>Ga0131853_10014076_pt1 | contig 14654 bp, 7 predicted proteins | sample TergutLab28metaG_FD_92764 | JGI IMG/M metagenome (GOLD analysis project Ga0131853, IMG submission 92764) | Labiotermes labralis P1 segment gut microbial communities from Petit-Saut dam, French Guiana - Lab288 P1 (version 2) (version 2) | ecosystem: Host-associated > Arthropoda: Insects >... | reverse complement strand
TTACTTTAGATGCCGGACTGCTGGCTAGAAGTCAGTAATCGGAAGGTCCTGCGACCGGCCACCTCGACACAGGTTTTTCTTGGTTTCCCTGTGTCTATAAGCAAATGCTGAGATGGTTCCCAATATTCCAAGTTGCCACTACATGCTTCTCATATAGCCCTCCCGACTTAAATTTATTAGTAACCAATTTCATATTTTGTATACTGCCACCGGGTGACAACCCAATTGCAGTTAATAAATATTATCATTATTATTATTATTATTGGCAGCTTGTTCTAATCAACACAAGCACAAAAATACGATGTGAAATTACTTAAATGAAGAAGAGGGTGTCAGTATTCATGTGCTGTGAACAGATCGACCCTCCGTATTACATTAGAATCAGCGCTTCCATTTCCTCCACAACTTCATGAAACAAAAAAAGGGTTTCAGACTACGTAATTCCGCCTGAGCGAACAGCAGTCGAAAATGACCTGTGAAGGGGAGAAGCAACTGCCATTGTGACTGTCCCTAGGGACCGATAATACGGCCTTCTTGATCACGGCGAAGCGACGCCATTTCGAGTGGAAACAGTAAGTATGCTCTGTTTCTTAACATTTGACGCAATGACACTGATTTGGGAAAGCAGTCGAGTAGAGACTGTAACACGCACAGTGCTCAGAATTAAGCATTTGGATACTTACTTACTTACTTACTGCATGGAGCAGAGTCCTTCCTGAGAAGCTAACCGGTTCTCAGCTAGTCAAGAAATTCCCCGCGTTTTATAGAACCCGAAGGTTCATTACCGAATTCACAAGTGCCCGCCACCTGTCCCTATCCTGAACCAGATCAATCCAGGCCATACCCCCACATCCCACTTTCTGAAGATCCATCTTAATATCCTCCCATCTACGCCTGGTGTCTTCGGAGTGGTCCCTTTCCCTCAGGTATCCCCACCAAAACCCTGTATACGGATCTCCTCTCCCGCATACGCGCTACATGACCCGCCCGTCTCATTCTTGAGGATTTGATCAACCGAACAATTTTGGGTGAGGAACAGAGACCATTAGGCTCCTCATTATGTAGTTTTATCCACTCCCCTGCTACCTCATCCCTCTTAGGTCCAAATATTCTCATCAGAACCCTATTCTCGAAGACCCTCAGCCTCCGTTCCTCCCTCAACGTCAGCGACCAAGTGTCACACCCATACAAAACGAGATGCAAAATTATAGTTCTATATATCTTAATCTTTAACTCTTTGGATAGCAAAATGGAAGACAGACGATTCTGCACCGAATGATAACAGACATTCCCTGACTTCAATCTGCTATTAATTTCAAAGCATTTCGATATCTGTACCAACAGTAAATGATTAAAATTAAATATTTATAATCATATGAGTTTCGGAATAAACGTGTTTATGGAATACAGCCACTTGGGAAAGTAAAAAAAAATTAATTAGATGATAACATTAAGGCAAGTCAAAAGTGGACCACAAATGTATTTAGAGACGCAGTTCGTACCGCGCAGTAAACAATTATATGACCCATAATCCGTGCATTAATCGAATATATATATACACACACAATAATGGCACCCAGAGAGGCACAAAATTAGATTCCACACACAATAAACCCATACGTGTTTCGGCCAACTACATGACCATCGTCAGGGTTGCAAAATACAACATCAAAAACGAAATTATACAAACAACTCATATCTAAGTGTGTTTCAAACCACGGACTCATTGATTGTAATTACGCTTCTGCGTTGCTTCTCATAATTTCAAAATTTTAAAATTTTATTTATACCTGCACTGTACCTAACCTTTTTATTTTATAAACGTAAGACACACACAAAAATTGCCAAAAAAAATGTGGCAGTTCATTGCTTCTATCAACTAATTTTAGCACACGCGTGTGATTTTGTTACGAATGACACGAACGTGTGGAACAGAATATAGTCGACGGCGTTTCACGGAATACCGGCGCTATACACTATGCCAGGGGTGTACAAATCCCGGGCGAAGAGCAACGAAATTTCGTAAGGTGGTGCCTAAAATTTGCGTGTCCTCAGCACGAAAAAAACATGTTTCACATTGCTCTTGTGGCGTCCAGAATTTTAAGGCGGCCCCTACATTTTAGTAAAATACATGCACCCCTGAACTATTAAAAAACCTCAGCCAGGTTCGTGAGTTCGGTGAAGTGAGGAGAAGAGCCACCCTTCCCTGTCGGATCACTAACACATCTCTTCTAGCTTACAGCTCGATCACGTAAGTGACAAAGCTATCACGACTGCTTTGTGTTCTGTAAGAAGTGTCATAATTTGAACACAGAACTTTGTGGCAAAGTCAGTGACAAGATTACAGCATTAGGTGCTATAAGAATTGAAGACAGGAAGCGACGCTATGGAAAGGAAACATCGAAATGGCTACTGTCAAGATGGAAACGGCTCCTGGGGGAAGCGTTAAGTTACGTTGGCACACGTGATTTAAAAAGGAAAAGAAGAAGAACGAGATTCGCAATACAGAATAGACACGAATACAGTTTAATGTTTCCTGCGTACCAACATTAGCGCCAATGACGCAAGTAGAGGCGTTAGAAAAACCAGTTGTATGTACTTCTTCTTCTTATTGCGTTCGTTACCAACGAATAAAGTGAAAACAGGAGTACTACAGGTAACCCGTCTTGCTTTCGCTTAGTGCAGTGTTTCTCCACCGCCGGGCCGCGGCCCGGTACCGGGACATGGTATCAATTATACCGGGCCGCGAGGGGTTCTCCTGGAATTTGTCATTTTACTTTTCTAAGCAATTTTCATGAATTAAATGTTTTATAGTTGAAATATTCTGGGGAGAAAAATATTCGTGAATGTGTCGAAAAACTCAGACCCAGATGTTGGCCTGTGGAAATTACAATATGCTACAAGCTTTCATTAGTCCAGTGATTGATAACTAATTTAAGTGTAATTTTATATATGTCAACATGTCACACATTATACATAAGTGTATACTGATACTCTTTATGATTACGACGTAATTAATTATTATTAATTATGTTAGTTTAATGTATGAACTTCAAAAATGGAAAGGTATTTACGAGTAAATTTGTTGGGACCGGACCCTGGTCTTGTGAAAAAAGAATTTACAGGGCCGCGGTCTCACAAAGGTTGAGAAACACTGGTTTAGTGGATAACGTGTCGATGCTGTCGATGACCCAAATTATACACTGTCGAATGGTAGCATGCATCATTAACGACGAACCGGGATAAGAATTGAAAGGGCGAGGCTGTTGTCTAGAGGAACTGAGAAAAACAACGAAAACCCTATAACAATATCCGATCAGACTTCGAAGATTGGAAGGAAGTATCGCCAGAATACAAACCCAATAATCTACAGCTGCGCCGGCAACTCGTTAAAGCACCAGGATGTGACGACGTGTAATACGACAGACAGAAACGGATGCTTCGGCGAAACATTCGGCATCCATCTTCAAGGTACAGTAGCAACCCGCGAGGGAAAAGGAAGTCGTGGATAGACGGGAAGGGAGTACAGGAAACGAGACAACTACACAGCCAATGGGAAAAGACGTATGTTAATATTTGTGAGGAAAAGAGGTGAGAAAAAAAAAGGACAGGCTAGCCTTCTGACCTTCAATTAATTAAGGGCAAGAGTTGGAATCAAATTATCTGGGAGAATAAAAATGGAATATGAGAGAAACAAGAGTAGACTCAGAATAAAACCGTTCTCTGGACATCGGCCGTACAATGTGGCACGAACTTGTCTGTAATCAGTGCTCAATTATCAGTTCATGACTACGGAGGCAGAAACAGCATAGAAACGTCTGCAATTCATTCCACATTGACAAGGCTGATGGCTTAATGACAATTCACTATATTAAGTAGTCGCGAAAGCTGCCATTATGCCAACTATTTCAGCAAGTGCATTACAGTCCAGTCGCAAGGGTCTTCTTCTTCTTCTTCTTCTTCTTCTTCCATTAGCACTACAGCCCACTGTGGGCTTTGGCCTGTCGAACAATGTCCTTCCATTTTTTCATATCTGCCACCACCTCTCTCCATCTTCTCACTCCCAGCACTAGAAGATCTCTTTCTACTTCCTCTTCACATCTTTTCCTGGGTCTTCCACTTCTTCTCGTCCCTTCCAGTTCTTGAGTGAAAATCTTTTTGGACATCCTATCCTCCTCCATTCTCTCTAGGTGACCTAACCAGCTTATCCTTTGCCCTTTTATCCATTTTACTATATTTTCTCCTTTGCTCGTCTCTTCTAGTTCTAGATTCGTCCAACTTTTCCAATCCCCGTGTTCATATTTAGGGCCATATATTCTTCTAAATATTTTTCTTTCAAAAATTAGCAGAGCTTGTTCTTCTTTCTTCGTCAACGTCAAAGTCGCAAGGGTCTATATTCGCAAAGTTTTTTTTCTTTCTTTCTTTATTAATCTTCACCTCTCTCTACCCACTCATTGTAGGTGCTGAGGTTACTGTTGCACATTTATAACATTTAATGTCACACACACACACACACACACACACACACGGTAGGATTCCTCTGGACGAGTGATCGGACCATCGCAGAGACCTCTACGTGACAACACATAACACAAGAGACAGACATCGATGTCCCCTCGGGGATTCGAACTCGCAATCCCAGGGTACAAGCGGCCGCGCCTTAGACAGCACAGCCACCGGCATCGGCCTTCGCGAAGTTTCGCCACACACACACACACACACACACACACATCACCTGAACAGCACCCACGTGTCGATAATGGTCTACTTAGTTTCCAATTCATAAACAAGCTAGTGAATTATTCTGTTACGCCGGCACAAATAAGAAAGGAACGAAAATATATACAGCCTCCTATGCCTACAGCTCGCAGAGTTCGTTAAAATTTGAACTGCATTAGCTTTAAGTGAAAGCATGTACACGTCGAGGCCGTCTGATAACGTCACGAACACACACCGAAAGAAAACACTGATACTGACTGCGAAGTGTGCAGTTGACCTTGACGTTTCTTTCCGCTGGGGAAGGCCGACCCTTCCTTGTTTATGACCAGTAACCTATGTATTCCAGTTACATATGCATTGGGTTAAAGTGCAGTCGTGGTTTGTGCGTGTGAGATACTACAATTTTTGTGTGTAATGTTGGGTGTGGTTGGAGCTGAGGGCATATTTGACTTTAGACTTGTTGTAAACGAATGTCGGCAGGTGGCGAGAAAGTCATGCGAGTGTTAAAAAGAGAATCGACCCACGCTTTACAGGCCATCTGCATTATCTTCAGTAAGGGACAGTAGGTTCTCTGTACGTGAAACCATACATATACAGTCAAACGGGGACCGCGGTAGATCAGTGGTTAAGGTGCTGTGCTACAAATGTGAAGGTCGCTGGTTCGATTCCAGGTAGTGTCGGAATTTTTCATTGACAAAATCCTTCCGATCGCACTATTGCTCTACGGTCGACTCAGCCTCTAATAGAAATAGGTACCAGGAGTATTTCCTGGCGGGTAAAAGCGGCCGGTGCGTAAGGCTGACAACTTTAACACCATCATGGGCCATTGTCACGTAATCTGGGACCCTTAACTTCCTGGAACCCTCCGGGCACCTCGTGCCTGTAATGGGACTGATACAGTCAAACAATCAGATACTGTTTCCTATCCATATAACTTCTCAGGACAAGCAGGGCTCATCAACTAACCCATACAATCCAACATGACGTAAATTCCATAATCTCTTTTACATCCAGAAAGACCAATTTATGCCCCAGTGCAGGACTTTTGCCAAAAGGAGTTCTATACCGACAATTCCAGGCTTTATTCAAAGTTCCCATATCGACCAAACAAATCCTTGTAGTAACACTAAAACACCCATTCTATCTAAATTCTCCCCGTGCTCACCCTTTCTCTCACAGCTTGTCACAGCTCATAGTCACCGTCTCGCACGTACAACCAACCCCTTTTCCACCCTCTATTGCAGCCACCCTTATTCTGCATGCATTCTCCTCTTGCTCTTCTTTCCAAAAACCTACCCTTCTCTTCTTCTAGCGTCTCTTCTCAAACTGCCATCTAGAGTTTTCGGCGCCTGGTAGAAAAATTGTTAAATTTATGGGCGCCTGCCTGGTGGAGTACGAGGCGGCTCAGTCAGTGGTTGGATTATCTTCTGCCGCCCCAGCGGTTATGCGTCCCTAGAGGGGCCTTCACCATTACCACAAAGAAATCTGCACTCCCTTCCACAGGACCTCTTCACTCTGATAACGCATCTACACTCCCTGTACTCTCTAGTCAATGTTCAAGAGTGCATCACAGGCACCACTCTGGAGTTGCTCTAAATCAAATTTCTTTACTTTATAGCACCAATACCCCAGTGACCGCGCGGTCTAGGACATTGGCCTGCGGCCACTCGCTTGCTGGGACTGCGGGTTCGAATCCCGCCAGAGGCATGGCTGTGTCTTTTGTGAGTGTTGGGTATTGTCAAGTAGAAGTCTCTGCGTCGGGCTGATCACACTTCCGGAGGAGTCCTACCGACTGTGGTGCGTCGTTGTGTGCGTGATCTACAGACGTCAAGAATTAGGAGCCCCTGGCCTGCGTTGGGAACCACCGAATAATCCGGAATATCTATATTCAACATGACGGCTACGGCTTCGGCAGGTATGATACAGTGGACCGGCAGCAGACGGCAAGCCTCAACATCGGTTCTGCTAGACTGTACACAATTACAGCACAAGTCAAAAGACAAACCACTGAAAGAACTCGGACTGGTACAAATGTCACTTGACAATACAGGCAAAGTGTCAAATATCTAGTGTAATTAAATTCTGATTAAACGCGCCACCAGTTTTAAAGCAAGCTGAACTTGTCTCTAGTTCCTAACATACTTCAGTAATTCTTGATTTCAAACTTTCACCGTGCTCTGAATGTTGCATGCGTTCTTCCGGGTAATTCCCCGACGTCTGAATTTTATATGCCAAATTACCCAGAAGAAAGCATACAATATTTTTCAATAAAATATATAACGTTATACCTTCGAATATTTCGAGGCCGGTGACAAAAAATTTCTTCCTGCAGAAGTTCGTCTCCCCCTCCACCCCTCAGTCCGAAAAAAACGCTACTCGGTCAGCGAGCTGTCTTCACGACCGCCGGCAATATCGGACGCTCTTCCCCAGTCAGGCAGATCCAAAGAGCGTTAAGATTGCGCTGCCTGCAGAAAACACTCCCTATGTAACCGGAGGCATGACTGCCGAAACGACACGGAGTCAGGAGTTCCGGGTGCGAAAGATATACGACACAGTCACATCATGATACATATGTTTCGGAGAGGTAGGTTGCATCTGTGTTCAGGGCAGTCCAGGTAGAGAGCAGCACGATGCTTCGAACGGTCGGTAACGATTTACTAATCTGCACGGTGTCACATATCAGAAGACATAACAGCTTCACAACAAATGCTGTAAGAGCCTCGAATCTTGTACGACAAGAGGGGTCTTGGAAAAGCCAGGGAACGACTTCGGGCGGTACGGAAGTCATAAGCGAACATGCTTAGTTCGGCTATGACAAGACAGTCATTGTACGTACGTAGAACGTAACATTGAGGGGCGTTCGTGTAACCACTGTTGCAGTGGAAAAGCGAAGAGTATTACACAATCCGAGAGTGTATCTTTGTAACCATAGTTATCCAGCATGCTATGCGCATGTGCCATATTGTCATCTGTGGCTTGCTCGGCTCTGTAAATTTTTCCACATTTTCTCACAAATGGCACGGTTAAGGAAAAAAAAAAGTTACTGAACACAAAATGTGTTTTGATTTTCTCTACAACATTTGCCTGAAACATTTCTCATTCTAAGAAGAAATGAGCGAGATATGATAATCAATGTATACTGGGTTTTACGTAAAGTAACCTTTATTCTTACCCGATTTTAATGAAACTTTAACTTAAGTCGACAGATTTTCGAAAACACTCAAATACCAAATTTCATGAAAATCCGTCCAGCGGGAGTCGAGTTGTTCCATGTGGACAGACAGGCGGACAGAATGACGAAGCTAATAGTCGCTTTTCACAATTCTGCGAACGTGCCAATAAAAAAAAAACTATTAGGAGCTGCGAAAAAGCATCAGGAACATTTCGCATGGTTGTTGTTAATTCGCGTTGAAATGTAACACGTGTTTGCTTGGTTGTACATGTTGGGGGAAATTCGAACCTTCCCTTACCTTCTCTTGGCAACAAAAGCTAGCCCAGAACTTTCAAAACTTATCTCTTGCTAGAGAAAACTGTAACAGTACTGAGACAGTAATGAAAGGCGAGATAGTATGGACGCGCTCTTGCCATATTTAAGAAACAACTGCAATGGGAAATTTTCACACCTCTCAGATGCAAGGGACTTAGACATTCGAACCACTGTTCCCTTTATTTTCTGGCGAACAGTAACCATACTCACACAATTCGAGTACAATAACCACAGACCTGCTGCTTGTGTCATTATTATTTAACAAAAACTATGCTCTAAACCTCCACTCGAATTAAATACAAATTTCCCTGTTTTTCGCTTTCTTTGTGCCGCGCACGAGATAAATCGCTTACAAGCGATGGCCCCTCTGGTGGTGTATGCCATAAACTATGTGGACGAAACAACCCCGCCATCTCTTATCAGTTCAAGTCAACTATTTGTGACAAGTTACTAAGGAATAACAATCTTCACTTATTACAAGTACCAGCATAGGAAGGGTTAATGATGGTACAAAATCGCTGTGGACAGTTTTCAGTTCAAAACCGAGTTGGTGACATTGTAACAAAACTGACTAAACTTTTATTAGTAACAAAAAATGGCACACGTATTATGGCGAGAACTATAGACAGGCTATCAGCGGGCAGGACACCGTATTAATTTGCCGGGTCATTACATATATCCCGCTCAATGAGTGTGACTGACGAAGAGAGGGTTTTCCTTCTTTGCAATGCAGAAAGCAGCTTCAGAAGCTGAAGATACGACACAGTCGCGCGCAACAAATTCACCGACACACGATAACGTTCAGAAGGCAATTTTCTGAGTTCGAGAAGGAGGAATGGAAACGAAACAATGAATTACAGTACAACCACCATTATCGTGCTACGCGATTACGCTCAGGAGGCACACATTATTTTATCTGACAAACATCGTTTTTAACAGCCAGTGCACAATCCCGAAAAGCGACTACTAGCTTCACCATGTCTGTCTACCGTCTGTCTGCAGGGAACAACTCGGGTCCCATTTGACGAATTTTCTTGAAATTTGATATTTGAGGATTTTCGGAAAATTCAAGTTTCATTAAAATCTGACAAGAATAACGGGTACTTCACATGAAGATCCATGCGCATTCATGGTAGTATACCTCGCTAAATTCTTCTCAGAATGAGAGATGTTTCAGACAAAGGCTGTAGAGGAAGTCAGAACACACACTTTATGTTGAACAACTTTTTTCCAAAAATCCTGCCGTTTATAAGATAGGTGGAAAAAATATGGTAGAGCAGGGCAGGTCACAGACGACAGAATGGCGCACGCGCATTGCATGCAGTACACCTAATGCTACAAACACACACACAAGATGTAATTTATTTTCCACGGCAACAATTGGTAGGCGGAAACGCCTCACCGTTACGATAGATGCACATTTCCTGTCTTGAACACATCAGCTCGCTTTTCGTATTAAAGCAAGCCACTCGATCTACCGCCCACATACTCGGTAGTAAGAGACAAATGACATTTGTCAGATAAAATAATGGCCCTATATTCAGTGAGTTGGTTCAAGTAGTAACATTTGTAGCTGGGGTATACGCACTTCGCATCTAGGCTGGTGCATAGAATACGCTGAAGTTATCGGTGTTTTGCTCAGTATCACCAGGCCAATGTGGCAGCTGTGTCTCACCCCATTCTTCAGTAACAAGTGCACGCAATAAGCAGATCCACTTTCAAGCCAACAGAACTACTTTACATGTCTATGTAACCAGTTTACGGGCCGCGATAGCTCAGTCGGTACAGCGACTCGCTACGGGCTGGACGGTCCGGGAATCGAATCCCGGTGGGGGGAGGGGCGAGATTTCTCCGCATCCGTCCAGACCGGCCCTGGGGCCCACCCAGTCTCCTGTACAATGGAAACCGGGTCTTTCCCGGGGGTAAAGCGGCCGAGGCGTGGCGTTGACCACCCACAGCCATCTAGCGCCGAGGTTGAAGAAATAGTAGAGCTATATCTCTACTGCCCCCTCTGGGCCTTCGTGGCCTGTTGTAGGATGACCTTTCCCTTCACCTTCATGTAACAAGTTTACACAATTTATGAGCAGTTTTTCTTTTTAAGTCTCTAATCAACTTCGAGTATTTTGCTTAGTACTTCGACCAATATGAAAAATATATGGAGCTTCACCTCTACCCCCACACGCCTTTATGATATGGTGCTGAAACACAGCTCACCTTTACACTCCACTTCCGTGTCCAACCCCACTACAGAAGCGACTAAAGGGACGATCTCAATCCTCAGTGTCAAAAACGATTAGATATGGTCACATCGTATCGGAGGGTGAGAGGGGTAAATATGGGGCAGAGTTGTGGCCCAAATGAACCCAGCATGGGGGAGAGGACAAGGAACATAGCCAGGTCAACAGGAACTCTGAACAGGACGATGACAAAGAACACCTCTTTGCCTCTATAGTCACCATCTTAACTTATTACGTGTGTTTACTCAAGGACGACGCCAACTACTACGTCTCAGTAACAAATGCATGAATGAGTATAGAGAACTGGAGGAATGATACCGACAGCGGAAAATCGAAGAAATCCATCCCAATAACACATCGCCCACCACAAAATCTAATACCTACTGACGTGGGATCGAAATTAAGAAACATCTTAGGTGCAGCTGAGGCAGATGAGAGAGTGGAGATATCGCTCCACTCATTCATTGACTCGGCAACAAGATGGAGGTGAGTAGCCAACTTCATGCCCCGGGAAAAGGGTCACCGGCGATACCACCGACGGCCAGCCCGCCGCCCGGCACACGTAACATCACCCTTCTGTAGAGGTCTTCTGAATACTGAAATGCAACAAACGGGGGTCTGAGACTATTTCACAGCTGAGCGATCTCTGTGAGACGCGCCTGGAAGCATGACGATACCGCAGTGCTAACCCGCTCCGTGCAAGTAACAAGCAAAAATCATCCAACATCACGTCCAACCCCTTGCAATATTGTAATTCTTCGTGACGAGCTGCAAAAGTATACACTTTCACTCATGGTCTGAACAGTATCATCTCCCCTACGATTTGAGACATTGTTAAATGGGGGGTTAGAACAGAAGATGGCGGCGGGGAGGGAGGGCACGAGACGAGGGGGCGGATTAATGAGACCCTTGGGACTACAGTAGCCGCTGCACTGCCATCTAACTGTTATTTTACGCGAATTCAAACAGCACGGACACTCCAAGAGGATTGCTCAAGTGACTAATTCATTCTTGCGTTATTAAATTACTCTTCTAATAAAATTTCTTTTTGGATGTGACGCCGTGTAGTCTGGTACAAATTTATCAGTGCTCTAGAGGAACCTGCTGCCTTCATAATCAGGGGAGACAGGCAGCAGTCTTCTCCGAAACGCTGTAACATTTCTTCCAGACCACACGGCGTCACAACTAAGAACGCAGTATCGTTCGGTCATTAACTTCAGACGTCAGTTCTCGCGATCTGTATCAACTGCACACGTTATTCTATACGGCGTCAAGCTGAAGTCAATTATAAGGGAATATTAGGGGAGGGTAGGTACGTCAAAACATAACTGTTTTTGTATCGGTTTTATATATACTATATACTACATTATATATTATATATATTATGTTATATAAATATATATATTATATATACTACACTATACTATACAGTGTAAGATCATTAGTTCTTACAATGTATAGGTTTCCCTCATTATACATTTTTGTGACCTGAAGATGGCCCACAGTGGCCGAAACATGTCGTCAGCATAATAAAACCTATACAAAGACAGTTGTGTTTTGACGTACCTACCCTCTCCAAATTTGCATAAAACACAAAGGGGATGACGCATCTAAAGATTATAAGACAGCATTGTCCCAGGACTTAATTACGCAAGAAGTTACGACGAATCGGGGAGTGGAGATACGTATCCACGCATTCGTAAACTCAGCTCTACAGAGACGTAAACGAGCTGCTTCAGACTTCCGTTCCTTTCCCTCTGTGCATCCTCAGACACGTATGCAAGCACAGCCACAGCACACCGTTGTCACAACTCAGTACAGCCGTTCCTAACCTGGGACCCACGAATCCCAACGGGGGTCCGTGGATAGATTTCAGGGGGTCCGTAAACTTGGACCGAAGGGGGGAATACAATTTTATTTTCTCTAACTTCTAATTCAAATTCATCCTTAAATTCAATACAGAATGTAGGCACCACAGTAACGTCAGGTCCCTAGACTACAAACATGTTTGTTAGTATATCTTATTATATCTATTTTATGCACGTAAATACATTTTTGTTTCCCCACAATCTCGAAGAGACCCATGGCACAAAACGTTTAAGTAACCCTGACTTAGCAGAACGTAATCTTGGCACTTGGAAAATTGTATGTAGTCAAACACAACTGTGTCACATGAGGTGTATTTAATGACTATATAGTGGACAACTACATGTTTCGGCCTGTACTGGCCATCTTCAGGTTGTCTTAGGGGAACTTAAGACAACCTGAAGATGGTCAGTACAGGCCGAAACATGTAGCTGTCCACTATATAGTCATTAAATACACCTCATGTGACAGTTGTGTTTGACTACATACAATTTTCCAAGTTTCACACACACAACGGGGATGACACACTTCCTAGAGTAATCTTGGCACCCTCTGCAAGGACAAATTCAAATGTCACCGAATTCATTCGTTTATACGTTCAAGGAATCTCGACAACATGCATACGTCACATTACTGGACACCAGATTCAATCACAGAGCCTCCAGGTAACAAAGCCGACGCATCAGCCACCAGCCATCCAGATGTATTTCATTTAATTTCCTATGGGATATCGAAAACAGTGACATCTGGGCGGACAGTACCTGAACTGGCAACAGTGATCACACTTAGGTCCAGTGCAACCCGAGTATACAATACGCAGTAGAGGGGAAGCGGAGAAAAGAATCCCTTCTAGAACGTCCCTCCACACAGAAACCCAGTCCCCCCCATACCAAAAGGATCGGCGAAATGAGAATGGATAGTTGGGATTCCAGGACCACATAGATGGCAACACAGGCATACTCGGGGGAGACGCACGGATGCCAGTTCTGGACTCGGAAAATACCTCAGGGGAAGCACGGGAGAAGAAAGAAGAAAAAATATATAAAAAAGAGTCCATAGTACATTCTAGTAGGTCTTTCTGTTCGTGGAATAGACTCCATGAATACAGTGTGTTCACTAAGTAACAGCTCACGAACGCGCACCACACCTTCGCCCCCCTATTGCAACAGAAGTACAACAAACAATGTCCAGTTACATTCGTTCAGTACCGTTTTGCAAAACACGGAACGGAAACCGGCACGCGATGTTTTCCAGGTGGCATGAGGACTGGGAACTCCCCTTTCGTGAATTACATTCCTTCTCTTTTATATATCATTTTCTTCACCAACAATTTTTTTCGCTTTTCCATTCCTTTTCTCGCTTTTCCATTCCTCGAGTTGCCTCTCAGTTTCCACCAATCCTTTACGGCATGTCTGGGGAAGAACATGTAAGGCGACACATAAACACAACTCGCTTCTAGCATGTGGCACGTGACGCCACGCACCGTGGCACCTACCAAACTACACGGCATCACATAACATCTTCATAGTCACCACCCTGATAACTCAAAATCTCACAAATACACACACAGCTGACCAGAAACGTATAAGCACAACAGTCTCTTGGTCTTTCGGACTATTGGATTGGGAGGTGTAGTCCGGATTAACGGAAGTCCGGACTACTGGAGGGAAACTCCATGGTATTGGTAACATACGAAAAATCATCACTTAAGACTACAGTAAAACCCCTTAAAACAGAAACACTGTACCTAACAGTACAATAATAATAATAATAATAATAGCGAAGTGTAATTATTGCAAATTTAATGCAAAATGCAAGGCCATAGATGGCCCAAATTCCCCGGAAGTGGGGAATCTGGATTACTGCCAGATCACAGTTGTTAAGTTTAAGCTTCGACGGTCTTTAACCACACAGAAAAGACTATGATACCAGAATGGTCAGTGTCCTAGATCCCTTATGTTTAATTTTCAATTCAGTAAGAGCGCCACTTACTCTGTCACCACCACCACCACCACCCCTACAAGGTCCACCCAGAAATCAGCCAACATACCTGAAATGAGAAGAAGCACACAATTACCACAAACGAAAGCTGCAAAATTTCGTGAAGCACTTCGATTGGAAAAGAAACAAGGGTAATTTATTTAATTAGCAAACCAACTAATGCACATACATAAAATTTTTTACATTAAAACATTTAAAATCTCTGCAACATGTTTCGATCGTAAGATCATCTTCAGGGAGCTACACTGTTCCTTGCTAAAGTCACATTCTTAAAAACACTCACTGATTAATTTCCTTATATTAACTTGGTGCTGTGGCAGCATGTCGTATTGTGTAAGTCGTAC
>Ga0131853_10014072_pt1 | contig 14656 bp, 9 predicted proteins | sample TergutLab28metaG_FD_92764 | JGI IMG/M metagenome (GOLD analysis project Ga0131853, IMG submission 92764) | Labiotermes labralis P1 segment gut microbial communities from Petit-Saut dam, French Guiana - Lab288 P1 (version 2) (version 2) | ecosystem: Host-associated > Arthropoda: Insects >... | reverse complement strand
TATATATATATATATATATATATAATATTTTTCAACAAAATACCTGTTAAAGTGAAAACATATTAAGCCTTCCTACTCACTGTTCAAAGACTTCTGGCATCAATGTAAATTTACTGGCACATTATAGTCACATGCTGCAAGTTGCATCTTTGTTTTTTATATTCTTTGACATTCCTTGTAATAGTCTGTGTAGAGTATAACAGATAGCAGATTTATATTTTCCCACAATACATTTCTTTTTTTTTTTTTCCTTTCTTTTCAATTTTCACACTAATTTGTAGATGATAAAGCCAGAGTTGGAATAAAAAGTCATGAAAAGGGCTAAGTGAATGCTTGAAAGATCTCAAATTTTGTGTTATAGTTCTCATTTGTAAGTTACAACAACAAGAAACCTTCTAAATAAAATCATATTTAGTATGAATCCTTTGTGCACCCTATACATTCAAACAAAGCTTTGTTGTAAGTTCTATAACATAACATACATCTCATGGTATACATTACCTGGGTGAAAAATTGATAAGTCATAAATTAAAGTAACAATATTCAAAGACCAAAAATAGTTAAAATAACCATGTGGTGGAAGATAATCCAGAGATGGGATTGAGGTGAGATTTTGTAAGAAGATATGAAAGATTCCCAAAAGTGCAACTAACAGAGGAGAAGAACATGAACTTGATAAAAACAGTATGAAAGGAAGGAAGGTACGCCTAGCAGCAAAGTACTGGTGTATAATTATGCAGATTGGACAGGATGAAGCACTATGAAAGTTCCTCTGAGTAAGTTACGAAATATGAAATTTGGAAATTGGGCAAGAAACTTAAGGGAAGAATTCAACAAAACTGTCATATTGTTCATTCTGTGCATTATGAACTGATTTACCAATTATTGTAAAACTATCCTAAAACCATTTTATTGCTGTGCATTTTAACAATACTGGTGTTAGCCCCCTGAAGAAGGCAATTGTGCCATAACATCTACGAGCAAATTAATAGTACAATACATAATATACAGAATAGTGCATTTGATGGTGCTGACAGAATTTGTAATTCAACAAAACTGTTTTGAGTACACTTGGCAAAATATGTCAGAAAGGAACGTAAACAAAATATATGCCAAAATACTGAACTAAGTACATATGTGAAACTAGTCATATTACTTAACATAAGGGATGTCTACTGCATAAAACCTGGTGTCTGCAGCTGCAGACCATGTAATATGTATATATACTTGAGACTTATATTTATATTACATAAACTACCACGGCACACACATTTAGTGCTCTGCCCAACCAAAATGAATAGGTTTCTCTCCTCTTGCACTGAAGGGTATACAAAGAAGCAAGCATCCAGGTAATTTTTCAGTATACCTTAATAACAGTTTAATGTGTCGATTTTAAAATTTATAAACACATACCACAATATGTTTATTACATTGTCAAACTTTCAAAGTTGCTCTACTTCTGAAGCCTTACCAAAACATAGGATGCAGGTAGGATTTTATAATCAATGTGGTAGTAATTTCATGGTTTGTTGTTAGTGGCTTACAAACAAATGTTATTGATTCTACACAGACATGTTAACAACAACATAATATGACAAACTTATTATTTAAACTTAATTCATTAAGTTTTGAAATTAATTCTTCATATTTGACTTGTAAAATACAAGTGTAAGGACAAATGGCACAACTCCTTTGTCAATTTTGAGTTTCCAGAAGACTTCCCCTTGCACTCGATGTTTCATTCTCCACCTGATGTATCCATACAACAAATAGCACAATTAATAGGCGCAATTACTTGAGATCTTAATCCCTGTTTAAGTACTGTGCACAAACAAACAATATTACTGTAATGCCACACTATCTATTTGACTTGGAAAGTTTCTCTGTTATGTGGAATGTACATTATATTTTCAGTCACGATATACACACATATTTTATGCATTATTTACATACAACCTATATACCAACTACAGCACAAATAAATAATTTCACGTCATTTAATATATACAGTTGTTCAAGACACCTATTTCTACTACATCTAACACACTCCTATATAGCCTTTAACAGGCCACTAATGTATGTATAAATTGAAAAACTGCTATACATTGTCCAAACAAAGAGCTCTGGAAAAATAGCAAAAGTTACTAAACAAATCTCCTAGTATGGTGGAGATAATATCTCCAGTATGAATAAGAAGAGAAAATAAATATAAACGATCACTTCACATAAACAAATAATGCCCCCCAAATCAATCTTGAAATATGCAAAAATTTGCCTCACCTGTTATTGCTCTGAACAATTTTCACATGGGGAGAAATCAGAGTACCCCAACATCTAGTGCGGGAATAATGATTAAAAGACAACACATCTGGGGAGGTCAAACGTTTCAATCAGAGGTTCCTGCTCGGATACTCACTGCTCTCTGCAGTTTGCACATTAAATATTTTCATAAAAGTGGAAATTAAACTTGTGCATCTTGTGGGTGATAACACTATGCAGGTGGATGGTCTGACACCCGAAGATCACAACATGAACATTTAAAACTTGCAGCTTTCATAGCAACTAAAATTTACAGTCATCTTGGGCGAGCAGCTGCATCAGTTCAATGTTAAAGTCTACTTACAACATCCCAGGTGATGGACACAGAACTGCAAGTCTTCAAAACACTGGACTTGAACTAGAAACCAGGGCAGCTGGTGGCCTGAGGCAATTTCATTATAATATGGATCTCCATCACCATGAAAATTTCAAATTTATTACACAGCAGTAACTGTAACCAGACACCTGGCAAGAAAATCTGCCCTGCCATCATAGATCTCCAAACTGGTTGTAAGTAATAAGAAATTCAGCCACTTTAGCTGCTCCACATTTTGTGTGATGGATGATTCTTTAGTTACTTGGGGATTCAAGTGGCAGCGTAAAAAGTGACATTGTACAACACTGATTCAAATGCAGTGGTAGGGCCTAATGTTTCAAATGAGATGACCAATATACTCAAGAATGGTGACAAGGAAGGGATTTGAAAGGGATTCACCTGGAAATTCTAAAATAAAATGAACTTCACAGTGAGCATTGCCAAAATTATAGACTGCTGAGTTATTATATACAATTAACAAACTCATGGACAGAATCTGTTTTGAGAAGCTAAGAGGTTCTAAGCTTGTCAAGAAATTCCCTGCATTTTATGGAACCGAGACAACTTGCCACCTGCCCCTCCCCTCAGTCAGATCACTCTAGTTCATCCCCTCCATCCCAATTCTTGAAGGTCCATTTTAATATCAGCCTCCCATCTATGCTTAGATCTTCCAAGCGCTCTCTCTCCCTCATGTTTCCCACCAAACCCCTGTGCGCACCTCTCCTCTCTTCCATATACATGTGTGCTACATGTCCTGTCCATCTAATTCATCTTGATTTGATCATGTGAATATTTGGTGAGGGGTAAAAGATCACAAAATTCCTCATTATGTATTTTCTCTGCTCCCCTTACCTTGTCTCTTTTAGGCCCAAATATCTTCCTCAGCACCCTGTTCTTGAATACCCTCAGCCTATATTCCTCCTTCAGTATGAGAAACAAGTTTCACACCCATACAAAACAAGAAGCACAATTATAGTTCTGTGTATTTTAACGTATATATTTTGGATAAGAAAACGGAAGACAAAAGACTCTGCACTGAATGATAGCAAGTATACTGCAAAGAGTTTAAAGAACTGCATAGTTTTAAAGATTTTCTATGAATGCATGCTGATGATTCAGTACAAATCAAAACATGTAGCTATATAATGCAATATTTTTTTTGGAACAGAGTTGTGTTTGACTGATGTGTTTTTTTTTTATTTTGCACAACTTAATTAGGTTCACATGTATACTTACATGAATGGGAGGAGCAAATGGGTAAACTGTACAGAAAGGCTGCAAGGATTGTGGATAATCAGAATCACATAAAGGAAAAAGTTGATTTTTTATTGATACATGCTGTTGTGTTTTTCTATATCACAAACAACCAAAATACACCATCCACCACAACAATTTAATGTCACATAACATTGTGCTACATGTTTCAGTTCACATGAAACATCATCAGGCATTTCGTACTATAAAAATTTAAAAAATATTATGGTGGTGTAGTATTTCGGTTGTTTTGGAGAAGGTGATTTGTTCCAAGCCAACAGGAACTTAAGTCTGAAGTGGGACAACCAGGATGCCAAAGAGTCATTTTCATTTTCATGTAAACAGATGGTTAGAAACAGTGTGTGACATTACATATGTAATGTTTCTCACTGTGCAGTAGCAGTTCAAATGGGTAACGTGAAGAGTGATGGGTCTTTTTCATCACTGAAGTGCTGCTTCAGGAGGCTGAGACAATCCTATTGCTGGAGAATGCCTTTATACCCCTATCTTCAGTGAATGAACAAGCAGCTTCTACGCACACAGAATGAACCCCACCACGCGAACCAGGATGGTGGTTCATCCTTATGCAGCTCATGGGACCCTCTCATCCAGTCCTTGGAGAAAATCAAGCAGAATATGGTTTTGAAGAATAGGATAGGTTTGCCCTCCCAAGGCAGTACTACATTACCAGCATCCATATGAATAAGATGCACCCAACTGCCACATCCCAGAAAGAAATCTTATATATGTAATGTCACACACCACTTCCACATTTCTCACCATTTGTGAGGCATGAAAAGGACCATTTCTTATCACAGTTGATGCACTTTAAAGTATCAATTCCCACTGACTTGGTACAAAATATGTTATCTCCTCCCTTTCTATGCTTCTCCTTGGCAACAACCATTGCCACCTTCCTACATAGCCAAGCCACTTTCTCTGAAATATCTGCGTCAACTTATAACCTTACAATATTTCATAACCTAGAAGACTATCATTTGCAATTAAGGAATAACTTGTCAGGGTAGCTGCCATGATTCAAACTGGATACCTTCCAAACACAACATACGCACAGTGTGTTACCAATTCAATATGTGTTTGTTTGTAACATCTGAAGCTCTCATGGTGGTAACTATTAAGGTTATGGTCTTCAATGATGTAATGCCATGTGATTTTTGCACATAAGTACCAACACTTCAGAGGAAAATTCTGTTTCCATCTTCAGGGTATAGTGTTCTTTTGAAACACTGGTACTTGTCTACCAAACAAAATGTTGTCACATCATCACCAATCTTGGTATGTTTGTTCTACGTGTGTGTAACACACACACACACACATTAATACTACTGTCTTGGTTATAGTTATGTTCAGTATGACTTCTCTTTGCTGAATACAGATCACAGAATAATGGTTTCAAATAAATCAATTTTAAGGGAGTTTCCTGCTTCATGTATTGACATTCATTCAATGCTCACACCACTGTTCAAACAAATGGCATGATTTTTGATAATGTATTACTTTATAATAAAAAAAATCATGAACGATTAATTTTTTTTATCTGACACTAGTAACAAATGGACTTGTGCACATGTGCACACACAGTAACATACAGAAAGTGACTGACCTACTATGGTATTTTTAATAACCAATCATCACAAGAAGAAGGAATGCAGACTTTTATTCATAAGAACAGTAGACCCCAACATACTCAAAGTTTTCTCATGTATAAATGTAAAGACACATTACACAAGCAATGTTGTATGCTTGAATTCTCTTTGTGAAATACTCATGCTTCACACCCAATCAACAAATTAGTTAAAAAAACTGCCCGCACTCTGTTATAATACATGAGTCTTTGAAATGGAATATATATGAAGTACATGTATGTATAGCAGTTTCATATGCAGGAAATTTCCAGACACAAACTTGCCTCTATGAGGCACAGATGACTAACAAAATCTGAAAATAGTTGCAATAATAATAATAATAATAATAATAATAATATTAGAGCCTGTATTACATCAAATCTCATACTTCCAAGTCTTTGAAATGTTGTACATCATCTGCAATAAAAACTAATATTCACACCTGTTAGTATCAAAGGTGTGATATGATCTGGTAGACAGCATAATTTTTGCAAATTATGCAAAGTATAGAAACCTTGCCCCATAGCTTCTGTGGAAAGTCCCCACAACAAATGATCTGAACCTATGACTACCTACCACTAGTACCGTGTTCCACTGTAAATACATATCATAACCATTGCAGCAATTGCAATCTGGAGATGGTGGGGGTTATCGCTAGCCATGGCTTATGCTACAACCAATACTAGGCATTCATGATGGTATAGTCAGAGCCAAAACAATAATTAAAACAGCTATGGCTATTAACACGCAGATTATGATGAGGATTTTTTTCTGTGAACAAAAAAAGAAACAAGGAAAACTTAAAATTACACTACAGAAAAATAAAAACAAAAAATAATATTGCCTAGTAACATTCAGAAATAATTAACAGTATTAGATGGTTGAGACTTGTCTTTATTTGCAAATTAATTATAGAATGTGTTCAATTCTCTAACTTGCATTAAAATATAAAAAATTCAAAGTTGAATATTTTAATAAAAACTTAAAACTGTCTTCCTCATGATATGTTACTTGCGTATATACAAAATAGCAATATACTTTATCAATGCTTGAATATAAAATATGTCCATACTCTGAAAAGAGCAGACTCTTAATCCTAAAATGATAATTTTCAATTTCAAAATCAAGTGGTACTTACAGTATCAGAAAGAACAACATAGAGAAACAAAAATTTTCTTGTTATAGTTTTGTTTTTGCAGAAAGCAACATATTTACTGGTGTGAAACTAAAGTTTGGAAAGTGCAGGGAATAAAGTTGGAAGTGTCGTAGTGAAATGTGAAATAATTAGTGTGTAAAAGAAAAACACACACATAGCAATAGCAACAATACAGCAGCATTAATACCACAAGAAACCAAGAAACAGGCATGTAGTAATGAGAATAAACTCATGCCATTTGTTATTCTTTGTCCAATATGGACATCCTTTTTATTGTTATCGGAAAAATTTGGGATAAATTATGTCCATTCAGTACATTATTTACCTTACTGAGTTCACATATTTTGGTACTGTCCTGCTCATTTGACTGCAAAATTAACATACCTATTAAACAAGGTAGGAAATGCAGCATTAAAATTGTGGCATGTTCGATTTTTTAATTATTTAAAAGGCTGTAAGATTTAAAAATTGTACAGGACATACAAAGTGCATTTCATTTTTCTGTACAATGTCTGTTCCAAGCAAACACTGAGTGAAATACACTTGACACTTATGCACATGCACATGTACAATTACAATAACAGACTATCTCATTCATACCTAAAACAATTATACTGATCTTGCTGACAATTAAAACATGTATCATAACAATATGCTATTTATGCTATATTGCAGATTAACAGACTGGATGATTCGACTCATGCTGCAAGGCAGCTGAAGATCAACTGCTGTCATCTTCCTCTAGAATGCTAAAAGCTCAGCAAGATCCAGCAAAATGTCTGTCACAATTAGCAGCACACTGTTCATATCATTATGAAGAACAAGTAAAAAAGGTAAAGGTCTCCCCATTACATGCCATTAAGGCACAGGGGGAGTAGAGGTACAGCTCTACTCTTTCTTGACATCGGCATTTGATGAGGTTGGGTTGTCAATGTTATGCCCCTGCTGCTTTACACCAGGAAAAAAACCCTGGCTCCCATTTTACAGGAGGAATGGTGGTCCTTGGGACTCGTCTGGCCAGATGCAGACAATCTCGCACCCACCATGGTTCAAACCCCAAACTGCCCATCTTGTGGCGATTCGTTATACTGACTACACCATTAATTCTTCAAGTACCTTACTGAATTATAAAATCTACTATTCATCTATTATCTAAAATCTATTACTCATTGTATTAGAAATTCTGTACAGACATATGACTCTGAAGACTACTTTACTAGCCTTCACTTTTTTTAAAAATAGTTTTACAGAACTACAAATCATATTGCCATGCCATGTAAATTCACTCCATCCTGATGATATCAAGCCCACCAACTGCAGTGCTTTTGTACATGATGATTCAGTACATCAAGTGCAGCATGCAGCAGTGGATATTCTTAACTGAACTTCATAACTTTCTAGTGTGTTACATAGGCACAGGGTTAAAAGAAAAATTTTAGATCTAAAGTTTCCAGTCAATGAGTTCCTTAATATTATTCCACAACTACAACACATCATGCAACAAATAAATGAACAAACAATATTTAATCACCACCATCTTCACATGTTACCTTGCGAGCCTTCTTTTGGTATTTTCCAGCTACCTTGATCTGTCCACCAGCACATTCAACAGCATCCCTTGATGATTCTACATGGTGTTCACTTATGTCAATCAACTCACCCTGGGAAATGCTCCAGGGGCAGTACCAGTACATGAGTGAAGTCAACAGCATGAGATGATAAGAAGGAATAAAAAGGATGGAAAATGAGGTATCATAATTGGCAGAAAACGGGAATTTTCACACATTTTGTTCAGAAGCAGTAAGATGAGTAAATAGTGAGCATTTCAGAAAGCACGGCAATAAAATTAACACACATACAGTCACAAACATTGATACAAATAACTCACACAACATCCACACACCAGTATTAAAACCCACACCCACATGAATCAATATGCATACAAACACAGGCAAGAATAATGGCAAATTCAGTGAGTGGCAGAGTGAAATAATGGAAGGTATTGGTATAATGGCATGAGGGATAATTTTAATAGAGGTGGGGAGGGGTAGAGAATAAATAAGATTAGCTGTGTATTCAAGTGCATATAAATCTAAGTTTACAACAGTATGACTTACCCGCCTAGCTTTACTCTGATACTTGAGTGCCTTCTTGGTATCTTGCGTGGCGGTCTGGACATAGTCCACTGCATGTTCTACGTGATACTCGATACGATCTATCATTTCGCCCTACAATGGAGAGGCCCAGCAAAAAAGTGAGAGAACAAAATGGGACAAACCCTTACTGTTAGTCAGAAGAATAGTAATAATCAGAATAGTTTTTGTGTTCCCATGCTAAAAAGGAAAGCCACATATCATGCAATATAAGAATATCATTGCGTTCAGATTGCCATGACAGACTTACAACTGTGTTCAAACCCTGTTAGCAGTGTACAGAAATAAAATTCTAACAAATCAGTGACAAAGAATGTATGATACCTATTAAAGTGTAAAAAATGTGATTACAGAATATACCTAGTATCCATGTACTAACACTCATGCTATATAATCTAAGCAATTGACAGCACAGTTAAATAACATACGGAATAACTAATCAAGATAACATAATTAACAGAATGCATTCATGTTTCCTTCACTTATAGTGCACGCCTACCATCACACTGCTTGCTTCCCACATTTTCTCTCACTTTAGGATGTGCATGCATTCTCATCCACTTTATGCTTAAATCTCAGTTTCTCGATCATGTAATTGTGTTTGTGAACAGCAATATTGCAATACACTGCCATACAACAGTTACAGCATGGAATACCTAGGTATTCTAGAAAGTAACTATTGAGTGATTGTAAACAGGCTATGCTATGTGGCTGTGTCTCCTGAACGGAATGCTACGTTACTACAATTCTGGTCCCATATTGAAACGCACACCATACCAGATCTCAACATAGGCCCCAGCAATTTGAACACACTTCTGCAACATGACAGACAGAGATTCAACTTTTTTCCTTAAGAATTCAAGAGAAACAGTGACAATCATAGCTCAAATTTGTTGTTATGTTTCATCCATTGATCTTGGTTTTGATAGGCAGAATTCCTTTTTGGCTCAGTGCCAACAAACAGATTTCACATGGGGGCCAATCTATTGGTACATGTTGCTGCTGTGCAAGAGCCACAAATATTATGTATTCTGCGTGTCTCTGGCTTTAGTTACCCAGCATGCAAACTGCATGCACCCTATTATATTATCATCTGTGACCTTTCTGGCTCTATCACCTTTTTTACATTATTTCATAATACGATTTTCTGCAAAGTGTTACTGAACATAAAATGTGTGTTTTGATTTTCTCTACAACCTTTGTCTGAAACATTTCTTATTTTAAGAAGATTTTGGTGAGACATTATCACCACTGTACATATGTCTTCATGTACAGTACCCATTATTGTCAGATTTTAATGAAACATAGTTGCTTTTCTCAATTTTGCGAACTTGCCTAGAAAGATAAAGAATATATGTTGACAGTAAATACATGCTGTTATTAAGTTTTCTGAAGGGTTTCTTACAGTGTAAAAGTACTTTACATCCTACACATCAAGACTGTGTAATGAAGAATGATCATGTTATTGGGAGTTCTGCGTCTGTGTGTATGTGCACGTGAATGTGCATGTGTGTTTGTGTGTGCAAGAGAGAGAGGAAGACAGCAAGGGAGTGAGTGAAATGTATCACAAAGTCCGGTACACACTGAAAGTGGTAGCATATTATTATACAGAGTGGGACACAACTGACTTGACAAATTTAATGACACACTGTGATAATAGAGAAAGGCAGAGTGACAGAAAACCACTCACACAATATGAGGAAATACATCTTGTTAATCAGTAGGTGTTTGACATGTTCATTGGTTACCTGCAGATACCCCAATGACAGTCTAATTATTCCAACAGTTCCTATACTTCCTGCAACATATCTCAGTCCACCCTGTTTACTGCCTCTGTGATGTTATAAAATTACCTGATTATACAGCTATATGTTTACAACAATCATACCACGACTTACCTGTAAAATGCTGCAAAAGCACACTTCCACACACACACACAGGATACCTATTGTGATACATTATTTCCTGGCAAACTGAGCAGACATGTAGGACTTATGCCATGCCCCCATGTTCACCACATCTAACATCTTTGGAATGTAGTCCCTGGGGATTTGCAAAGGATGTGGTGTACATTTATCTGTGAGTAGCAGCAGACTAACACAGAGACAGTAAACAAGGTGGACTAAAATATGCTATACCAAATATGAGAAGACTCAGATTACTGATGGTAGACCTGCAGCATAACACAGGAGATCACAACAGTCAGCTGTGGCTATACTTGAAGTGGGAGATTTTTGGGTTCCCACAGCAGTAGTGATACAAAATCATGTATCTTGGGATGTTACATTATGTCACTGACAAAGAGTTACCCACATTTCAAACAGTGTAGCACCCCTGTCTTGAAGGTCAAACCCATGACTGCTTAACCCCAAAGGTCTTATGTTCTTCTGAAATGCTTGTAGCATTAATTAGACCACACAGGATTCTTTTAAAAAATATTCAATGTGCTATCTTTTAAACCATTCAACTTTATTCATATCTTGAGTTTGTGGCTCAATCTTAACCGAAGTCCATGATCAAATTTCATGAAGATGAAGATTAACTGCGCTGGAAGGCTGGAGTTATGTGCTGTTCCAGATACATGGACAAGAATCCTGTACCTCAGACAAAGTTTATACTAAAGAATATGAATGCAAGGTGTTGATGCACTACAAAACACACATTTCTTCTTCAAAATCTGATTATGCTACTGCCTGCCACAAAAATGCTTCAGATCAAGTTCATGTGACAGGCTCAAGGGATTTATTTATGAGTCCATGTTTGTGTGTGTGTGTGTGTGTATGTGTTGTAGTGTGTGTGTGTGTGTGTGTGTGTGTGTGTGTGTGTGTGTGTGTGTGTGTGTGTGTTGTAGTGTGTGTGCAACAAGTCTCAAAAAAGTAGACATTTTTAAATGCAAATCCTTATACAGAATTAAATTGAACACAACCATATATGTATTAACAGAAACTGGATGGCAGAAGTTAAAGACCACTGACTGTGCTGTAGAATTTTGAAAGTTTCTGGCAAAAGGAAACAGCTCTAACGCACAGCTTTGTTACAGATTCAGCTCTTTCTCATGGTCTCAAGACGAAATAATGCATCATACGTTTAATTTTATTCCAGATAGAATAAGCCCATGTTACAACTTTTGAAGAAGAAATTAATTCTTATTGATACGATTAACTTTTACAAACATTTCATTATATAATTGATGCTGATAACAACACTGCATGTCTTCTTGTAACTTTCACATACAAAGTCGTACAGTATCAATTCACACTGCATGCTCTGAAACACTGTTCTACACTCAGGAACTGTTTTGTGGGTTCCAGTGCCTACTATCATGACAATTTATGCACAAATACCGCAAACAGTTATGTGCCAAAGACACATTACAGTATTAAAGGATAAGGTAATGTACTTTTTAGATATGCTGGAAATATGAAATTAAAATTTTTGTCTCTTAACACTGTCGGCAGAAACAAAAAAAAAAGCAATATGGCAAAGAAGAGCTTTTACAAGAGCAAGGAATTAGAAAGTTTATAAAGGGGATATCCAATATGCAGTAAAATCTCAGTATGCCTACTGCCTACAGAGAGAATTTATTTCAAACCAGCTTTCAACCAAATCCCTTCTGATTCACCACTAATAATCACCCTACTTTATAATCCACAGAAACACACATACTAAGCAATGTAAAATGCAACACTTTTTCACTTCATAGTTGATTGAACTGGAGGAAATAATATAAAATACATACTGTAAGAACACACCATATAGAATAGTTCACACTTCTCTAAAATTCACATGTTAAATGTGCATCCACAGTCAGTAGCTCTAGAAATTTCATGTTTACATTATAAGAAGCATGTTGATTTCAACATGTGCAATGTCCACAGCATTTACTGTCTTCAACTGCTCAAATGCTGGATTGTGGGTTCAAATCCCATTTAGGTCACGGATATACGTGTTTTAGTGTCCATGATGAAGATGTATATATGTTTGTCTTGCAACAGCCTAACCCCAACCCAAAAATCCTATAAAATGCCTTCAAGATTCAGTTTCAGAAATTAGTTCTGAGCTAAAACAGCTCACATGGTTGAATCTGCAAAAGATGAAGATTACAAAAGGCATTTGACAATATGCATGCCAAAAGGTGCAGTGTGTAGCAATTAAGACCCCTACATTTGAATCAATACTCATAATGATCTAAAAGTTTTAACAAAAATGTAATGAGATAATTTAGAAGTAAAACCAAACTGAATGCACTTACAGACATTGAGATAAATACTTTTCCATCAAGTTTTATTTGTTAATTAGTGGCAATATTTTATTGTTCTCAGTGTAATACAACTCCATTTTGTGTATTCACCACAGTACTCAGTCTTGCTACATGACTAAGCAACTTATTTTGTGATTATCAAGCTAAGTGTCACACAAAACAGTAAACTGCATGACACTTTTTGAATTTATGAAATGTCCTACCCGTATAATTCCCTAGAACTGTCACAAAGACAAACATTTTTAACATATGTGACAATTGTATCATTTTTAAATGTACTTTTACTATGATGTAGTAATGGGGCTTGTGTGGTTAAATGATTGTGAGCAGCAGTAGCATTTCTACTGGTGGAACCTCCCAGGTGATGATCCACTCGAAAATTGAAACTCTCATCCTCCAGGTTGGGGGTTGGGGCATGAGGCTAACAAGCACACTTCCCCCCCCCCCAAAAAAAAAAACCTCACTGTTCAGAAGACTAATAATGGATGCCAGATTGATATTATTGGTAAACAACCAGGAAAATGTTACAGGATGATGACTTCTATATTGTTACTTGGCTGGTACTCAGCCTATTAAACAAAGCAGGACTGTTACAGCAGGTTATAAAAGAAGAGGAAAAATACAAAACAGATATTACAGCAATCCAACAGATACGATGGAAGGGTAGTGGAGTGTTCGATACAGTGAATTTTACCCTGATGTATAGCAGAAATGAAATTAACATGCTTGGAAACATTTTTCTAATTAACAGAAGTATGAACAAACAATTATGAATTCTGAGGTGGTGGATGAGAGATTATTCTCCCTAAGGATGAGAGGAAAGTTTAATAATTTTACAATAATTTCAGTACATACACTCATAGAAGAAAAATAGGAGCTAATTAAGGAATCCTTTTATGATAAATTTATTCAGATATATCAAAGAATTCCAGCACATGATACAAATATTGTAGTGGGTGATTTTAATGCTAGAATAGGAAGAGGAGGTCTTAACAAATTACAGGGAAATAGACGCTGCATGAGATATAAAATGAAAATGGGCTCAGAGCAGTTGATTGTCCAACGAAAAAAATAACATGATAAAAAATACATAATTGCCACACAAGAATATACATAAGAAGGGTTGGCAATCCCCTAACCAATACACTAGTAATCAAAATGATCATATATTGGTGGATGGAAGGCATGCTTTGAGTATTATGGCTGTAAGCAGTTGCAGAGGGGCAAACTGCAATACTGATCACCAGTTAGATCGAGTTGAATACCAACAGAGATTATTATTATTATTATTTCTCCTCCTCCTCCTCCACCTCTTCTTCTTCTTCTTCTTCTTCTTCTTCTTCTTCTTCTTCTCCTCCTCCTCTTCCTTCTTCTTCTTCTCCTCCTTCCTCTTATTCTTCTTCCTTTTCTCCTCCTCCTTCTTCTTCGAATCTCTGTTGCCCTTTCAGGCATTGGGTTGCAGCTGCAAAACGTTTTCCTGACCTTCGCCAGCCTAGTCACCTCCTGGAAGGTCTTCCTTTCTTTTCCTCATTATCTTCCACACCTGCTCTT
>Ga0131853_10014071_pt1 | contig 14657 bp, 7 predicted proteins | sample TergutLab28metaG_FD_92764 | JGI IMG/M metagenome (GOLD analysis project Ga0131853, IMG submission 92764) | Labiotermes labralis P1 segment gut microbial communities from Petit-Saut dam, French Guiana - Lab288 P1 (version 2) (version 2) | ecosystem: Host-associated > Arthropoda: Insects >... | reverse complement strand
TCCAAATATTCTCCTCAACACCATATTCTCAAACACCCTCAGTTTCCTTTCCTCCCTCAATGTCAGCGACCAAGCTTCACACCCATACAAAACAACCGGCAAGATTATCGTTCTATATATCTTCTATACTTGACGAATTTATCTGAATTTGCTGACGTGTCTCAAACCCGTCACAAACGACATTAAGGCGCTGATAATAAGTAACGAGGTGACGGAATTCCATGTATTTGCCTTTCGCGGGTATAAAATTACACGAAAATCTTTCAAATAATTTTTTAATTCTATAAATTATCAGGTTTTTACGAACAGAATCACACACACACATAAACACGCTGGTAACTCAAAATTTTAAGGTGTCTATGACTGGAGTTGCTGAGATATATTCCTGAAATTTATTATTATTATTATTGTTATGATCATCATGATCATCATCTCCTATATGCAGGCTATTTATACTTATATTCCTGAGACAAACTATGTCCCTAGGGAATACAGTGTTGCAGCTATTCTGTTCTTACTATTCATGGTGCTTATATCGTTAGTTCCAGTGTTGAATCTATTGTACTTTTACATTAGTACTTTCCGAAGTATGTGTGCAGTGCCCAATATGGCTGTTTTCTGTATTTCCTTGACTTCATGTTTCCCTGGTATGTTACGTATTTTCTAAATGACTTTGAAATAGTCCCAGTCGCCCCTATTATTACTGGTATCACTTTCGATTTTACATTCCGCATGCGCTTATTGTTATTATTACAACTGCAGTTGAGTTGTCACTCGGTGACAGTAGTCCTTACACTAGTACGGACAAAACAAATAAGAATAAATATGTATAAACAAAGCAATACAAAACACAGTAAATAAAAATATACATATATATAATTAATTAAGACGGGTTTGTTTTGGCATTTCAAAGGAACCCACTACTACACTGCACGGTGTGAAAGCTTAGAAGATAATCATTTCCTAAGTAAAAAACTTCTTATAACTAAAGTTGTCTTTAAAATATCCAGTAGCTTGCTTGGGAGAACAACAGTACTTGTTTGCAGACATCACTTCGTAGAACGTATATTACACGGGGAGGAATCATTTCTGTGAACAGACAGTCACTGAGACGGTCAAGAAATCTGCATTTGATTAACCGCAAGTTTCATCATTACGGCCTCCAGCACGAGGCAGTTGTACGAGGCGTGCCCGGAAAGTATACAGCCATTTTGAATACCTCGAGAACCGGTCGCGTGACCCTAAAGTAACTTGGCAACCAGTCAGAGAAGACTTTACTGCTCATCCGTGAACAGTCACTCTCGCGTGGGGCTAGTCAGTCGGCAGTGAGACGCGGTTAACTGATCTTGTGTACTGTGTGACCGTCGCGTTCACAATGGCCGATCGAACAGATCAGTGAAACTGCTTCAATACGTCCGCCCATTCTACAGCTCTCGTGTAGGTTTTTTTGGCAAAACATTTCATCACCCAGGTCTGTCAGCACCCCTGTAGGCCAGATTTGGCTCCCTGCGACTTCTGGCTGTTCCCAAAGCTAAAATCGTCGTTGAAAGTGAGGAGATTTTTTAATGCAACGCCCACACAGTATACAAGCTCAGTCAACGGCGTCTCACTGCCGATTGACTAGCCCCACGGGAGAGTGCCTGTTCACGGATGCGCAGTAAGGTCTTCTCTGACTGGCTACCGAGTTACATCAAGGCGGTTCTCAATATATTCAAATTGGCTGAATACTTTCCGGACAGGCCTCGTATTCATAACAAATTCTACTATTGTATTCTTTATGACCAATTTTCAGACCACCCTTTCACGTGGACACGTCCTATTACTTGTCTATTTCCTATAGTCTTTAACGGCTGTAATTATTTGCATGTTGTGCCGTAAGTTGCACTGTCCTTCATTTCATAATCCGCTAACATTCACTTAAGTCCGCAAATTATACCAATTCCTCCATCCCCATGCAACTTTCTCCCTCTTTAATAGTCCAAACAATCGCATGATGTATTATTTAAATTTTATATCTTTGCCAGAATATATACAGAGAATACGTCACGTGTTTTAAAGGGAGAGAAGGGAGATCGACTCCCGACACTGGAAAGAGATTATTTCTTTTTGAACAATACTGAGCTGAACCGTGGTGCCAAGTCAGTAAACTACCCAAAAGGTAACTGGATCCCCTTCCCCAGGAGCAAGAATTGTTAAGAAAATGTCGAACCCCACTTCCATTTCTTCCCATTCCTTGATATTGTTTAGTGATAAATGCAGCACAGTGCTACATTCTGTCTAATTTATCTTACAGAAATTTGCGAATTATGCAATCCAAACACTTCGGCGTTTTAATGGCAATATAATGGAATTTTCAGCGTCGGTCTTGAGACAACGAAGACTGGTGACCCGACCCGCGGCGTAGCAAAGTTATCTGCCCGTTCATGGAACTTGACTGCCGATATGTTAGCGCAAACTGCCGCTGTAGTGCAGCTGAAATGTTCAAGTGATGACGTAACATGTAGAGTGTTGAAACAGCAGACCGAAGTTTCTTGCAGAAATCAATAGCATTATAAGACGAAGCAGGCTCTGCGGAATAGGAGCTGACTTGTTAAGAAAGAAGAAATGCCCCGAGGGGACAGATAAAAAGAAAGTATCAAGATAAAATATACAGAGTGAAAAGGGGAGAAAAATGTTCGAGGTATGGAATTAACAGGTAGGAAGAAAGTTGAGTAGGCCGTAGCGCAAAAATAAAATGGTGAGAATGGATACAGAAGTTCGGTCGCAACTTTATCGACTTATTTTTTTCTCTCCACCCCCACCGCTGCCCTAAAATTTGCAAACCCCTAAGATTTGCAACTAAGTTTGGCAGTTCATTTGAAAGTTACAGACTCCAAACTCCTGAGGTGTTAGGCCGTGTAATTTCATCGATTGATACCAACATTTCGTAATATCATTCTGCCTACATTTGCCCGAATATACGGAGTCATATTTGATAGCCGTGAAACAAAAATACGGCACAATAAGTTAAGGACTGAAATTGGAAACCACAAATTTTAATTTCAAATCTTTTATCAAAGCAAAGAGCATCTCTGCGGGTGAAATACACTTTGAATACCCAACCACAAGAGCAAATGCCAGAACTTTGAAGAACATTCAGGGGAGATGATTAATGACAAAGTCTACACGTGTCTATAAGGTTAGACAAGGTCTACACGTGTCTATAAGGTTAGACCAGGTGCATGTCTGTGGATGATCAACGCTTATTAACCTCTGACATTCCAGCTGCAGAAAGATCAGGCGGCCAACCACAAAGTTGAACTATGAATATATAACACAGCGTGGGAAAATTAGGTAGAAATTGCCAGCACTGGCCACAAAACATAAGATAAAACACGTGACAAGAACTGCGAGGAGTGAAAAATATAACACTTTAATAACATTGCAGTTAGTCACAAATAATTCTGGGGGAATTGCACAATATGATACCGAGGGAAATATTTGGTCTTGAGACAGAGGCGGTAAGAGGATATTGGAGAAAACTACACAGAAAGAAGCTTTACGATTTTTACTCAGCTCAAGTACTCAGGTGCTCAAGTCCAACACAATGAGATTGGCGGGGAATGCAGCAGTATGGAGAGAAGAGGAGAAGAATTGCTTACACGGTTTTAGTAAGAAAACCTGAAAGGACCAAGTGGAAGACAATGGCATAAAGACAGATTTCACCCTAGAACAGGATATGAAGTTCCAGAGGGGGAGTAGAGGTATAGCTCTACTCTTTTTTTGACCTCCGCTCTAGATGGTGGTGGGTGCCAGTGCCACGCCTTGACCACTTTACTCCCGAGAAAGAGAGCCGGTACCAATGGGGGCTCTGTGGGCCCATGGAACGGTGTGAATGGGTGTGAAAGATCTCGCCCCCCTCCTGGATTCGATCTCCGGACCGTCCAGCCCATAACTAGTAGCTATACTAACTGCACTATCCCTAGGCATAAATGGGAAAATAATATTAAAAAATATCTAACCTGAAATTGAATGCAAAGGTTTGGAATGCAACGAGCTGGCCCTTAAGGAAGCCAACTAGGGGCAGGCTCTTGTGAACGCGGTAATAGATTTTGTGATCTATAAAATATGGGAAATTTCTTGACTAGCTGAGGAACTAGTAGCTTTTCAGGATGAACCCTACAGCATAGAGACAGTCATAAACAGTGTTAAAATACAGTTCAATAGGTGTCTGTCGATGGTACGCCACATTTGGAATTATTTATTTTATGGGCTTTGCCATCGCCCTGCGTTCATAACACAGACATCGTCTTTCAGGGACAGAATCTGTGACCATTCTCATGCTAAAGATAAGGTCACGGACAAAGGCTGGGGCAGCTCTACCCATAGAATACCGGAAAAACACTGTTTTCTTTTTAACACCAGATAATGAACGAAGTCCAACAAAGTAAACGATTCGTGACATGTTACACTAATTTGCGAAAACATTCACTTAGCAAGTTTTTCATTTAATTTACATTCATTTAGCGCTGAGCCGTAGTGATGCTTTGTTGTCGTAGACCACTTTGTGGTCAGCAGGCAGCCAAAACATATTTGCGATTAAGAGAGCCGCCTGTCAGTCTCACCGCAGCTTGTTACAACAGTACCATTAAACGTGAACTGCTATCACAGATGTCAAACTTAGTGCATTGATTCCCTTCATTATTAAATGTTAATACATGCTGATCAAACAAAAAAATCTGTAAAGTGAATTTAAAAAAACTGCATGTTACAGATAATGAAAAATTTGGCACCAAATTATTGCGTGTTTGTATTATAGGCAGGCAGACGAACCAAACATCTGCGTGGAAAAGAGTCCATTCAAAACTGACAGTCACTACCCCCTTTTCTCCTATGTAACTGTAGAGTCAATTACCGTGTTTACAGCATAAAGTGTTTTGTCGCAATCTTGAGCCAGCTGTATCCATCTAAAACATACACCTTAATACACAAAATTTATTGCATCACTCCACAGAGCCACATTCTAATATTCTATACTCATCACTGTTTTACCATTTAACTGGCATTTTAACTAAAACTATACGACTTCTAAATGTGGAGTTGTCAAGAAATATTATAAATGTAATTCTATTCCTGCACTTATCACCCTGAAGACGTACACATGAATGGCCGCAACATGTCGGTGGCTACAACGTAATGTAATTACATTCATAAAGCCACAGTGCATTTTTGGTCATTTTAATAAATTTTATACATCTAATTAAACCTTTAAAGACTAAGAAAAATTTGAATTCTATCTAAAGATTTAGCTCTTACCGCGCAGTATCCACACTCCACCTCGGTTAAAACATACAATCAGTCTACGCTACGTACGATAGCGATAACAGCTTATTCTGAGATCTATGGAAACCACATAACCACAATGCCAGGGCAATGAAGAATTTTTGAATGTTAATCCGGATGGTTACCTCTAGGCTTTAAACGGAACATGAAACATATCAAACTGATGCATCTTAATATTTTCGGATAATTTTTTATATCACTCCGTCTACGTCAAGATCTAAAATACTGTCTCTTCTATTCAAGTCTCTCGCTTGATATTCGGTATGGAGGACCTCTCACTGCTGCAACTGGTGGTCCTTCGTACATGATGTGATGCCCACAAAGACGATTTTATCTGTGAAAAACTAAATCGGTGAGTCTCCACAATTTCCCAATTGCAGACACGACATACGGGGGCACTCACTGGCGCTTCGGTCGAGGCACTGTGCCACAAGCCGGAAGGTAGCAGTTTCGATTTCAGGTGGGATCACTAGAAGTTTTCAATGACTTTATTTTTCCGGCCGCAATGTGGTCCTGGGGCGAACTCAGCCTCTAACAGAAATGAATCCCAACGATAAAATCTGGCGGCGATCCTTCATTTACCAACTGTATAGAAATTCTGGAAGCCTCGACCTCTTGGAATCCTAAGTGCCTGTCAAGACTTTTAAAGGTGTTCCTTTGTACTTGATATATCACGGATAATTACTTGATAAAGATAAGGCTTGATATGTCTAGAGCAGAAGAAACAGCAGATGAATTTAATTGCACTGCAATATGAAGTCACGCGTTCCGTTACTGACGTATGTAGGGTTGGTGTGTCCGCTCAGATGTACGGCAGAAGTGCCTTGTGAAAATTTTACTTAGTTCCATGGAGACCTTTACACAATAATGTTATACCATTCATTCTAAAGAGCTGCAATAGATCAGAAATATTAAAAACAATTAAAATTACTTCTAGAGAACCCCGTATCAATATTTAAATGGTTGCTCTTATACTGTAATGTAAACTTCTTGTGGCAACTGTATTAGTGCCATTAACTGGAACTTCGTGGTTCCGCGCAAAACCGTTTAGGGGAAACTAACTTAGGAAAATAATCGCTTTTTTTTAGAGAGAGATTTGGATGAAGCACAGACAAGCCACGTAGGTAACCTGCAGAGTTCTTGATTGAATAACTTTGAAGGACGTCACAGAACATCCACCATTTTATTGTGAAGAGTAACAATTCGATTCGGGTCGACCGGAATATATTTCTCGTCCTTAAAACACACAGTAGGCTATGGTTCCTACATCCAAAAAGACCAAAGGTCTCAGTAATATTATTTATGTTTTGTATCAGTATTCGATGCCGAGCTCAGAACGTGCCTTAACGTTTACACAATTCCAGCCTCATAGCACCGTAGAATCGTGAATGCACTTAAGGGTTACAATCTCCTCCATCCTGGGCAACAGCTGGCATTTAAATCCCCACGCCTTTGAAAGGTTAAAGCTGGTTAATAACTATCACAAATTCATTTCTAATAATTGCATCACAACCCACAGTAAAAACTATGTAAGAAATCTGGTTAATAATTCGTTCAACACAGTGTCGAACGGTAGTAAGCTAAACGGGCGATGATACTCAAAAATGTGCTAAAAATATTTGTGGTCTGTGTGACGTAGTATCCATTATGTGTCTGGGGGAACTGAGAAAAACACGACAAATATGCCACGATATCAGGTATCTTGACATGGATTTGAAATTGGAACCTCCTAATTACGGAGCAGGCGCCGTCCGATGGCCCTCCATGTCGTTTACTGGCAGACTGCTACTTGCTATTAAAGCAAGACACTGTGTTCGAATCCAGCACCTGTACTGCCAATCCTGTATCGATATAGTCAAACAGGAGTGATGCCCAGGGCGGGGGTGAAGTGTGAGGGGGGGTTCGGGGGGGGGGTGTCACAGTGAGTTCAATTTCATTGGGTTAACCAAGTGAACTAACGCTGCCCCTGTATAGCATTGCCAGTCTCCTGTAATAACACAAAGCGAATTTTCCGACTCGATTCACTATTACAACAGAAGGTGGACAGACGGACAGACAGCTCCAGCAACCAACGGCGTGTAGCGACATACATCACGTGACCAATAAACTGTGTGATGACGCAGGCAAACCTGGTTATGAACAGTTCATCCTCCAGGAGAATCGTGTGTTACGTATTAAAATGGAGCATCTCAAGGAAATCTTGTGGCTCACTTGAATACCTCATTTCATGATGGCTGTGATCGTTTCAGTGGATATAAGTTAAGGATTTCTCGTAATTGCGATCAATTCTGTGCAAAAAAGGCCATAAAATTGTCATAATTAGTAACAGCTTTATACATATTTAGTCCCTTAACACCTGCACGTATATAAATAATAAATATAAGACTAAGAGTCGCTTAAAATGTGTTCAATACGTAGTTAAACGCGCAGTCGTCTATATGTTTTGGGTGGTAGACGAATGAATGCGTATGGAGTACTGACGGAATGACGCCGACAGGGAAAAACCAACATAATCCAAAAAAATCTATCCTACTGCCCATTTGCCCGCCACTAATAAAACATGGATTGCCCTGGGAATGAACCCAAGCCTCCACGCTGATAGGCCCACAGCCAACCCCCTGGGGCTAATTAACGTTTTTGGGCGCGTTTGCAAAATTGCGAAACGCAATTATTAGTTTCTATCTGTCTGTCCCACTGTTCCTCTGTCTGTCCGCATGGAACAACTCGGATCCCACTGGACGGTTTTTCATGAAATTTCATATTTCAGTATTTTTCGAAAATCTGTTGATACAAGTCAAGTTTAATTCAAATCGGAGAAGAATAACGGGTACTTTACATTAAGACTAATATACATTTTTGATCACATCTCGCTCATTTCTTCTTAGAATGAGAATCATTTCAAATTTGTAGAAAAGATCAAAACATATTTTATGTTCAATAAATTTTTTCTCGAAAATCGCGCCTTTTATGAGAAAATGTGGAAAGCATTTAGTAGAGACAGAGAGTCAACAGATGACTATGGCGCACGCTCATTTCACGCTGGATACCTAAGGATACAAACACACAATCAGAATATGTAACGCCTATTCCTTTTCCACAGTAACAATGTTTGCACGTACGCGCCTCAATGTTACGTTGTACGTAATTTGCCCGTCTTGTCAAATTTTACTGAGAAAATAAATTTATGTTATCGTATTTACATCTTGCTTCCGAATCTAAAATTATAGTGTATTTATTTAATATTTCATTCATGCGTTTCTAAGGCCCTCTGAATCATCAAATTCTTTTACTCCTTGTGGAGCATAGGGCAACCATGAAGAGCTTCCAGGCATTGCGATCTCCAGCTAGCCCCTTGACCTCGTTCCATGATTTTCTTGTGCTTCTTATCTCATCCTCTATTGTCCTTCGCCAAGTTCTCTTCGGCCTACCTCTTCTTCTATATCCCTGAGAATTCCAATCTAATGCAGTTTTCTCTGTTGCTCCTGTTTCTGTACGTAATAAGACCATCTGAATACATTTCAAGTATTTTTTTTTATCTGTAAAATTGCCAAAAGCACATACAGTGTTGTTAGCTTCTGAAAACAATGAAATGATACTGTCTAATAATTACTTATACTGCTCAAGGAAAACCAAATCAACATTTATGAAGCCAAGTACAAATTTCATTTGATGTGTGCATTGGGAAGGCTTCAAATTGCAATTACCGAGTGAATGTTCACTAAATTTCCTGTTCTCTTCGCAAATATTGAAGAAGTATCTGTCAACGGACGACACCACTCCCTCCCCCACCGTATTACCACACTCCTCTTGTTTATTGCAATATTTTTCAGATGTGAAGTTCGATCAAAGTTTTAACATCTCGTAGGAAACTACAAATTCTGGTTTCAGTTTTTGGTGGCTCAAACTGTACCCCATTTCAAAATGAAATTTGCATGCTAATCGTACGATTTACAAGGCAATCATGAGTCTATATCGTATAACATGTCAAGAGCGGTCAAAGTGACTGGAATAAGCCAATTGTTTTGTGAAAGGAGTTTAAAACGGAATTCCTTTTACCATAGATACAGACGTGATATTCTGCTGCTGTTCCCCCTAAGCCTTTAAATATCAACCAGCTACCCAACGGACTCCAAGAAGGGGGTTGTTAGGATGCTAACCTTGGCGGAGCTTCACAAAAAAATCCCTCCTTTCACGGAAGGTCAAATGGCCATTTACGTACACACAAAGTCCTCCATTGGATCTAGCCTTACGCGAAATAAATCCCGCACACATGATGTCATTCTGCCTTTTTGAGATAAATTCTCTTGACGCTATCCCTAAAGACAAATGACGATCTGATGTGAACACGGTAACGAACCTGCACAAATTGCCGGAAATATCTTGACTAGTTGAGGACATGTTAGCTTCTCATTTACGAATCTGCTCCATGCAGTTACTCATTACTGTCCTTCTATGACAATGTCTTCCAAGTGGTCTGTTTACTTATGATATTTCCGACTTCTTTTTTTATTAATTTTCTCGTGTCAGCTTTACCTAATAAGGTCACTCTGATAGTTTGGTATGAAGAGCAAGGACTATAAATTATTGCATTATATCATTTATTCCATGTGTCGGTTTTTACTTTCCCTTAGGTATAAAATTATTTCCTTAGTCTCTTCTTTTCTTTTCACTCTCGTTTTATTTATATAGCACTGGGCTATAAAGACGCCTGTTAGTTTAATTATGGTCAGTCAGTATGTTAGGGTAAGAGCGTGTTTACTGGCCGCATGGTTTGTGGTCAGCAGTTCGGGGCAGTGCAACGGAACTTCATATCAAACTGACACAGGGCGACAGGGTTAAATGCACCTTCTGTCCACAGACGGAAAAAGAATTCTTGTCTCATACCTTGGTGGAGAGGGATGTCAATCAGCCCAACTGCAAGACCAGGATGGAACCCAACGAAGGTAATTTAAAAAAAAAGGTAAAATTGTCCCTGTAAACACCATGAAGTCATCGAGGGGAGGGGAGCATGTCTTTTAGCTCCACTCATTCTAAACCGCGACGTTAGGTGTTCAACTTCAGTCCCAGCCTCTTTAACACCGAAAAATAATCTCGGCACCCAATGGATGAGAAGTTGGGTTGGCCCCAGGGCCGGCGCGGACGTGTTTGGAAAGACAAAATATCGCGCACCTTGCCGACACTCTGAACCACGGGCCGTCCAATGTTCGGCGAGTATCTACGTCTACGTTACACTGTCTACCATGTAACCCACCGAAATCATAAACAAAAGCCTTCCGGTATGTTTACGAGGGTCGTTGTCTTGTTGAAAGATAACGTTAGTCTTGTGTGGCACGTAATGTCAAGGACCCGCAGTGGACCAATCCCCATTCTGTGACTTTAATTAAGAAAGACCCCAAAAGCTGCATATTTGAGTAGCAGGAGATCACTAAGACGGCGGTAGCGGCCGACCAGCCAAAGAGACGATTCACCGAAAGTTGCGTCAACATGATGCGAGCCTGATAGTATTTCCGACGGGCCATACTCTTTCGCCCAACGGCTCTGAGACTTACCCAACCTCCTATACAATGAGTACCGCGTCTTTCCAGGGGGTAAAGCGGTAGGAGCGTGGCATTGACCACGCACCCCCGTTTAGCGCCGAGGTTAATGAAAGAGTAGAGCTAAACCTCTACTCCCCCTCTAGACCTTCGTGGCATGATCTGGGGTGAATTTTACCTTTACCTTTACCGTACTCGTTGGCTCACAACACTTCAAAACGTTTTATCTTAACAAGTCCCGTATTCAGGAGTCACAACAATAATGAAATAAATGTCATCAGTTACAAAAATGTTCCCTGAAAGAGCGTGCAAATTATGCGTGTGGACGTACAGCCTGCAGAAGACCAGACGCCGACTCAGGGCGCCATTGTCAGTAAGCTCCGCCTGTCCATTGCACTGCCACGGTGGGGTTGGTTCTGATAATATAATGAGTTGCTGTGTCCATCTATTTACCCCTGCTCCAGTAGGGATGATATACAGTGGGTGGCGGGCGGTCTATATCAAACGTTTCACCTTTGACCCTCCCCGTGAACCCCTTAAAACATCATGCGACCTTAATGCAACAACCGACGTGCCTGCGATTACAGTCACCGTTATGAGTTCAATAATAATTAATGACAGGTCAAATATCAGAGCAGCGTAACGCGGAGCAGGTAAAAACGGGAAGAGTGGGATGGGTGTTCGGGGCACCCTAGAGGCCCATCAGTAACAAGTACATGGGCAAACACTGTGAAATATTTTATACGAGTTTGTTTGCTTCGCTGTGCTGTTGTTACATTCCGTACAGAGCCCACTTCGTGTTTAATGAATTCCATTCAAGAGAATCTAATGTATGATACTTCAGCTTCCCATGGCCTCCGACAGCTATGAATATGATCATTCTGGATTGAGACACACCGTAGCCTGTAAAGAAGTTACCATCATTTAAGAGAAAGTTTCCGCATCCACGATCGGTAGACCTAAAGAGCACATTCTCGTCCTACTTCGAATATTGATTCCTTGAATGAGTCCGTAGGTTTCTTCGAAACGTCGGAAAATATCCTACAGACGTAGCATCAGAAGACCTGAATTCTCAGCGACATGTTTCTCTGGAAACCTCCAACGTCGCAACCTGATACTAAATTGCTAGGCGTCGTAAGTCAGCAGAATTAGGTAAGAATACTCTGCAACTAGCCTGATATCCGTACTGCAACCGTCTCCGTGGCAAGGAGCTTCTCTTAAGCGGATTAGGCGAAAAAACACGACGGCTGGTCAGAAAATAAGTCTGCGTGCTGTATAATTCTGTAGTTATGTTTCCAGTGCTGAAGCGAAACTTTTGCGTCAAAAAATTGTATAAAAAGTATTCGTGACGTGAAGAAGTTGTGACACGACGTCTGACAACACAGGACACGAACTGATATGAACAGGGAAGAGAAAATACAGTAGAAATAAAATAAATCATGTACGTACACAGTCAAACACAACAATGAATTTCTTTGCCTTACTGGCCATCATCAGACCATTGTTGTACAAAAATTAAAAAAAAAGCTGGTTACATATAGTGCGTAAAATGTTGAGATTTATAGGACCTCACAATGGTACTTAATAACAGCCTTAAAAATTTTTTTATTAATGACCTTAAAATTGTTTTCCTGTGTTAACTATGACATGACATATACAGGTTCTGTTGTAAAGAGAAAAACTGTCCCCACGATAAGATAAGTGCATCTTTGTGGCTCAGACTATGTGGAAAATAGCGCTGTGGACGTAACATTATATCCGAATGTTCTTGTTAAGAACACGGAAACCAAAATACACGTAATGAAAATTTATTTTACGACCAATTTTCTTGGCTCCAAAAGCTACGCAGCACAAGTTCATCCTTCGCTTTCCGCGGGTTAGTATGTGGAGGTTTTCCGAGTTCGTCTGGTCGCCCCAAGAACAAAAACACATCGCTCGGGCCCTTGAATGGATAGAAGCATCAAGATTTTTCGAGGACTCTAACAGATCTTCAAGCCATACTGCATGATATTCAACGAACTGAAGGGATAAAAGGACGCAACTGCAATCACAGTGTTTCTGCCAAGAAAATTAAATCACTAAAAACATTAAATATTTGGTGGGGAGCGGAAAATTATTCGCGGATTTTCGCTTTTCGCGAAGGTCTTGAAACTTAACCTTTGCTAAAAGCGAGGGATAAGTGAATGAACCTGTTGTGCCATAAGCCTTGAAAGAAGACAGTTAAACTGATTTATATCTAAAGACTCAGCTCGTACCGCGCTGTAAACACATTTAGTCTTGGTTATAAGAGCCATCCATTTAATGCTGTATATGGAAGCAATTGCTGTTTGTGATCTGCGCTCTTCTCAGATATTGTGCTGCGTAGACTGCAAATTCCAACAGTAACCTAGGCCTGCGAAACATGGGTACTTACGGAAAATATGACAAACTGATGACTTTCGAAAGAAAGATCATGAGGAAAATATTTGGTCCTACAAGAACAGATGGTGGCTACTGGAGGATTAAAACTAACCAAGAAATAAATGACATATTAAAAGGACAAAATATAATTGGGTTTATTAAAAAAAACAGTAATTAAACTGGTTAGGTCAAGTTGAACGCATGGCTGAGGATAATATTGTGCAGAAGATTAAGAGATGGAAACCCATTTCTAAAAGACCAATTGGAAGACTTAAAACACGTTGGGAAGATGACGTTTTGGAACATATAAAGAGCATAAACATAAGAATTGGAAGAAAGTAGCACAGGATTGGGATAGTTGGAAGAAAGTGGTTGAGCAAACCAGAACCTTACATAGGTTGTAACGCTTTAGAAGGGGAAGAAGAAGAAGAAGAAGAAGAAGAAGAAAAAAGAGGAAGAATACTAAGATTATTCCTAATTCCGTACCGACGTTTCGGTACAACCTATGGGTCCCTTTAAAAGGACAAGTTACAATTTTTGAAATATTAAACTTGGTGGTGCGTAAAGAGACTACTCAACCTTAAAGCAGTAACATATCACGTGTTTCTGTGACGGAAGTGTTCAGAAAGCAACGATATAACGTCTGTATAGAGATTGGTGACAAGCGGTGCAAGTTGGGATGTTTTAAAGGTACTGACAGGTATTGATCTGAACAGACGGCGCCGACTGTTGTGTACTGCGTCTCCTCTGTGCAAGACAAGACCCAGCGATTCAGACTAAAGATAAAACCGAATATTTCCAGACGCAAGGCAAATATACTTACATAAGTGGAAATAAATCGTTAGCTTGACGGTTCGACCGCTTTAGTTCCAGGTTTCACTTACGAGTATATAAGAGTATCTGGACAGTCCCCAGTGTAGATCTCTACACTGAGGACAGGAATACGTATTTGCTGTGTACGTGAATCGGACCAGGTCACGTAGTCTTTCACCAGTTAGAGTAGTCAGCACAAATACTATTTATTTCTCCTCCTTCACTCTACACGTATAGCCATAATATAATCGAATTTGAAAGAGTTCTGAAATTTTTACGCCACTTCAACTGATAAGTAATGAAGGTTTCAAACCTCAGAATGAAGCACTTCAAGAATTGTAAGAGGGCACTGCTCTTAGACTGCGTGCCCCTTGAAGATGGCAGCACTACGACGCTCCGAAATGTCCGTGACTATGTACCAGTCGATATGGTTCACATCCCGGAAGAATTACATTTTCGCCATTTCCGATGGGAGGACATGAAATATCGCGATGATATACATAGTGATTACTTTGAAAATGTCTTTACAAATTAGTCACGATATGCAGGCAAAGCCAAATATAGATACGTAGACAGCCATACTGACTT
>Ga0131853_10014068_pt1 | contig 14658 bp, 20 predicted proteins | sample TergutLab28metaG_FD_92764 | JGI IMG/M metagenome (GOLD analysis project Ga0131853, IMG submission 92764) | Labiotermes labralis P1 segment gut microbial communities from Petit-Saut dam, French Guiana - Lab288 P1 (version 2) (version 2) | ecosystem: Host-associated > Arthropoda: Insects >... | reverse complement strand
CGCACAAAGCCAGGCTTAGCCACCAGCTTCACCTGCACATGCCCATCCGTGCTGCTAGTGCCGTAGTTATGAATGCCCTCGCTGCCGTCGAAGAGCATCCCCTGAATAGAGCGAGGAGTTTTCAGCCGTTCAGCCTCTCCCCCTTCGTGCGCACTAGGGTCATTCAAGTGCTGCTCCAGTTCGTCGGTCAGGCTTAGCACCGCTTGCTTCAGCGAATCCACATCGGCATCTAGGTTTACAAACGCCATATCTATAGCGCGGCTGTTGTAGTTAAAGTCTTCAATATCGTACAGGTCGTCTAAGTCTGGCAAGCGTAGAAACAGCTTAGGGGTTTCCGCCATTTTGTTGACGAAGAACATCTCCATGGGTTAGGCACCTCCTTGGTGGCTAAAGCGGGGTTATCGGGATGCGACCATGCCTAAACTGCCCTAAGACTCTGTGGGTAACTAGCCCTAAGTCGGCATGGGTGTTGTATTTCAGCACCACATTGGTAATCATGTTAGCGGGGATAATGTCCAGCACGTAGGCTTGGATAAACTCTACATGCTCCAGCTTGGTTAGCAGGATGTAGATGCGTAAGGACTGTTCTTCCAGGTTACGAAAGATAAGATACTGCCCTTCTAGCAGGTCATCTAGCCGCTCTTGCAGCCACTTCCAGGTGAATGGTGGTCGGCGTGAACGCCTGTCTACCAAGCGCTTGCGGCGAAACTCCAGGCTTTCTCCTGGGCTGGGGATAATCTCCAGTAGCTGCTCCTGGGATAGCAGCCCCATGCTGTCCGAAGTCTTTATAAACTGGTTCCCCAATAGCCTGTCTAGTTCGCTATCCAGCTGCTCGCCTTGGCTGCCCAGGGCTGCAGCTATCAGTTCAATTTCTAGCACCCCTGCATAGTAGGGCGGTAGCTTGCGGATATAGCCTTTAGCTCGGCTCATGTAGGTTAACCTCCCGTAATAGCGGTAACTGTTGGATGTGTATATCTTGCACCAAGCGGATATCGTTAGCACTGCCGTTGAGCAGCAGGTTCTCCACATTGAGCACCCCTGGCACCGCGAAGAACTGGCTGTTGAGCCGCGAACGAAAGACCCAGGCGATATATTCCAGAGAGCCTCTCGGCGGCGGTCTATCCCAATTTTGCCTTATCTCGGTGATATAGCTTTCCAGGGAGTCTACTATTAACGGTCGCAACTGTTCTAAGGTAAAGCCTGCAGCTACATGGATGGTTGCCTCTATCTCCAGGTCGAAACCTGCAGCCCCTTGGATGGTAACTTCATGGTTGATAGGAGCGCGACCTAAGCCCATACTCTGGGGCGCTGGGTCGATCTCTTCTTGTACCTGTGCTACCAGGTATTCCGAAGGGGGTAAGCGGTTGCTATCGGTAATACTACACTTGACGGTACCACCACCTTGCCAAACGGGGTAAACCTGCACCCCGCCTACTCCAGGCAAGCTGCCCACCATTTGCCTATAGGCGACAATGTTTCCCGCAAATGGTTGCAGCCGCAAGCGCTCCAAATATCGCTCTAAGAGCCTGTCATCGCTTTCACGGTCGGAACCTGGGGCAAGGATATCTAGCAGTTCGGCAACCTGTAGCCCCGGTATATGGGTTAAAGGCAGAAGCTGTCCGATGTAGTCATTACCCGCAGCTCCTGCTTGCTCTGCTACCAAAGCGTAGAGCCCTGCTGCCAGTTGTTCCCGTACCACAAAGGTGTGGGTGCTGCCGATAGCCGAAAAGCGGCTACCAACACCTACAGCAAAAGGTATGCCTCCAGCGCCGCTGAAGTGTCCTTCCCTAACGGCATAGGTCGCCTCTTCACGGTATATGCCTATCTCCCCTACACGTAGGTCTAAGAACTCATCTTCGGCACTTAGGGCATAGGTGTTCTTATAGGTTTTCCTTAAGAAAGCATAGGCTTCCGCTAACTGCAAGGCAGATGCTGCCAGGGTGTCGTAGATAATGGATCCTATTCGTTTATCCACTACATTGGGTACCGTTGCCAGCATTTCCGCCAAGAGCTGTTCAGCGCTGCGGTTCAGGTGCTCGGGAATCATGCCAGAAGCAACCTCCTTTCCAGCTGGACTTGCCCATAGATGGTATCTACCGCTAAGCGTACCAGCAGGTCATCCAAGCCGCCGCTGATGCTAATGCCATGCACCCTCACGACGCGGTCGTCTCGTTCCAGGCTCTCCCGCAGGCGGCGCTTTAGCTCGGCTTCGACGATAAACCGCTCCTGTCCTAACAAGTCGGCAATAGCTATACCGTACTGGTGCCCAGTGTAGATCTCATGCGCTCCCTCTTCGGTAAGCAGCAGCTTCATCACCGCTTGCCTGGCAGCGTCTTGACCATCTACAAAGCCAGCGATGCGCTTAGCGGCAAAGTCCAGATGGTAGGTACGGCAGGGCTGCCTTTGCCTGACCACTACTGGCGGTGCTAGGTCGCCCATCTGTGGCAACAAGCTCATGGGATGACCTCCTTCTAGAGAGCTTCACGCAGCCGAAACAGGACAATATACTGTTGCCTGCGCTTTAGTCTTAGTAATGCTACACGGTCGCCAACCTCTAAAGCCCGTTGCACATAGATAATGCCGTTAACATTCGGCAGGTTTCTGGTGCTACCATCGCGGTTGACTTCTACAAAGAAGCGGTCTCCGTGTTCGATGCTGATAGGTGCTGGGGACCCTGCTGGTCCTAAAGGTCCTTCTAGCTCCGTCCGTTGCAGTTGCGCAGGAGTCAACCAGTGCTGATGCGGGTCTAGGATATGGCGGTGTCTCAGGTCGATGGTCTTCGCTAAGACGGCATCCGAAAGCAGCAGCATGTTAGGGAGCAGGATGTCATCATCGGCAATTTGAATGTGTAACGGTTCTGCCTGGGTCACCGTGCCTATCTCCAGTTCGGCTAAGCCCCAGGCTTCCAAGGTGTTCTGCACTATGCGTTGGATAGTCTGTAATAAATCTGCCATCTGCTACTCCTTGAAAGAACCAGTGCTAAAAGCCTACCACTTGCATTTCTAGCTTCATGCGCTGGTTTTGGGTGCCAAAGCGAAAAGAAGCGTTATCTATCAGCAGCTTAGCCTGTAGCGATATGTCGCCCAAGCGTGGTAGGTCTATAAAGACCAGGCTGCCAGCCCGAATCTCGGGTACTGCTACAGCGTCCAGGTTTAAGGTGCGAAAGACGCGGTTGTGAAATGCCAGCCGTCTCCTGGACATCTCTTCTATCTGCGCAGGGTTCAGGTTTTCATCGACAATTTCATACAGCTGCAGCAAACCCCAACGGGCGATGGTATCTTCAGACATTGCCTGGAAGAGGTCGGCACGACCAGTCTCTTCGTTGGGGCGAATGAGCTTAATCTGGTTGTAGGTTTCTTTGTCGATGGTGGTTTCATAGCTGTAATCGGTTGCTAGGCTCTCTTCTCCCAAGATATAGCTGCTTTGCATGTCATCGGCACGCTTTAAGGTCAAAGCGCCATCATCATCGAAGAAGTTCCAGATAACGCCCGTGGCAATGGTGGTCTTTGCCTGGTAGTCCAGGATAATATCCATCAAAGACATATCCTGGTAATGCCCGTAGGGCAAGCGGTACCCAGTATCTGGCAACGCCCCTGCTTGCAGGCGAAAGTCAGCTACAATCTGCCCCACGGCTTCTGCCAGGCTATAGTTTTGCCAATTGTAAGTTTGCCTTGCCTTCAGGTAGCGCAGTTGGTCGTAGCAGGTGGTGGCTATTTCGCCTTTGTCGTTCTTTCGCTTGCTGAAAACGAAGCCGCGAAAGACGGTAGTGCCATCTACCACCATAAGCACCGGGTCGCCTTCATGGTAGGCTGCCAGGAAGTCCTTAATTAGGGTAAACTCCAGTTTAGCTGGTGCCCCCGTGCGCTGTTGCGTTAGCCGTACGTCGCCCTTAATGATGGGAGAGACTTCAAAGGTTTTGCCCACATTGCGACCAACAATCTGCAGTTGGTAAGCCATCTAGAGTACCCGCGCCTGTATGGGACGAAACTCGCGTAAGGTCAGCTTGTAATGGATCTCCCCTACTACATGCCCACCCCGCTCTTCGTGTTCAAAGCTAGTGATTACCACTGCTACATTCTCGGGTTCGAACTGGTCACGGGAGAGTATCATGCGCAGCGGCTTTAAGCTCGCCAGGGCTTCCACAAAGAAGGCGACGGCTCTGTCGCCTTCCGCTGGCGTAAAGCTGCTTTCTAGCTCGTACTCCTTCAGGCGCGGTAGCCCAGGGCTAATAGCTTCGCCGCTCTCCAGGATGTTGAAGATAGTGTGGTCGGCACGGTGCCGCACGGGAAACTTATAGGGGTTCATTGGCAGAATATAGCTGCCTGCTTCGCTAATGAAGGCTACTTGGTACAAGAACAGTCACCACCTTTTCTACAAACCTACAACGGCACTAACACCGCGCTGGATTCCATCTTTTCTCTTAGGATGTTACCCAAGTAGTTACCTACATCGTCTAAGTCGGCAACGCCATTGACATTTTCAATAACTACCGACAAGCTGGGTGCTGGGCTATTCAGGTTTACATTTGCCACGAAGCGGCGCTCCCGTTCGTCCAGCAGGTAGCGCAAGTCTTCATCAGCAAGGTTCACGGGGTCGCGAATGCGTCCTATTTCATCCACATTGCCCACATGGGGAATGCCCTCCCGAAAGAGGCTGTCATCTAGCCCCATGGGCGAGAAGTTCAGCAGTCCTTCCAAGTTATTGGCATAAAAGTCCCGTCCGGATTCCCTGCCAGCGTCGAAGGCTTCGCCAAGGTCTCGGTACTCTTTGTATTCAAACTGTGCTGCTTCGTTCCCAGTGAACCACGAAACTACACGTGAAATCTGGTTTGCCACCCACATGAAGGCGTTATAGATGCCAGCAATAATATTGTGGATGATGGCTCCCATCGCCGAAAAGGCACCGCCAATTGCCCCGGCAATGGTCTCCCCGGTAGCGCCCATGGCATCTAGCAGCAGGATAACGGCACCGATGATCATACCTATCTTCAGGAAAGGCAGTATAACTGGCAACCAAGCTGCCGATGTCGCCATGCCCCACTTTACCCCAGCTATGCCTATCTTGGTCAAAGACGATACGGCAGCTACAGCACCTGCCCCTAACACGGTGAAGAAGAGCGTGCGCACCACCTTATCGCCACTGTTAAAGCGGTCGATAAGCCAGCTAACCATATTGATAACCCCAGCTATTGCCGATGTGGCTAACTGGGCTCCAAAGAAGAAAGCATCGTAGAACCAAGCGGCGGCTTCGGGCTGCAGCACCTCCAAGAGGTTGCGCTGTGCTCGGTTGACATTACCAATAGCTGCCATCAGGCGGTCGCCTAACTCCTGCCGCACATTGCCCCAGGCGTTCTCTAAAGCCTGTGCCTGACCTAACGGGGTATCTGCCAAAGCTGCTGCCAAGCCACCATAACTTTGCCCAATGACCTCGGCAATAACCGCCACCCGTTCCATTTCTGTTCCCGTATCGATAATTGACTTCTGGTGTTCATCCAACGCAAAGCCAATGCGGGTTAAGCCACCATAATTGCCATCTAATGCCTTGCCCAGCTGGTTAGCCAGGTTAATCATCTGCTGCGAGTTCACATTAACTCCCCCTTGACCAGCTGCATAGTCGGTCAAGGTGCCCAGCATAGCTTCCAGGGCATCGGCAGATAAGCGATAGGTAGCCAGTTCGGAAAGTCCTGCGGTTAGTGCCGCTTCGCTGAAGGTGGTCATCTGGGAGTACTGGGCAGTCATTCGCTGCAGTTGTGCGTACTGCTCGCGGCTAACCCCAGTGTTAGCACCCAGGATGGTCAACAGCCTGGTTTCCGCTTCTACCGCGTCGCTGCTGGCATCGACCATCCCTTGAAAGGTTCTTTGAATGCGGTTGACTGCTGTACTTACCAGCTGCATAGCTTGGTTGACTCCAGTTACCGCTTGCTTCCAACCGCGAAACCCATCTTCCACGGGTGCTAAGCCTCTTTGCACTCCAGCCATGCTCTCTTCCAACTGGTTAAGCTCGGTTACACTAGCATCTAGGTTGCTCAGCATTTGCTCGAAGGCTCTATTTGCTATAGGGTCATCGGCAACATGCTGCAGGTCTCTGGCAGCCGCTGCCGCTTCTAGTGCCTGGTTGGCAATGCGCAGCAGCACTGGGCTCATTTGGTCTACTAGAGAAATGGTATCGGTAAAGCTCGCCATATGAGCCTCCTTACTTATTTCTTAGCTCTTTATGCTGTTTGGCAGTGATGTTGCGTGACCGCCTCGCTTCACGCTGAAAGGCAGCGGTAATGAAGGCTTTCTCGTAGATGTCCATCTCTACAAAGTCCCGTGGTCGAATGTTATGCTGCAGGAAGGCGTACTCGGCTAACAGAAATTCGCCGCCTTCCTCTATGCGTTTTTTGCTTCTTCCACCAGCTCTTCGAAGTCTTGGTCGAAGCCGCTAATCCTTTGAATGCGCTTCCCTAGCTCTACCACTTCTCCAGGCTTCAGCAGGGCATGAAGCAACTCACCAGGGGTTCGGCAACCGTTCTCCTCCAGAAAGTCTACATGGGCAAAGTCTGGCTCCAGGCAGCAAGTTAGCACTATCTTTTCATACAGCCAGGCACCGTTTATCTGCACCCTGCCCTTAGCCGAAACTGTAGCCGCTCCTTGCTGTATTTCGCTGTATTCAGCATAGCTCAAAGCCCTTATGGAAAACTCGTAGTCTTTCAAGCGACCGCCGATGTTCACTTGCAGGGAGTGACCTGCACTCTCTTTTTGCTGTCTTAGAAACTCCTTAAGGCTTGCCATGGTGTTACCCTTCCCTTCCTACACGCTGGGGATCGCTAAACTCTTCCAGGTTCTCGCTAGACCTGAAAGTAAAGTCTATGTCGATGGTTAAGCCATCGTCGGTAGTGGCATCGAGAAGAGCAATAGGCACACTGCCAGTAGGTTGACAGCCGAAGAGCTGAATGGTGGAGTTACCCAGGGTAGCTCCTCCTTGCTCGTTGACGACCATAATATCCCACTCGGGGAAGACCCCTTGCTCTTCGAACTCGGATATCATGGCACGGAAGATCTTGATCATCCAATAGTTAACCGTCATGGAACCGCTGCCTTCCAGCCCAGTAATGCGGGTTTGCTTGTTCACGGTGCCTATAGTGGCAAAGGTTTGGGTGGTTATCCTTCGCTCTGCGCTGATTCGCTGTACCCCAGCCATCTCCGTGCGCCGCTTGCTAATCGTGAAGAAGACCGAACCCTTGCTACCAATGACAAGCTCGTCGGACTTTAGAAAGATCGTTGACATGCTTTAACCCTCCTCCCTCACGTTAACATCGGTGTAAACCTTCATGTAGAGCTTCTCCATGCTGTCTATAGGTCTAATCCAGGCTTCAACCCAGACGGCATCTATCTCCGTCCCCCGCTGGACAAGCAGGTCGCTGCCAGGTTCGAAGTCCTCAATACAGCTTAGGGCTTCCAAGCTGCGAAAGTAGGCGATAAGGTCTGCCTTAAAGGAGTTTCTGCCAGCTCGGTTGTTGTCGGCGCGTCCTTCGTAAAAGCTCTCCCAGGTTGCTTTGACGGTGTTGTTTATCTCATCCAGGGTGCGTATAACGCGGTTCTTACGGTACTCCTTGCCCTTGGTAGGCTTGAAGTCCCGAAAGGTGTTAATATCTTGTTCAATCTTGATAGTGCCGTCGGTACGCTTGGAGATCACAAACCAGCCTTCCAGCAGCGCCTTCTCTATTTCGTCATGCTCCAGTTCACCAATAATGCGCGCTGCGCTGGTAACTAAGCGGTTGGTGTTGCTGGCGTTTATGGCAGCCCCAGCGCTCATGCCTACAGCCATGGGAATGGCATCGGCACCTTCCAAAACGGCACCGCTCTCTAAAGCATACCCTTGCTTTATGCCAATAATCCCTTCGTGGTTAGCCGCCACCGAGTTGTAGACTACCCCTTGGAGTTTGCGCCCTTGGGTGTCCCTTTGGTTCTTAATAAACATTGCCACCAAATCCGCCACTGCTGGCGATTCGTCGACAATACCCATAGCTTGCCAGTTTTCCCTACTAAGAGCCTTATGGTAAGCGTCGTAGGAAGGGCGGTTGATGGTACCATCGGCACCACCTCTTAAAGGCAAGCCTGCAACAGCGGTAGGTGCGCCAGTGCCGCTGAACTCTACCCAGTCGTTATTGACAAGGTCCTCCACTGTTAGGGTTTCCTGTTCGGCTACTAACTCTTCATTGACAAAGGTACGCACCATAAAGCTGCCGCCAGTTAAACCCTCCACAGCTACCTGTAGGTCGTTACCCCTAACTCCCGTGTAGAGAGCGGTAGCAGTAAGATTCCCTTCGGTGGCAGTTGCCTTCACGCCACCCCTATCAGAACGCCATACAAAGAGCCTGTAGCAGTAGCGTAGGCATTCGCGGAAGAGTAGGCTTTCCTTTTCTGCGGCACTGTAGCCAATCTTGGCACGTGCGCCGCCTGTTACCAGTTCGGTAGAGAGCACGGTTATCAGCTCTCCTTCGGCACCCCAGGACATGGGTAAGGCTAAGGCAGCAGTGCCGCGCCCTCCTACAGTCATTGCTGGAGCGGGTACGGATTCGAACTCTATGCGCGAACCCGGGCGAATCATATTTTGAATCATTGTTCTTCACCTACTTTAGTTTGTACTCGGTTAACCTCTAGCTGCAGCTGCTTTGCCTCTTCAGGTAAGTCAAGGCTTAGCATAGCTGTGTAACTGGCAAAGAAGTGCAGCACATTATCTTCTACACGGTGTCGTAGCTGGTAGCCATGATACGGGCTAAACCCCTCTTCTAAGGTGGGAACCTCTCTAAGGCAAGCATACAACCCCATAGCTACCTGGTGTAGCTCTTCGTAGCTACTGCTAGTGCCATCATCTTGGGGGAAATAGCGCACTGTTAGCAGCCAGCGAGACAGAAAGCGGTTGCCTATCTGCTCATCCAGGGAGCTATCCACTGTCAGCAAGCTAAAGCCCTGCTGCAGCCCTTGGGGTACCTGCTCCACATAGACTGGTAGCTGCGGGTACTGGGCTACGATTGCCCGTGCTACAGCGTCTAACAGCACTGCTTAGCCCTCCTTTTGCTCTTTAACCCACTCAGCAAAAGCCTTCTGGTAGCGCCTGGGCATCTCTGCCCTAACCTCATGCAGGGAGATAGTCGCCATTAAGCGACCTGGCACCCAGTCCATCTCCTCCAGGCTGTCTCCAGCAGCGGCGCTTAGGCGCTCTCCAGATGACCAGGGAAAGCGTTTGCGCCCGTACTCCACATAGGTGGCGTACTCCACGGGGTTAAAGAGGGTTATGTCCAGGTTGTTCTCGCGACGAACTACAGCGCTAAGCGCCCACGAAGCCCTGAGTAAGCCTGTGTCTACGGGAGTCCTGCGCTTGGTCTTCGCCAAAGCACGCAAGCCCATCTCGGTGAGAAAGCCGCGCAGAAAGGCATCGAAGTTAACAGCTTTATCCCGATACTTCTTCCCCAGCTCTTCTAAGCCGCCGCTCATGCTCTGCCCCTGAGAATAACGCTAACCTCCTGGTGGCTAGAATGCTTGCTAGGCACACCACCAACCCAGCGGCTAACCTCGCCTTGCTTGTTGGTAATATCGAAGGTGTCTCCTGCTTGTAGCTTATGCTCGGGAGCGCAGAACAAGGTTGCGGTGACCACCAAGGGGCTGTGGCTGGCTGTGCGGTCTTGGTCGCTATCTGGTGCCTTTACGGAAACACGGCAGGGGATTGCGCTAAGCTCCGTTACGGGCTGTAGCTCCTGCTTGGTAGCGCCGCCAGTGCTAGTGCCTACCATGCGCCAAACCGCTGCCAGTTCTCGGTAGAAGTAGCGTTCGTTGATGTCGGCTACAATACTTACATTCATTCCCATAGCAACCTCCGAAACCTGTTCAGCTGCCTTGCATAGTTACTAACCACTTCATCCAGGTAGTCTTGCTGGCTCTTCTGGGAGCTGGCAAAGCTGTAGGAGGTGTCTCCCATGCGAATGCTAGCTAAAGGTCCTCCTGGGGTTAGCGCATCTGCCGTGTTGTCTCCAGCCATCCCCAGGAGCCCTATGGCTATATTAGCCCAGATAAAGTTAAGGTCAGCGGGAAGATCCTCCCCTTCTTGGTAGTTACAGTAGTTGCGAATAGCCTGTTCGGCTTCTTTAAGAGCGAGGAGTAGCGTCGGGGTCGCCTTCTTCATCTTCAGCTTCTGCTGGGCTATCTCTCTCGCTGTCATCTGCTGTCTCCCCGCTTTCAGCTGTTGGGGTGGTGTCGCCTTTTCCCTTGCCCTTGCCTTTCCCCTTGGTGTCTCCAGCTTCATCTTCTACTCGGTAGCCCCTTTCGCGAAACCAGTTCAACAGGTTTGGGTCATCACATTCGCCAACACCATTAGCAAACCGTACCCCGGCACTAATGCCGTTGAAAGAGCTATTAGGCGCATATACCTTCGCCATGCTTTTACCCCCTATGCAATCTTCATGCCTCGCAGTACGCCAGCAGCACGGGTCGCTTTGAGCGCCATGGCAGCCACCATTTCCGTACCGCCCAGCTGCACGGCATTGACATTGGTGTAATCAGGCAGCCAGGTGCGAATTACCCGTCCACCTTGGGGAGAAACGGCATGTACGCCATCCAAACCAATGCGTACCATATACAGCGAGGTAACACCAGTGGTAGCATTTACGGGGATAATGGGGTTACTAGAAGCTGGCTTATCGCCTAAGACCACAATGGGAATGCTATTCCATGCCAGGGTTTCCTTACCTACATCGCTGCGCACCAAGGTGAAGGAGGTGGCACGGTCGGCAATAGACTGGAAGACGGAATACATATCGCGGTTAACGCAAATCATGGTAGTAGAGCCGTCTAGCCTGGCTGCTAAGCGACGCAAGCCGTCCATAAAGACCTTCCAATTACTATCTATAGAAGCAGATGTGGAGAGGTCTACCGTGGGCAAGACCATCTCGGTAGAGCTGCCAGCGATTGCCTTATCCAAGCCGTCGAAGGCTTGGGCATTCACAGCGACATCTCCGTTGATAAAGGTGTCGCTGAAGGTGGCAATGGTGGCTTTAATAAGCTGTTCCTGCTGGAAAGCTATCTGGTCGGTTACCCCGTGGACATGGTCAGCAATGACGCGGTCAATGGCGTAGGTGCCGCCAAAGGGCTTTAGGGTAACGGTAACCAGGTAAGTGGTCGCTTGGTCGGCGGTGTACTCGGTGTTAATTGCACGAAAACCAGCATCGCGCATGTAGTCCACTCGGTTGTAGACATAGTTTAGGGTAGAACCGCCGTTGTAGGAGGCGTTATCGTCAAAGAGCATACGGTTCAGCAGGTCATCCTGGCGGAACTCGTCTATGACAATCTGTGCTAGTTTGTCTTGGGTTAGTCTACGGGCATCTGCTAAGGTTACGGGCATTGGTATTCCATCCTTTCGTTAGTTACTGGGGTTTCGCCATGCGCGAAGCCAGGGCTTCTTGAATAACCGAACGCATGGATTGCGGCTCGTCGCTGAAGTTAGGCTTGTCGCCACCCTTAGGTTGGTAGTTGTAGGGAGCCTGGGAACCTTCCTCGCTGGAGGTAAACAAAAAGCCCTGGCTACTGCGCAAGGCTTCAATCTGTTCACTTAGTCCCAGAAGCTGTTCACCGTCTAGCTGCACCTTGTCTAACTCCAACAGGGCTTTGGTGGCTTTGACATTTCTAGCACCCGAGGTAACCAGTGCCATCTCCACCGCGGCGTTTAGCCTGTTCTGGGTTAGTTCGGCAGCAGCAGCTTCGCCTTCGGCTTTGTGCTTGGCTTGCAGCTCGCCTAACTGCTTCTTTAGCTCTTCGTTTTCGCCAGCACCCTTCTTCAAGGCTGCTATATCGGCATCGCGTTGCTGCAGCTGGGCTTTCAGCCCTTCGGCTTCTTCTGCTTTGGCATTGTACTGGTTCTTAGGTACCATGTGTTCTGGTGCGGTCTTCTTGACCGCTTCGAACTGCTCATCACTTAGGGTAACACCTTGTTCTTGCAGTAGCTTCTTCAGCCATTCCACTATCTATCATCCTCCATAGATTTTTATAGCAGCTCTCCTGCTACTGGGAGTTGCCGCTTATACCTGCGGCGAAGGTAGTTTGCGCTTGGGTTTAGTTCCTGGGAGTTATATCGGCTATACCTTTGGCTAACCTGGCTGCCTTGCGCATTAAGGAGTTTTCTTCCAGATACTCTAGCCCTTTGGTGGTTATGCGCGGCAACGTAACAAGCACCATCGCAGATCCATCGCCACAGTGGCTAACGGCTACTCCCTTTACGTGTCCGTCGTCTAGCATACGTTCTAAGGTTAGCGCCCATTGTCTAGCTGTTAGGCTAAAGTGACCTGGGTTGAAGTTGCCATGGTCGAACTCTTCTGCCTGTTCCGCTTTCTTCAAGTAGTTTAGAATGCGGTACGCCGCTTTGAAGTAATCCAGATGAACCACCTCCAATAGAAAAGCACCCAGCTTAGGCTAGGTGCTAGTGCCAGCGCAGCCTACGAAAGCGCATTAGCCCTCGCTCGGCTTCCTTAATCGCTCGTTCGTACTTCAGGCTATAGCTGCCTTGTTCCAGCATGTATTCGGCAGCAGCAAGCTCGGTAATATAGATTCCTGCTTCAGGCAATATGGCTTCAACGGTGTCGTAATTGCAGAAGTCGGCAGCATACGCGCAGACCTTCTCCACAATATACGCCAGTAGCTCTTCCTGCACCTCGCCGCCGTATAGGCGAATGCGTCGCGCTACTAGCTCGGTGTGTAGTGCCAAGGGGAAACCTCCTTTAATCTATAAGCCAAGCCTTGCCTTACCTGCTTCGGTAGCTAAGGCTAAAGCCATGGCGCGCACCGCTTCCATGGGCTCGCTTCCTGTTAGTATGCCTCTCATGCGCTGCCAGATGCTCTTGTCGCGAACCGCATCTAGGTAATCATGCCCTTTCATGGTCAAGCCGTATATACGGTACTGGCGTGTTGATAAGCCAATGGTGTTAAAAGGCACTCCGTTGAGGTACCCTGCATCACAGAGCAGTTTGGCGTGGTAAACCCGCACCTCGTAATCCTCCAGGCTTTCGCCATCCTCTGGCGCAATGCTAATCGTCCCTGCTGCTTCTTCTGCTGCGAGCAGTATCTCCCGTACTCTGTCGAGATTGCGCTTCATGTGTGCCTCCTTTCGTCCTTCCAATGGAAAAGCACCCAGCGGCGCTAGGTGCTTGGGGGGTGTGATTTTGGTGGGACTGCTGTCTCCCACATCTCTTGTGACCGCACGGGTGTGTAGTTTGCAGATTCTCTACCTCAAAATCAAACCCAGCAAATGCATTATATCACAAATCTTACCCTATGTAAATAACTTCACCACGTCTTTTTTTCTTATCCAGATCATCTTCCCTAACACGATATGCAGACAAAATCGAGTTCATACGTTCCTTCGTGCTTTCATCGTTTGACAGTCGAACCGCTATGATCAAAAAACCTTCGTCCAACTCCTTCACATATATTGCTATCTTAGGGTCTGTCCGATCCGAAAGAATCATCGTTGGGTTTACAAGAGTTTCTACTGCATGTTCACGAAAGGTCTTGAGGTCTCCAGGATGCCTCATAGCGATATGGTGATAGCGCTCGCCAGTCAAGATTATCTCGCTAGTGTTCAGTTCACCGAATGCACCTCTTAAAAGGCTAGTATCAAGCTCACCAAGCGTTATATAGCCTACTCCATCAGTGATAGCCATGCCAATCGCACTAGCAAACTCCCGCTCCATACCCACTGGCACTCCCGCCACGTACCGCACAACAGGCTCCACACTAACAGGCTCCACCTCCGCCACCTTCACCAGCGTCCCCGCTGCCAGCTGCTCCCGCCACTGCTCGAACGTCATATCACCTGGCACGTGGTAGCTGCTGCCATCTTCGGCACGGGCGATTCTGTTGCCCTCCAAGTCATCAAAGTAGGGAATGGTGGTGCTGCGACAGTAGGGGTGCAGTGGTGGGTAGTTTAGTCCTGGCACTGCTTTAGCCACCTCGATAACCTTGCCGTCTAGCTCCTGGCAAGCATCGCTAGTGCGGTTATCCAGTGTCGCCAGGTACTGGTAGCGGTCTACACCTAACTCTTTGTAGGCTGCTTCGGCTGCTTGGTTTAGCATATAGTTCGCTTCGGTGCGTATGAGCCTCTGGGCTTGCCAGAAGCACCCTCCACGACCATTACCTCCAGAAGCATTTCCTAACGCCGCTACGTGCAAATACGTAGCCATAGCGTCGATGCTCTGACCTTGGATGAGTCCCCTTACTAAGGTACTCTCCAAGGCTTCGACAAAACCATCTTCCAAACGCCAGATCTTCTGCGAGAATTCACGACCGCTCCAAGGGTTCTGCAGCAGGGTTTGAAAGAGCCTGGGGTTCGCTTGCTCGAAGCTAACACCCATGCCCAAGCGCTGAAAGGTATCGAATACGGTGCGTTCGTAACCTTCGCTAAAGATATCCTGCAGCAAGCGCTCGCTATCGCTACCCAGGCGCGAATATAGCTGCCCTGCTTCCAGGCGAATGCTCGCTCTCATAGCTTCTAAGCGGCGCACCCTGGCACGGGTAGATAAGGCATGTAAGACGCTGTAGTTGCGGCTGCGGTACTCGGCATCTTTCATGCCAGCAATGTAGTGGGTAAGGTCTGCTTGGAACTCTAGGCGATGACTATCACTAAGGTACT
>Ga0131853_10014067_pt1 | contig 14658 bp, 18 predicted proteins | sample TergutLab28metaG_FD_92764 | JGI IMG/M metagenome (GOLD analysis project Ga0131853, IMG submission 92764) | Labiotermes labralis P1 segment gut microbial communities from Petit-Saut dam, French Guiana - Lab288 P1 (version 2) (version 2) | ecosystem: Host-associated > Arthropoda: Insects >... | reverse complement strand
ATATGAAACTTAGTTCTCTTTCATATGACTGAATGGTTTGCTGCTAATGAGTTGGTCCTAAATCTAGATAAGAAAATGTAATAATATTTATCATGAATAATTCACCACACAGTGCATTCATTATTGGCTGTAAAGAAAAGTATGTAGAAGAAAAAGTAAATACAAAATTTTTTGGTTTAAAAATTGATAACCACCTAAATTCAAAGAACCATTTCCATGAAATGATGCCTAAGTAAAGTGGAGCATATTTACACAGGTTGATGTTTCATATCAGCAGTCATACCACATTCAAATCAATTTATTGTGCTCAGCTTCACTCTAGTGAAAGTATGGAATAATTTTTTTGGATAATCATCCAGCAGTGGAAACATATTTACAAAATAAAACTGTCCAAATAATGGTTGATGCATGATGTAAAACTCCATGTAGAAATCTGTTTAAAAAATTAGAGGTTTTATCTGTTCCATGCCATCATATATTTTCATTAATGAACATTGTCATTAATTACGAAAATTTTCAAACAAATTCACCAATACACAATATTAGTACAAGGAATAAGCACCATCTTGTTTTCAGAAAAGTACATTCTGTGATGCCATCAGAATTTAAAGTAGCACCAGAATTATTTAAATACTCCTTTTGAATTTGTTTATGTGTAAAGATGATCCATAATACTGTTTTATAAAATGTTCATAGTATTTTCCATGTAAATTCTGTATGTTTTGTATATTTAGACTTATTCCACATCCTGTCATCTATGTATCACACTTGTGATGACATGTGGAATGCATGTATGTAAAGGTCTAATGGCTTCACACTGTAGTGAATTTTTATGGAACAACAAAAGGCTAACTTACGAGACAGATTACTGAGTGCTGAACTTCCAGGACATTTCTAGTTCTGAACTTAAAGGACTTTACTGAGTACTGAGCTTTTGAGAGAATTACTGAGTACTAAACTTACTGGGATGCTGAACCAGAGATCAGTTTAAATTATCAGGAATTAGTTTTTGATGTTACTGTTTGAAATTAACTGCTAAATTCCAAAGAGACACAGTGCAAATAACAAAATATTGAGGAGAGTGTCTTTGTTAGGGTGCTGAAAGATTATATGGGTTGGACTTGTATCCCATATGCAAGTAGCATGAAACAGTGAAAATTTGCACTTCAAACTTTCAAGGAAGAAAGATTTTGGGAGACTTGGGTATTGCTTGGTCTTTTTTTTTGAAGGTAAGCACCAAGTTTTATTTCATGAATGAGCCTCTGACCATGGTCCCTGTGGCAAGAAATGGAAATTTTCAACATACTGTGTTAGATGTAGTTCTTTAGAGCTTAATACAGGTGCAATCATGCATAGGTTTTCTCAGTCCCTCTATATGAAACCCATTTAAATAATCATCAGCAATTTGTAATACTTCCTTGTGTACATAATCTTCAGGTATTGTGTGTGATGTTAATGTAATTTTCATCAATTTTATTTTCAGGGCTGGACCACTAAGTGGAGCCACTAAATCTCATTGGAATTAGCGGAACAATTGTGCAAATGTGGAGACAGTAAAGACATAACTCTTCTAAGTATCTACCTTTTTTTAATTGGAATATGTCCATCTGTAGCTAAGAAATGTGCTTTGGTCTTTTCATCTAGTGTTTGGGATACAAACATTGGTAGCTGTGTTAGAATTTCGTTCTGGTGAACCGTCTTGCAGTCTCTAGATATTTGGTTTATAGGTACAATCACTGTTTGTTTCTCCCCACTATGATTTTTCTGCTGTTTAATGGCTGAGCCACAGTATAGTTGAGATGCATATTATACAGCAAGGCTGCTGTTTCCTGGTCATTGAGCTTGTGTTGTGATAGTCACCATGGCTGACTCAACAATGAATCCTCTCCCTTGTTAACAATAGATGACATTGGGTGTTCCCAGTGGCATGGCCAGTATGTCTCTCCAGTGTGGCAATAATTTAGTGCCAAGACATGTCAAAATTGTTTCAGTTAATAAATATTTACATGAATCAATGTACATAACTATTTTGGAACCAGGAAGTATTGTAGTTTCTCCTTTGAAAATAAGTTCTTTGCATGTTTCATCCTTGGTTTGATAATTGCTTTGTAGTTTACAAAATAAATGATTATATAAATTTGGTTGCAGTAACAGTAGTTTTTTTTTTTCGGTAGTCATGTGTTCTGACTTCGTGTTTCTGTTAGTGAGGGAGTTAATGGTCTTCAGTTATCTGAAATGTTTCAGCATAACAGTACAGTCAAAGTCTTAGCTTTGACAGAAGTGATCCATTGTTATATAGTAGTGTTGCATGTAGGTTCAGCTGATATTGCAGCCAGGGTTGTGGTGGGATTTGTTCAAGTGTTCATATAGTGATTTGGGACACTTTAAGTTCTGCATACATAGGGAGTATATTATTACATATAAGAACCAGAGAGAAGACAAAACAGATGGTGGACAGGAAGGAGAGGGGAGTTCATTAACATTTCTTGCCATTATATTTTGTTAATCTCATTTTAATGGGTGCATTCTGCCCATTTTGCTAGAAGATGAGATGAGATGAGAGGCATGATATGGTCCTTCAAATTTATTGCCTTACCTGTACAAGTAGCACTTGGAGGGACTTTCAGTGAAGGAATCTGTAATATTGCTTGTACATGAGGACTTAAAATATATCTTTATGCACTGTGAATGTTTGTGTTGCGTCATGTCAGTTGTTGGGTTATTACTACACTGTGTTTTGGTGGACTGATTTCCTACCATTTTAAATGAATTAACAGTCTCCATATGTTTGTAACCACATCTTTTGTCCTACACACACAAATGGTGCCAGTGCTCACATGACGGGGGGGGGACTGTGTTTCACAAAAAAGAAACGTGTTACATTTTGTCCCCATTCACTTTAGTGTATTTCAGTAAGAGGTTTTTAAAATCTTTTGTTTTAGACATGTTGGCAAAATTGTGAAAAGTGACTATTAGCTATGTCCTGTCTGTCCATCCATCTGTCTGCACAGAACAGCTTGGCTCCCAATGGACCAATTTTCAAGAAATTTGACATTTGAATATTTTTCCAAAGTCTTTCGAGAAAATTCAAGTTTCATTAAAGTCTGGCAAGAATAACAAGTACTTTGCATGAAGACCAGTGTACAATTTATCACATCTCACTCCATTATTCTTAGAATGAGAAATGTTTCAAAAAAAATTGTAGAAAAAAACAAAACACACATTTTATGTTCAAAAATTTAAAAAAAAAAAAAAAACCTTGCCATTTATGAGATATTGTGGAAAGATACTGTACAGCTGGGCAGGCCACCAATGACATTACAGTGTGTGCACATTGCATGCTGGATAACTACGGCTACAAACATAGTCAGAATATGGAATACTTACTACTTTTCCATGGCGACAGTGGTTGCACAAACACACCTTAATGTTATGCTTATATGTACATTGCCTGTCTTGTTTTGGTTAGGTGCCAGTGCACCTGAATGGCCCATTCTGCATAAAAGAACCTGTGTGTGTGTGTTTTGAGTGTGTGCATACGCATGCATGTAAAAATTATTTCCTTGCTTCCGGGTTTGATTCATTTACACATATCTAGTCATTTTTACACTCTGGTATGTCTTTACACGATTTTCTTTGTGGTGGTCTTTACATCCCCTTGCAGATAGCCATGAAGTCATATGGAGAATGGAGGTAGGGCTGCATTCATTCTTCGCTGCAGTACTAACTGATGGTAAGTGGTCAGCTTCATGCCCTGGCAACATTACTCCCAAAGAAAGCCTTCCTGATGCACATTGAATAGGACGCTGGGTGGGCCCCAGAGCTGGTCTTGCAATACAAGTATATGTATTAGGTTTGTTGCCACTTTGCCTTGAAGATGAATATTGCAGATTTCTTTGAAAGGTTGTCAGACCAGCCTATCACAACATGGCATTGTCATAATGCAAAAATGAAAGTGCCTCCACAAATCATCATGAAAACCTGAGGAAGTGTGTCACGAAATTGCTAGCAGCAGTCCAGTTTCCAGCATAATTTAATTCCCAGTTCTCACTCTTTTTTTTAATACCTTAGAAAATAAGTGGGACAAGTAGGTGTGCAGAATTGTCACAGCATGTTAGATATGGTAGACATTAATTTGCAAGAAGATAATATTTAAAAGCTGTGCAAACATTACTGTTTGTGCTGTTATTCATATACAAGGAGATGACCTGCAGAAGATTTTCAGTTCAGTAGTGGTACGTAATTACCTGTATGACCTTCAATGTAGTTAGATTCTCATCATCCCTTCACACTTTTCTGTAATATCTTGGAAGCCTCTGAATGGAACCGTGCCTGCCTCTGCAGCTACGTGTTACTGCAGTGTTAATCTTAGAAAGACCACAGAAGAACATAAAGGTCCGTCTGTTGATGACAAAATTCTAGCATAATCCAAGCATGAATATACACAGGTGTCCAAAAAGTTTTGAAACAGTTTTTTTATTGCTGGTAATTTATTACATGATTCTTTGAACATACTCATAGGATACACCTCACTTTTGTACATTATCTCCATCAACTTCAACAGCTTCACACCAGCCACAGCATCTATCCTCTTCTTGTACCAGTTTGAATTTTGTAATCACAGCAAATTCTTCAATAACCTCATCATCACTCCCAAACTTTGTGCTGTGAATGGCACCCTTGTGAGCTCCAAAGAGTTGGCATTCTGAGGCACCTAGATCTGGCCTGTATGGTGGGTAGGGAAGAACAGTTCATCCAAGTTTTGTGATTGCTTGCTGTGTGTTCAAACTTGTGTGTAGTGGTGCAATGTCATGTTGAATTGAAGGCCTTATGCTGTTTGTAATTTTTTGGATCACTTCCATCTTCAAAGTGCTCAAGAAGGCCATACATGCTCATTATTCCTATGGCAAAAGATAAGATAACAGAGTAAATAATGTTGTATCCTTCAACCAAGTAGATAATACTACACCATGTGCTTGAAAATGAGTGGGTCAGCTGTTCTAGTCATTATTCTTTCATTATTATCACAAATGTTTGGACTCATTTTTTATAAGCAGCTATTTTTCTCATGTTGGTGCTGTAGTTCAGTGTGCAGAATTACTATCAGGTAGGTTAAATGTTCATTCTATTTTACTCACTTTATTCAAAGCCATTACTCACTAACAATGTAAAGTAAACCTGTCACTGTAAATGCCATGAAGGCATTTGAAGGAGTGGTGGTATGGCTCCACTCTTTCTTACCCTAGATGAAGGTGAAACGTCAGATTCATGTCCTGGCTGCTTTATCCCTCGGGAAAGAGCCCCACAACCCACTGAATAGGATGATGAGCAGGTCCCAGAGCTGGTCTGCACATTATAGTAGAAAGAGAAAAAATCAACTACCTGTGCCTGGAATCCAACCATGACTCCTTGGTCATCATGCTCAGTCACTACTCTGACTGAGCTGTCCTGGCACATTAACAAATACTGAACATGTTACAGATTATGAGCAGCAGTTAGTTTGAAATCCATCTTAGATCTTAGGATTATTTTCTGGGCTATGATACTGTGTCGTGCATGGTTTGAAACGTGTCATACCTCAGATCTGTATCCTCCAAAACAATGCCAGGAGAACCTCAAATCTTGCTTATTCATTACCTCATTAAAGACCGTCTGTAACATTAATGTTAATCTTCCCCTGACCCAAATACTCAAAAACACTCCTGTATATATTTTCCTTAACAGCCAAACTGCCTCAAAGTCTTTGTGGTTTCTCTGTTTCCTAGTGACAGCTGAGAATTTGTTAATTTCTGGATGCTCTGATTGACTATACTAAATAGGTTCAGTATTATTTCAAATATTTGCTCCAGTTCCAGTCGCCATAACATAAACTAATCTGAAATAACAATTTTTTTAAAACAAAATAGATGTGACATTGCTGATATAATACTGTATAAGATGGACAGTAATAATATAACAACTCTCCCTACTCCTTGTAATTTTCTCCTTACTACTCATGCAGAACAGCGGAAGTCTACCCTAATAAAAACTTCCCTCTGAGTGACTACAGCCGCATTTACCAGTTAAGTTCTTTTGAAGTTCTGCCTCTTTCAGCCCATCTTTGTCCAGACCCTCAGCCTTCAATCTCTTCCATGCCACTTCTTCCTTATCATGAATCTTCAATTCACTGAACAAAGATTTCAAGTTCGGTTCTGTAAGTTTCTGTCATGGAAATTCATCACATTATAGAAAAAAGGACTGGTACTCACCACCATTTTACCAAAATACACACACACATAAGTACTTATTAATTCACTTACAAATGTTAATTGAGGTATTCAGTCTTCTAGAATGTGATGCCACATTCCATAGGATGAAAGACCTCAATTACACTGCTGCAAAAGACTAAAAACTCACCAATGTATATTGGTCTGAAGGACGGAATTGTGTATTACAAATACTGAACCTTCGGGTTCTATCTAGTGTTTCTATTATTACATTTTGTGTTAATGAAATAATGATGGACTTTATAAAAATGCTCCACCAACTATTAATAAAATATGGCTTTAAATGAAAGGCAAATTATGAATTAGGTGTAGGGAACAGTCTTGTGCCCTATTTCATGAATCTGCCTGGAAGAACTGAGGGGCAAGATAGTATAGCCACAACTCTCTGTCTCTGACCCAAAATTTAGGCCTAGAATTTCCCAAATAGAAAGCACAAAACAGGAACTACACTGCAACATCTGGTTAAACAAAGAAATTTGAAAATGCAGAATTACGTTCTTCACAAAATCAACTACTATAAAACTGAAGTCAACACACACACAAATGTGCCTCTAAAAAAATTAAGAAAGCATCTCCTACTCAGTGTACTGAAGGCTAACAATGACCTCCTCATCAAAAATTTGAATTTTTCATGGCTACCTGCAACAAATTTTCAGAAATAAGATATACCTTACATTTAGAATGATCACGGTTCTCTTTCATGTGGCACACATCAGTGCAATATACCAAGAACATTTTTCTGATTGAAAGAGCAAAGCAAAGCTATCCCTGTAATGGCCTGGACAGGCCCTTAGACAATCACATGAAGGCAGCAAGATTGTCAGCCCTAAGCACTTTACCCACCAGGAGGTATCCCTGGTACTCCTTTCTGTTAGAGGCTGAGCCAAACCCAGGGCCACAGTGTGCCTCAAAGGAATAAGTCAATGAAAAAGCCCAATGACTCCAACAGTAATCAAATAACCCATGGCCTTCCGACTTGTAGCACAGTGCCTTAACCGAGTCAACAAACAAAAAGTTTAAAAATGTAGCTAAGAAGGAAATAACACTTTCTATTTAACTTGTTACTTCTAGATAGCCTAACCAGCTTCTGGTTCACTTTGTCTTAATCTAACGCATGTCTAACACCATACCCCTTTGTCTATCACCACTATTAACAGCGTCCATATTTTCATCACTGCCAGCCAGTTTCTTCTTGTACAGTGTCACCAACTTAACCTCACAGGACATCCAACCCTCGTTTCTTAACATACTCCCACCTTTGAGTAGAATCAAACACACTCAACTCAAACTCTTCGAGTAATGGATGTCCTATAGTACCTCACTAATCAAGAAATCGAGGAGGAGGCCTCACTTTTCTTCCACCCTTAGTGAACCCTTCTACCACACTGGACCTCCCCTTCCCCTCTTCTCTGAGAGAAGGCGTCAACTACTTTTTTGGGTCCGCCTTCACGGAAGCTGGTATCGCCACAGGTACCCCTTCATCGTAGATCTCCAGAGGATAGATCCTCTGTACAGGTCTGAGTAATGTGCTGGACGCCGTCCTTAATCTCACAAGCCATACCTTCCCGTCCCGGCTGGGGATGAGCTCCTCCACCACCGCTAGTGGCCAGTCTCACCTTTTAATATTATCTGCTCCAATCAGTACAACCTCTCAAGGTAGCAACTCACGGCTTGTCCTCATATCAGTCAACCTCAACTGGCCTAAGTACTCTCTTCGGAATTGGTCCCACAGACTTTCCTTGATCACTTGCCTATACTTGGCCCGTCTTGTGAGTCTGGCTGTATCCACTGCATCGCAGTCTGTAAGTCCCACTCCCCTAAGATCCAACAAAAACGTATTGGGCGTAAGTGGAGCAAGATCTGCAACATATTCCGATATGTAATTCAGGGGTCTAGAGTTGATAACAGCTTCGCAATCACATAAGACATTTTCTAATTCTTCATAAGTCAGCGAAGCTCTTCCCAACGTTTTCTTAAGCAGTTGCTTGAGGAGCCTGATTAAATGCTCCCACCAAGCAGCAGTCGGTGGATTGAACCTCCAATCGATTCGTTCAATCGCACTGGTTTTAAGGATCTCCCAGTCCAATTGACATAAGGTCCAATCCATACCCAAAAAGTTGGTCCCATTGTCACTATATTTGATTGCTGGTCATCCCCTGCGGGCCATAAATCTCCTAAAGGTTTGAAGAAAAGACTCAGTAGACAATGATGTAGTTAACTCTAGGTGCACTGCTCTATACACCGCACAGGTGTACAAACACACCCACATTTTGCGTCCGTCTTTCAGGAAGAGAGGGCCCGCCATGTCAATGCCTGTTGTTTCAAACACAGCAGCATCTCATACGCGCGATTCAGGTAAGGCCAGTGGCACTGTGGAGATATGTCTAGCACCATGTCTCCTGCACACAACACATTTGTTGAGAATGCTTCGTATGGTTTTTCTACCTTTGAGTATCCAGAACCTCTCTCTCAAAAGACTTAAAAGTCCCTGCACTCTGACATGACACGCTTTCTTATGGGCCTGCAGCACAAGCATCTCCACCACAGGGTGGCGGGAAGGTAAGATCGCAGGTATTCCTAAATCTCCTAGGTCCATTCTCCCTAGGATTTTGGTCCTATTGCGAATGATACCTTCACTGTCTATATAGGGACACAAATGAGAAACCCTCTCGTCTTGGGGCCCAGTAAAAGACTCTCTCTGTATGAATCTAATTATACACTTTTCAGCAAGCATGATCTCCTCCCACCAAACAACCTTCCCCGAACCTTGCTTCGCTTTGATCTTGCGACAGCGGTTGACAAATCTCAGGACCCAAGAGAGGACCCTCACAATCTTGTCATAATTACGGAAAAAGGCATAGACTGACTGTCTGGCTCTCCTCACACAGAAGGGAAGAAACAATGCCCGTCCTCCTTTCCTGTGCTATCATCTCCTCATCTGGTTGTGGCTCTCCCAAAGGCCAGTCTTCGGCAGGCTGTTTGAGCCAGGTGGGTCCCTCCCACCACCTGGTCCACAGCAGTTGAGAAGCGGAACATCCTCTGCTAGGGAGATCTGCAGGATTCATGACCCCCATGGCACCAAGACTCTTTCGAAGTCATCTCTCTTATCTCCTGCACTCGGTTCCAGACAAAAACGCCCCAGTGGTCATCTCTCTTGATCCAGGCGATCACTGTCGACGAGTCACTCCAGAATGGTAACTGGCTATCCTTCTGCTTGAGCTCGTTTGCTATGGATGTTGCTAATCTGGCCCCTATGGTCGCGGCCAACAGTTCTAGCCTTGGAATCGTCACCACCTTAACTGGAGCCACACGAGTTTTGGCTTGAACCAGCTGCACTTGTACACAGGTGCCGCATTCTTAATGTGCAAAAACTGCCCCCGCATAAGCAATGAGCAGCTTATTACACGTTCCGACATACCCTTCAAACATCTAGGAATCTTAACTTCTTGCAGCCATCGTAGAAAACACTTCCTCACATCGTCCGGAACTTCTCGATCCCATTCGCCCTTCAGTGCCCAACACTGTTGTAATAATAACTTGGGGCACAAGGAAACGGGGCATGTAAACCCGATAGGGTCAAACACCCACTGCGTCACGGACAATATGGTTCTTCGTGTAATCACACCATCGTTCTCCACCTTCACGTTGTCCACGGCTAATGTGTCCTCTTTCTTGTCCCAAGACATTCCTAAGACTGCAGTGCGAGATGATTCTTCAAGTCGGGATCTGTATTTTCCCAACCCCTCAACTCAAATTTAGCCTTTGCAAATACCTCTGTTGACGTTTCTATAAACAAACGTAATGCACTGTAATCAGGCAAGCTTGTGACGCAATTGTCAACATAAAAACTCTTCCTCAACTTATCAAAAAAATCACCGCCATACCATTCATTTTGGTCAGATTCTGCAAGACATCTCTCTAGGTGATAATCTATCACCGCACCCAGTAAGAATGGGCTGCTAGTCACCCCAAACGTCACGCGCGTGTTGGAAAATCCTAAAGTCGCCCTCAGCATTGATCCACAGGAAACTCAAAAAATCTCTATCTTCTTTTCCTAGGCTCACCTGTAAAAATGCCCTCTTGATATCTGCCATGACTCCGACCTGATGAAGTCGGAACTTCAAGAGTACTGCTGGGATAATCTCTATCAAATTAATGCCCTTCTCTAGGCACTGGTTCAGGGACGGGCTACCTGGCTCTCGTGCCGACGCGTCGAAAACAGGCCGCAGTTTAGAAGTACTGTTCTCTTTCACAACAGGTTTGTGCGGTAGATAATGTCCTTCGTCTCACTGTGACATCGGCATTTCCCCTATTATGCCTGTTTGCAACCAATCCTCCAATATTTCTTCATATTCGGCCGGCAGCCTACTTCCGGCTAGCTTCCGGATTGTGTTTTCTAGTCTCTTCCTCAAGAAGCTGAAATTCCGTGGTACTGGAGGATGTCCTTCTATCCACGGAAGACTTACTTCATAACGACCCTCCCCGTTCACTCGTACAGTGTTAAGAAAGTACGCTCACACTGATCGCTCTCTCTCTTCCTTGCTTTTCTTACTTTGAGGGTCTTGAATTCCGAGGACGTCTAACTCCCAAAGTTTATTCACGGGTTCACTCTGGGCAAACATTGTGAGAGCAGTCATGGAACTGACCTCCTATCGACCCCGCATCTTCCCAGTCACGATCCAACCATGGTAGGTTTCGATGGCCACTAACCCACATTGTAAGATTTCCCTCTGTCTGCTTAATAACTTCCCATAGATGTCAGCCCCGATCGGAACTTCTATGGGCTTCTCTTCCTCCAGGTAAACGCCAATTCCTTTGCTCCTCTGCTCAGTCATCCACGGACCAGATGGAAGGGCTGGCACTCTCGAACAGATGTCCTCTTCATCAGGTACTTCAAAATTGCAGGCATATTTATAGTCTAGGCTTCGAAGTCTTATTCTATAACAGAAATGGTGCCAGGGCCTGGTCGTTTCTCCTCCAAATGGCCATTGTATTAAATCCTCTTCTACCAGGGGCGTGTACTTCATGCATCTTACCGTATCTCTCGTTACATAAGATCGCTGGGACCCAGGGTCCATGAGTACTCTCACTCGCCTGTCTCCTTCCCCTCTCAGAGTTACCATCAGAGTTTGCAAGAAGACCTGATTACTGCAGTCAATGTTCGACAAAGAGCTTTCTACCATGGGCGCCTCTGTTGCCGCTGACACCTTATCCGTCAGCATGCACAACACCACAACGTGTCTCCCATTACACAATACACACCTCAGGGCAGCCCTGCATCTTCTTTCCCGGTGTCCCGGTTTCAAACATGCGAAACAGCATCCTCTCTTGACTGCTAAATTTCTCTTCTCTGCGAAGCTCAAACCCTGTGCCTTTTGGCAGGACTTGCTAGTGTGTGATCCTTCACAAAAGACACACAAGACTTTGCCCAACTTACAGTTGACAAGACCAGCCGTCGTAGGAATGGCTCTCCTGTTGAGACCAGCGGAATCTGTCTCCTGTGGTTTGGCACCATTGACGCTTCCTTTCAGGTTGCCATCTTGATTCTTCCTTCATTTTCTACTTCACTCTTCAAGAAGTTCATTAAGCTCTCCAGCCGGGTCTCTCCACATGGTCGAAGGTAACTGACATAACTGCTACATTGCCACGCTCTTAAGACCTCCTGTCAAGCAGGACTCTACGAGAGGAAACAATCTGGCAGCGTACTTCTCTGTGACCACTCCTAACGTCTCTAGTGCTTTCAGTTGGGTCTCTATTCTATCATACAGAGATGAAAGTGTGACCCTGTCTTCCTTGGAATTCATGGACATGGTCAGCTTGAGCAACTCTCTCACAAAGAACTCAACCAGGTCTTCCCGACCAAAACGAGCCTTTAAACACTCAACTGCCTTGTTATAATTACTCGCTACAGGGGGAACGCTCTCTACTACTTCCCATGCCCTGGTGTTTGGTGAGGTTGCCTGCAGAAGATATTGGAACTTGTCGGCCTCATCGATGTCAGGATCTCCATCAATCTTCTTGAACTGCCCGCAGAACGTCAGCCAATCTTTGACGAAACCGCAAAATTTTTTTAATTCGATCGTGGGCAACTTAAATTTTCTCTTCACGACGTTCAACAGACAGTTGTCACAATCTTCCGTTTTAATGGAAGTGTCTAAACGTCTCTGCACGAGTAGGTTAAGCCTTTTATACCTATGTGCGTACTCATCTGCACCTTGCATCTCTTTCTCCAACTCATCCTTCCGCATATCTGCTCGGAGCAACAGATCCATAATCTCCTCGTCCAGTTTCTTCAAATCGTCCGCCTTCTTTCTCACCAACACTATATCCGCGAGGATTCTGGAATCTCCCTTTCTATCCGTGTGCTCTCTCGACGTAACCTCTTCAAGTGTGCCGCGCAAATGCTGCCCGCACCACTTTTCGCGTCTTCTTTAAAATATCAAGAGTTGGTTCCACGCTCATTCTTAGACAAGGTCCTGTCACGGTCGCCAAATGTTACTTCTAGATAGCCTACCCGGCTTCTGGTTCACTTGTCTTAATCTAACGCGTGTGTAACACCACACTCCTTTGTCTGCCATCACTATTAACAGCGTCCATATTTTCATCACTGCCACCTGGGTTCTTCGCGTACAGTGTCGCCAAATTAACCTCACAGGACATCCAACCCTTGTTGCTTAAGAAACTACTTTTATACCTTAAATGTTAGTTTTCTGTCAAACAATTTAAGATATATCTTTATTTGAATGCTTGTAGTGCCCAAATACTCCCATAAATTGTTCTGAAATAAAATATGCTCTTATTGTTTTCCATAAATTTTTGTTCCATACTTATTTTGGTTTGGACTGGTACTAAAAAAACATGTTTTACATGTAAAATGTGGTAGGCTATCATCAGGGGCAGTACAATGGGAAGATATTCCAATCAGAAATAAATGTCTTCTGCCTCCCCCCCCTCTACGCTCCCAAGCTGCATCATTGGATTTCAGAACGTTAAATAAATGAACATGAACATGAACCTTAGCATGAATGGCAGATACAAAACATTACATTCTGAATGAGACCAGGAATGACAAGAATAATATTGAAAGATTCAGTTCATTCCCAGAGCAAACACACTGTCATCAATTTTAAAAAGCAGTAAGCCAATGCTCTATACAGAAGTAGTTGCTGTTGGTTCTGAGAACCACACAAAACACATACATACACTATATGCACAGAACATAGAGTTTTTAAATATTAAACCAGGTGGTAAAAAAAGTACCACTAGGCTTTCATGATCTATCCCTGTGACACACTGACTGCTTGCAACCACAGGACTGTAATTCTCACAAATCATTACAGCAAAGATTTGCTACAAGCAAGACAGTAATGACTCCTCAAGCTAGAAACAATCCAGTGATTTTTTTTATGGGGCACACCTTGTCACTTTGCATTCAGTGTCAGTTCTGCAATGAGCAGCAGGCCCAGGCTGGATGGACAACAATTTGTGGTGGTCCAGAAATGTTGTACTTATTACACTTCTCTCTTTTAAGAAAAAAATATGACAACCTGCGACACAATGGACCAACTTTTTAACTATCCAATGCAAGTGCATTTAATCACACAACATGTGTTTCAAATTTTGACTGACCAAGAACGTTGTCTTCCAGTGGAGTTGAATTGTAATTGTAATTTATTTGTGTTCTATAAATCCAAATTACGATACAATCCTGTGGATATAGACATTGTCACTTACATACCAATATAATATACATGGAGTTGGAAGAATCTTAGCTATAAATAAAGTACTGCATTAGAGTACTTGAACCTAATTGTTCATTTAAATTTCAATGGAAAGTCTCTGATAATTAAAATATTCCTTACTATTATAAAAGGAATTTGCAAGTAAAACCCTCCTTAAAGCATTCCGAAACGGTAATATATCATTGGCTAAGTCTTTGATTTCGTGAGGAAGTTTGTTAAAAATTTTAATTGCCGAGTAATACACTTCCTTTCGAAACTTTGTTAAGTTAGCTGTTGGTGGATGTAAGGTGGTTTTAAATCTTGTGTGAATACTGTGGATCTGATTGTTTGTATAAAATAAAAGTTTGTTTTTTATAACAAATATTGATATTGAGTAAATATATTGAGAATAGAGAGATGCTGCGACAGACTTCGCCACCCAGTACATTACTTCTTACGCGATTGTAACTTAAGGCCTCGTGAGAGCTTAGAACCTTGCGATCCGATAACCATAAAAATAAAATTAAAATTTGGTGACAAAAATTTCCGTAACAAAGGACATATGGGGAGCGTAAAACTATTTCGTAGTAGTTCAGCTCTGCGTTTAACAACACGTGCATAAATACAATGTTCCTTACTAGTTGCGCCTTCGACCACAGCATGTTTATCTT
>Ga0131853_10014066_pt1 | contig 14659 bp, 16 predicted proteins | sample TergutLab28metaG_FD_92764 | JGI IMG/M metagenome (GOLD analysis project Ga0131853, IMG submission 92764) | Labiotermes labralis P1 segment gut microbial communities from Petit-Saut dam, French Guiana - Lab288 P1 (version 2) (version 2) | ecosystem: Host-associated > Arthropoda: Insects >... | reverse complement strand
TTGGGATCAAGACCACCACGTTGACAATTCTGGCCACCTGCCACAATATGGAACATATGTGAGCAGCCAGTAATTGTGCCGGTCCATTGCTGCTGTCAGTTGCCACCACAAGAAACCTACCTCTAGGATTCCACGATGTGCCGTATTTCAGATTCTCCAGCTGATTCTCAAGCGTCTCGTTTAAGCTGCTCGCCTCTTCGTTCCACACAAACAGAATGTAACTGTGGTGTAAAACTGATGTGTCCGCAGGGTCATCTCCGTTTGGTTGGAACATTTCAATCGGCCAACTTGTTCCCTCTTGTAACTTTCCTAGTAACACGTTCACCGTTTGCAGATTGTCCGTCTGTGGGAGAGGATAATTGAGAGCGCTACGGCCTACTTCCATCGTCGTTCGTGGCAGCGAAACGACAAGAGTTCTTCCTGGTGCGAAGTGTCTGTGTGCGACAGTCCACACACACATAACAGTGTGCAGCTGGTCTGTGGTCAGCGTAAAGTCTCTCAGCGCTAAAGCAGCTTGAGTGACTGTAGACAGCAGCAGCAGCATGCTGACAAATATTTCGGCTACTGCCATCTGCAAAGAGAAATGCTTTGACATGCAGAAGAACTGGCGAATCATCGGATTTTTAAAAACTGAAAAATGCTTTGATTTATAGACTCTTGTTAATTGTTATTGGAACATAAAGCAGGGTAATTTATTATAATTTTTGGACAAACGTTCTGTTTCCAAATCATTTTATTATGCCGACTGTGGATGTAGGATAAATCGTCGCCAGAGACGGTAAACGTTTGACAGTGTGCACGGAGTCACACCCAGCAGACCATAGCTATTTCAGTGAATTGCTGGTTATTCATAAATGTCAAAGCTGCCGTCTTTAACGATTTTAAGTGTATGTATATTATGGAGTCAGTTTTATTTCGGTTTCAACATTTTCTTGCTTGTAAACTTTCGAATATCTAAAGTTAACACTATTTGTGTCTTAGCAGTTTGCGAATTAAGGTAATTGTTCGTAGCGCTTCGCCAAATTAAAGACAGTTTGCGAGCAAACGCAGTGCCACATTTCTTCAGCAAGCTACGTAATTACATTGTTCCAGCAAGTGGCCGATCTGTGTTTTGTATCACAATTTGCTGCTGTCTGTACTATATTTATACTGCACTATGAATTTGCGCTGCTTATTAATATTAATATTATCATTATTTTTCCTTTGCACGCAACAATCCCATCTACCCATTCCCACTTCCTCTCACCTTGCCTCTCTCCGTCTCGTCTTCCTGCACGCTGTAACTGACAACGCCTTTCGGTATGTCTTCCTCCAACCGCTGGAATTTTTCTCGCCAATTACCAAAATTATATCTATTTATACCCAAATTTCATGTTATATTTAACTATTGCTATATGAACTTCATTCCATCAAACCGTATGTGCTATTCTGCTTCTTCGTAATTACTCGTCTTCCACTAACTATCCAACATTCGAACTCCATGGAGCAGATTCCTTTTCGCGAAGCTAGAATTTTCCGAGTTAGTTAAAAATTTTCCACTTCGTGTAGCACCAAATTATTCATCAAAATTTCTGTAAAACCCGCTACGTGCTACTGTCTGAGGCAGATCGGGACTTCAGCATCTTTTCCTTAGATATCCATTTTAATATTATGCATTGCCCAGACCTTTGCGCGCTCATTACCTTCCACCTGCCAAATCTCATTCCAAATCCCTTACCTTACATCGTTCAAAATGTTCAGTCACATTCTGGGACTTTGTGAAATATTCCGTAACCCAGTAATCTCTTACGGTGTTCAGTTGTTAGCAACTCGTCCAATAAACACACGGGAAGGCACCCCTTGTCGGATTTCCGCTACTGCTTATTCGGTATATTAAAAACAACCTTCCATATCTCTAAGTCTTCTCATCCGTAGAAACCTGTGTTTAGATCACACGGGGCTGTCAAGGATGCATTAAAATTCGGCTGGCCAAGAACTATTATTATTATTATTATTAATGTAATAAATAATGTGCATTGTATGGAAGGGTGTAAGGAGGAGACTTTATGCGAAAAGTCCATATGAATAGTGAAGTTTTGAGAAGTGAAGGGATGTTGTGAAATTGTTATTAGTGTATGTGTGGGAAAGAATACTGGAAACTTTGTACAGTAACTTCTTACCTTGGTGTTCTTTTGTTTCTGTGCGTGTTGCATTTTAAAATGTCCTGTGTTTATTGTTATTAGCTGTCTTGTGTGTATTGTTGTCATCTTATGCGTATTTGTTGTACAATGTTTGTACTGCTGTTTTTATTTTGTATGCCGAACTGCTGTCTTGAATTCAGTACTCGGAATGTCCTGCGAACTGCCATCCCGACACAGGTTTTTCTTGTAATCCCTGTGTCTATAAGCAAATGCTCAGACGGTTCCCAAGATTTCAAGTTGTCACTACATGCTTCTCATGTAGCCCTTCCGACGTAAATCTGGTAGTAACCAAATTCATGTATTGTATACATGTAAAATAACCACTGGCACGGGTTCACAAACCAATTGCAGTTAATAAATATTATAATAATATTACTATTAACAATAGTAATGGTAGTAATATCAGTAAGTGTAGTGGTATTTTCGCTTATGAAATGTGGGTCACTGTCACTGCGGCATGGCGCGTCTTCAGGTTGCGGATGGAGGATCGGCCTCAGATATGGAACGAAGATGAGATATATTGAATTAGCAGCCGCAAACATCTGTCAATGTGTGGTCCTTCAGCTTGGGAGTTGATGACGTGCTAACAACGCATCCCACTTAAAACGTATCTTCTTACTATAAATTAACAGTCAAACCTTCTAACCTTGCCTGAAAATTTGTTACGACCTAAGCAACGAAAAATGAACATAAGATTTGGTACGTCGAAAGTTAATAGCATGTTTAGGGCAGGTTAATTTGGTACGTGGAATGTTAGGAGCCTGTATAGGGCAGGTTCATTCGTACGTGGAATGTTAGAAGCCTGTATAGGGCAGGTGTATTTGGTACGTGGAATATTAGGACACTCTAGAGGGCAGGTTCTTTCGATATGTTGAATGTTAGGAGCCTGTATAGTGCAGGTTCAATTTGTACGTGGAATGTTAGGGGCATGTATAGGGCAGTATCGTTTGGTGTGTGTAGTAGGTTATGTGGGACATAGAGGGCACATTAAGAACAGGGGATTGTAATTTTGTACATGGAAAAGGAAATGAAAACCATGAATTGGGAACAGGAGTGTTTCTACAACACAGAATACTATTGGCATTGAATAAAGTAGAGTTTGTTAAGCATAGGTTGTCGTATACAGTTCTGAGAGTTCACTGGTGTAATGTCATTGTTTGTAAATTTGCATGTACCAAATTTGGAGGAAACTGATGATTCCAAAGAAAGTTGTTATGAGGAATTATAGTATGCTTTTTATTATATTCCTAATTACCATGTGAGAATTTCCATGAGGACATTTTAATTCAAAAGTGGGTAGAGAAATATTTTGAAACGGAAAATTTTGAATGAGATACATCTTTAGGCCGTTAATTATAGTGTTTTTAGAATATTAAACTTTGTACATTAAAAAATCTACTTATTAAGAGCACGATGTTCCCACACCGAAACATTCTTAAGTGCACCCGGATTTCTCATGACGGGAAGAAGCACAACCAGATTCATCTTAAATTCGTAGATAAGAAATGGCAATCGAATACACTAAATTTAAGACGTTTCAGTGTAGCTGACGGCGATACAGGTTATTATATGCTGATTGAATTGTTTTGGGAAAGATTTGCAGTAAGTTAACAGACAACACAGGGGTTTGATGGGGGAAAGATTTAATGTGAGAAACCTAAATTACATGGCGGTTAGGAAACAGTATCAGATTGAGTTTGCAAACTGTTTTTCAGCTTTCGAGAACTTCAGTGTCGAAGACGACATAAATAGGTCTGCGGAGAATAATATAGGGAATATCTAAACATCAGCTAGTCAGGGTCTAGATCAGCAGTAATTGAAGCAGTATAAAACATAGTTTGACTATGTATGTTTATGTTCTTTGATCAAAGGAAGCAGGCTAAAACGAAATGGATAAATGATCCAAATGTAGATAGTCTGAACAATGTAAGATGTGATGCTAGCAGACATTTCGGGAACAAAGAGGATGTAAATCTGTAAGATAAATTTGAGGAAATTGAAAGTAACAATAAGATCAACTTGTATAGGAGCATCAGTGGCTCTAAGAAGGGCTACAGGCACAGAAAAAAATATAGATTCCCACAGTATTTTGGCTAGTCGCGGGAAATATTTCTCCCAGCCAATCAACAAAAAAGGGTTTAGTGAGATTTACCAGAGAGAAATACACTCACCGATAACACTTGTACGTGAGCCAAGTGCCTCTGAGTTTGAGTTGGTTATTTAAAAGGTAAAAGGTCACAAATCACCAGGTATTGAATAAATACCACCAAAATTTATTAAAGCAGGTTGTAAGATATTTCGCTGTGAGATTCATAAACTGAGTATTTCTATTTTTAATTAGCAATAACTGCCTGAGCAGTGGAAGAAGTCGATCATTTTACATAGCTATAACAATGGCGGTAAAACATGTTGTAATAATTAGGAAGCATAACAACTTTGCCAACTACGAACTAAATTTTTACACCATCCTGCTGGGAAGGTTAACTGAATATGCAGAGGAAATTATTGATGGTCAACAGTGTGGTTTTCGACTCAACACTTCAACTAGTTAGACATATATTCTATACGTTAAATACTTGAAAAAGTATGAATAAAATGAAGCAGAGTACGAGGTCTTTAAAGATTAAAAGACGTCTTATGTTTCGGGCAGGAAGGAGGTGTTATATAACATTCTGAATGTGTCTGGTACCCACATGAAGCTGGGAAGGCTAATAAAAATGTGTCTGGCTGAAACGTGAAGCAGAGTCTGGGTAGGCAAGAATTTGTCTGTCTTATATTATAATAGGGATGTTTTGAAAAATGGAGACGCTTTATCAACATTCCCTTTCAACTGTGCTGTCGAGTACGCTTTAGCAGTATTTAGGTGTCTGTGGTTGACTTGTAATTAAATGGTACACATCAGTTCCTGTTTTATGCTGATGGTGTTAATATATTGGGAGGAAGGGTGCATACTGTGAGGGAAAAAGCAGAAGTTTTGATAATGAAGAGTAAGGAGGGTGGAGTTGAAGTAAATGCTGATAAACTCAGTACACGGTCTTGTGTCGAATTCAGAATGTATGACGAAGTGACAGTATGAAGATTGATAATAGTTCCTTAGAAATAGTGGAAAGTTTCAAATAGTTGGTAAACAATTTAACAAAACCAAACATTACTAAAGAAGAAATTAAGGGCTTATTGATTACAGGCAATGCTTGCTAGATTTCGGTGCAGAATATTTTGTTTCATGTTTGTTACTGAAAAATGTAAAGACTAAGATATACACGAACATAAGTTTGCCTGTTATTTTATATGGGTATGAAACTTGGTCGTTGACATTGAGGAAGGAACGTAGACAGGGTGTGTTTAAGTACAGGGCGTTGAGAATAATAACTGGGACTGAGAGGTATAGGAAGAGAGAAGGGAGGAAGCTACAGAGTAAGGTGATTAATGATCCTAAATTCTCACCCAAAATTAGCTGTTGATAAAATCACGAAGAATGAAATAGTTGGGGCATTTAGGGTTTATGAGGCAGAGGAATGTCTTATACTGGGTTTTGGTGGGGAATCCCGGAGGAAAGGTAAATCTTGGGAGATGAAGTCGTAAATGGGAAGATAATATTAAGATGGGTCTTTAGGAAGTGGGATGTTTTGGTATCGACTGGGTCGAGCTGTCTGAGGAAACGTAAATTTGGCGGGCAACTTTGAATGCGGTAATGAAACTTTTGGTTTCCATAAAATGGGTGGTATTTCTTGACTAGGTGCAAACCGTTTAGCTTCCTAAGAAGGACTCTGCTCCATGCAGTAGGTAGTATTTTCAGTAGTAGTAACAGCATTACTGTAGGTAATCATTTCTCAACCCGATCATAAATCTGTTATTAACACCTTTCTGTCATTCACCGTAGTATTGACTTCTTAGTGACATGCATTCTATAACCGAATCCTCAGTGACATTCAGTCTATTAGTGAATTCTTTCTGACATTCTGTATATTATTGAGTCATTTCGGATTTCAATCGTAAATTAACTGCGGGCTGACATTCAATCCATAATTGACCCAATACAAACACTCAAATTATTATTGACGGCTTAGTGACATTTAATATGATACGGACTCCTAACTGATATCCAGCCTATCATTCACTCCTTACCAATAATCAGTCAATCATTCACTCCTTACTGAAAACACACATTACGAAATGAAATTTTTAACTCCAAAAACATACAAGGAAGGATATATAAAACCGTACGATTTAACGCAACAGGCATTGTTACTGACCTTCTGAAATTCAGGTGTCTTGAAGAAAGTCTGGCAGTCCGTCTACAGAAGGTTTGGCGACCTGGACAACAGAAGATTTCGAATTCCAGTAATGGCGAATGTTTTCTGTCTCCTTGACAACCTCCAGAATGTCTCTAGAGTCAAACAACCTCCAGGACAGTATTTACGAAACTTCTTCCATAGGGATAAAGCGGTCCACACCTGAGCCTATCAGCTCACCTGTTTCGAGTGCCAGGTGATGATGCACAATACATAGGTTCAGTCGGTGTTACTTTTCCAGTTAAATGAGCAGCAGTAGTTGAAGGTTCTGCGAGTGTCTGGAACTTATATGTACGATAAAGTGTGGACTGGCTGCAGTGGAGATTTGTACAGCGGTGTTGGTGAAGGTTAGTGTCTTTAGGTATTTGGTGTGAATTGCTTAGTGTTTCAAGTGTTGAACTGCCTGAGCTGTGAATGTGGAGGCAGTAATCTGCTGCGAAAACTGATAATTATATAGGGTCAGCATGGAGTGATATCTGGAGATAATTTGATGTTTAGCAGTTCTGTTGAGAACACAAAGGAATATTACCGAAATGTGATATTGTTGGTAATATTAAAAAGATGGTTCTCCCTATCGTGTTTACAGGTCTTGATGTAAGTAAATAGTGTATGACGAAAATTTAGATACTTATATCAAACTTTCCCTCAAATTGCCAGTACATTGTCAAATCTTCTAGCAGCTTCCCTTCACCTTTCGCTACTAACCTTTCATAACAATTTAACATTTCTATGCAAACCAACATTCACAACTGCGTACTCACATTACATTCTGTCTAATGTGTTAAACCAGGATTTCCACATTATGGGTGAGGTTCAAAACAACCTCTTTGATTTTATTTTCTGTTGTGTCACGTATTAATCATTTAAACATGCATCAAATTACATACATGGACAAGGCGTATATTTTAAAAATTCCCTCACAGTGGTCACGTGATGTGTCGTCACGCCATGTGCACGCGAAACACAAAGCAAAGTGGGTCAGAAGTAATGTCCAATTGACAGCATATAATTCAGTATAATATCGCAAATCAATTTAAGAGCAGATTGAGGGCAGAAAATGCTTGCTATCTTTCTGGGCAGAATCTTTTGTCTTCAAGGTCGCTATCCAAAAATTTAGAGATTATGTTATATAGAAGTATAATTTTCCTGTAGTTTTGTATGTGTGTGCAATTTGGTCGTTGATATTGCGAGAGGTAAGGAAGCTTAGGGTGTTTCAGAATGTGGTGTTGAGGAGAATAGTTGGACCTCGGAAGGAACGAGGTAACGAGGGAATGGAGGAGATTTTAATACGAGTAGCTAAATTTTAAATAGCCTTCTCCTAATAATGAACGGGTGATAAAATCGATAAAATGAGTTGGGCTGGACATGTGGAGCGCATGGGTGAGAAGAGGGAGGTGTATAGGTTCCTGGTATGTAAACGGGAGGGAAGAAGACCACCGGGGAGACCTAGGCGTAGATGGGTGAATATAATTAGGATGAATCTCCAGGAGGTGGGATTGGGTATATGGAATGGATTGGCCTGGCTCATGGTAGAGAGAGTTGGCGTACGCTTGTGAGTGCGGTAATGAACTTTCGTGTTCCGTGAAATGCGGAGAATTTCTTGGCCAACTCCAAACCAGTCAGCTTCTCAAGAAGGACGATGCAAGACGGAGTTATTAAGTAAATAAGTAAATAAGTATGCATTGTCGCAAATCATTAAACAATTGCAACCCTCCCTGACATATTTGTTCCATCAGGAGATTTTGTACAGCGAAGGAGGAATTTTTATTTTACTGAGCGGAAGGCAACTGGAAATTTAATCATTTGTGTCCTGTTAATAATGTTGTCTATTAACATTTCGACTAGCTCTAGATCTCCAAAAATGCCTGTTCCTCTATCGTTTTCCAACTAAAATTTTGTGTGTATTTTTAATTTTTCCATTTCGTTTCCCTTGATCCATCTGTCACGCTGTAATTCAGTACATCAACCACCGACATTCACTCACAGTACAAATCATGCATCTGCTCATCGTGCAATTTTGTTACCCCTGCTACTCTCACTGACTTTGGAACAGATATCTAACTCAGGCCCATATATAGTACAGAATTTCAAGTGTTTTATACTGTGGAACACAAACACACACCATTCAATACACTTATATATCTGTGTAACCGAAGTGTTTATTCACTTCCCCAACTTAGGTGTGAAATCTGTTTCATTAATGTGAACAGCTGTAAGGTCGCTATGACAAAGTTGTAGATCACTTAGCGGTATAGAACATTGCCCAGAGTGCATAGCTGGGAGGTGGACCTACATTAATTTATTTTTTAAATTACTACTTTGCAAATATATTATATCATAAGATATTTCATATTTAATGAATATTTTTATTATCGATAATGTAATTGTAATATTTTACTTTTATTGGTCGCACGGGTGAATGATAAGCAGTTAATGTACCCGACATTAGGAAAATAAATTTATGAACAGCTGTTTAAGATGCGTAGTGTTTTAAATAATTAATAATATATTAACGTGTAATGTGTGCAATTACGTGTTTAACCGCTGGCAAAATCTGTACTCCCAAGATTTGCTGTCACAAGTTTTGTGTAATAAAATACGATATTTGCACAACTGTTTATTGATTTTGTGTGTGGGTATGTGTATGTGGTGTGTATGTTTGTGTGTGTGTGTGTGTTTGGGTGCGTGTGGGTGTGTGGTATGTGTGTTGTATGTGTGTGTGTGGTGTCTATGTGTTTGAGTGTGTGTGGTGTGTGGTGTGTGTGTGTGTGGCGTGTGTGTAGGTGTGTAGTGTGTGTGTGTGTGTGTGTGTGTGAAGGTATGTAGTGTGTGTGGTGTGTGTATGTGATGTGTGTGGTGTATGTGTGTGTGGTGTGTATGTGTTTGAGTGTGTGTGGTTGTGTGGTGTGTGTGGTGTGTGCGTGTGTGTGTGGTGTATGTGTGTGTGGTGTGTGTGATTGTTTGGGTGTGTGTGGGTGTGTGGTGTGTGATGTATGTGTGTGTGGTGTGTGTGTCGTGTGTGTGTGGTTGTGTGTGGTGTGTGATGTGTGTGTGTGTGTGTGGGTGTATATGTGTGTGTGTGTGTGTTGTGGGTGTGTGTGTGTGTGGTTGTGTGGTGTGTGTCGGTGTGTGGGTGTGTATGAGTGTATGTGTGTGTGTGTGGTGGGTGTCAGTGATGGTGGGTGTGTGTGTTGTTTGTGTGTGTGGGTGTGTGTGTGGGTGTGTGTGTTGTGTAAATGAATGTGAGCGTGAATAAGTGTGTGCTGGTAGCCAAATCTGTGTGACAGAAAGACAGAAATGCTGCTGCAAATTTGGCTTTGTTTAAGCTTAATGAATCGCATTTCATTTGTGACTGTACAATACATAATGAAGGTAATGCGACCGACAATATACAGCTGTTATTTTGTCTATTTTGACAAAAGCTACACGTTTCGGCTGTGTAATGTGGCATTCGTGCGGCTGTAAATGTCGACTGTGTAAAAAGGGAGAATATACAGTTTTAGCCTGATATAATGTTAAAACAATGCTTAATGGGATATTAAATTTACGTCTCTACACTACAGGTATGGCCGAATTACCACTGGGTAATTCCCAGCACACAAAGAAGTGGAGGCAGACCTCCACATTACTAGATACACAAAACAATATACAGCTCAAGCATAAGAATTCAGACGCCAAACTTTCATTTCATAAGCAGGATACTAATTGCTGTGCTCGTGTATCACATATTGCTGAAGTCTTTACTACATTCATTCTTCGCTGTGGAGTTTCACTGCTTATTAATATTAATATTATCATTATTATTCCTTTTGACTCCACAAACCCTCCGACCCATTCCTGCTGCTCCCTCTCAACTTGCCTCTCTCTCTCTCGTCTTCCTGCACGCTGTAACTGACAGCGCCCTTCGGCACGTCTTCCTCCAACCGCTGGACGTTTTGTCGCCAGTAAACAACATTAACTCTAATTCTACCCAAACTTCAAGTTATATTTAATTATTGCTCTATGAACTTCATACCATCTAACAGTGTGTGACTTTCTGCTGCTTCGTAAGGCCTCGTCATTCACTAACTAACAAATGATCGAACTCCATAGTGCAGATTCCTTTTACTGAATGGACTGTATATGTTACATTTACACTCAGCATTACCTTCGTTCTGCATGGAGGGCTTATTTTCACCATAATCTCTAATCTACAAGCACAGACATTACCCCATCATTAAACTAAAAGAATTCCTAGTGACATTCAGGATGTTATTGAATCCTCTCGGACATTAAATCTATAATTAACTATGAGCTGACATTCAATCTATATTTGACCCTATACTGACATTCAAACTCTTATGGCGTCTTATTGAACTTTAGTATGGTAATAACTCCTTACTGACATTCACTCTAACATCAATCTTTACTGAAAAACCGCGTGGCGAATTAAAATGTTTAACTCCCAAAACAGACAAGGAAGTATAGGTAAAATCGCACTATTGAACGCAACAGCCAATTCTCAGTAAGTTACTGACCTTCTGAACTTCAGATTTCTTGTAGATATTCGCACAGTTTGGCTACAGAAGAGGCTGCAACCTGGAAGACCCAAGATTTAGAATTCCTGTAAGGGCGAATAATTTCTTTCTGCTTGACAACAACCAGACCGGCTGGGGGTAAACAGCCTCCCTGCTATTACGTACTAATCGGCTACCACAGGGATAAAGCGGTCGAGACGTAAGCTTAACAGCTCACCTGTATCGAGTGCCCAGGTGATAATGCACAGTATAATGTTTCCGTTGGTGTTATTTTTCCAGTTAAATGAGCAGCAGAAAGTGAAGAATGTGAGAGTGACTGGAATTGAAAAGTACTGTAAAGCGTTGTCTGGTCGCAGTGCAGATTGGTACAGCGGTGTTAGTGAAAGTTAGTGTCTTTCGGCATTTGGTGTCAATTCCATGCAGCTTGAAGTGTTGGACCCTCTGATTACTGTGAAGTTGGGGGCAGAAATCTGCAGCGAAAGCTGATAATAAAATGGCGGTCAGCATGGAATGATATCTGAAAACAAATTAATTTTAAGCTCCTTGTTTAGAACACACTGGAATATTACCGAAAAGTACTAATGTTTTAATATTAAATGTAACTTTCCTCTAACGAGTTTACTGGCTTTGCTGTAATTAAGTAATGTGCCAACCAATGTCAGATACTTACATCAATAATTCCCCTCAAATTGCAAGTTGTATCCTCAAATTTTCTAGCAAGTTTCCTTCACTTTTTCTACCAATAATTTATGTCCATTTCACATTTCTGGCAAATCAAATTTCACAATTGAGTTGTCATGCCACATTCTGTCTAATGTGTTCGACCAGTATTTTCACACTACAGTTATGTTTCAAAAGACAGCTTTATATTTTTCTGTCTTTTGTGTAACGTATTAATTATTTAAACATGCATCGAATTACAAACATTAACACGTAACCTATTTGAAAGAATTCCTCACAGTTGTCACGTCAACTGTCGGCACGCCATGTACACGCGCAAAACCAGAAGCAATGTGGGACAGATGTGATATCCTATTGACTGCATTTAATTTAGTACAATATCAAAAATCAAATTAAGAAGAGGTATTGGTCAGAAAATGCTTGCTATATTTCGGTGCAGAATCTTTTGTCTTCCAGGTATTTATCCAAAAATTTAAAGAAGTCTAATTATGCTTGTTGTTTGTATGGGTGTGAAACATGTTCTTTGACATAGCTGGAGGAAAAGAACCTGATGTTCTTCGACAATATGTTGTGGAGGAGAATATTTGTACCAAGGAGGGACGAGGTAACATTGGAATGTAAGACACTGTATAAAGAGGAGCTAAATGATCATTACTCCTCACCCATTAATGTGCGGGTAATAAAATCGAGAAGAATGAGACGGGCTGAGAATGTGGAGCGCATGGGTGAGGAGGGGGGTTGTATAGAGTCTTGGTGGGGAAAATGGAGGGAAGGAGACCACTGGGGAATCATAGGCGTAGATGGGTGGATGATATTAGGATTGATATCAAGGAGGTGGTATGTGGTTTTATGGAATGGATTGGGCTGGCCCAGGATAGAGACAGTTGGCGAACACTTGTGAATGAGGTAATGAACTTTCGGATTTCTGAAAATTCTGGTAATTTATCTTCTCAAGAAGGAAAATGCACCATAGAGTAAGTAAGTAATATTGCAAGCCGCTAAAAAATTGTAACACTCACTATCATATTTCTTCCATTTGCAGATCTTGTATATAGAGGAAATAATTTCTATTTTACTGGGCGTTAGGCAAATGGAATTAATATCCTTTATTTAAATTACATCACACTCTCTTTAATATCTCATTTATCCGTAGATTTCCCGAAGTGTATTTTGGGATCATGGATGCCGGCTGCAATTGTCTGTGTATTTTTAATTTCTCCAGGTCCTTTCGACTGTCCCATCCGTCCCGCTGAGTTTCAATTCACCATCCACCGCCAATCACTGAGCAGTAAAAATCATGCAGCCGTTAACTATGGAATTTTGTTCATCGTCCTGCTACTCTCTCAGTCTTTAGACCAAGTACCTCTCTCACCCCATGGTCTTTCACAGTATTTCAAGTGTTTAATACTGTGGACCACAAACACAAACACACATTACCCAATATACCTATATCTGTATAACAGAAGTGTTTATTCACATCCGAAATATTATGTGTGAAATCTGTGTCATTTATCTGAAAAACTGTAAGGTGGCTACGGCATAGTTGTAGATCAATTAGCCGTATAGAAATATGCCCAGGGTGCACGGCTAGGAGGTGGAACTATTTGAATTTGATCTTTAGTGTTACTATTTCCGTGACTAAATTTTATCATATATATTTCCGTATTTACTTTGAATATATTTCTATCTGTACTCTAATTTCACATTTTATTTTATTGATCACATTCGTCAATGATACGCAATTAATGTAACTCCCTTTAGGAAAATAAATTTATGAAAAATTGTATTTGATGCGTAATATTTTAAATAATTAACAATATATATAAATGTAATTTCTACAAGCGATTGCATACCATGTGGCAAAATCTGTAATCTCAAATGTTTGTGTCACAAGTTTTGTCTAATGCAGTAGAACATTAGAACAATTGTGTATTGATTGTGTTTCTGTGTGCTTGTCTGGGTGTTTCTCTAGGTGTGGACGTGGGTGTTTTTGTGTGTGTGATTGTGTGGGTGTGTGCGTGTGTGTGTGCGTGATGGGGCGTTGGTGTGTGTTTGGGTTTGTGTTAGTGTGTGCGTGTGTGTGTGTGTTTGTGTGTGAGTGCTTGTGTGTGTATGTGTGTGTGATTAATTATGAGCGTAGAATTATATCTGTTGATTGCATAAAGAAGGTATTGCGAGAGAAAATATACAGCCTTTATTGTGTCTATTTTGGAAACAACTACATGTTTCGGCTGTGTAAAATGGGAATCGTGGGGCTGTAAATGTCAACACTGTAAGAAGGGGGAAATTTACAGCTGTAGCCTGATATTTAGTTACAATTGTGTATTATGTGTTATTAAACTTTACGTTTCAATACATCTGGCATGGAAGAATTACCTGTACGTAAGTGCCAGAACGAAATGTAGTGGAGCAGACACACACACTGTTAGATATTCAAAACAAATTCCAGACCAAGCGTAAGAATTCTGACGCCAAACGTACATTATATAAGCTGGATTTCAAATGATGTTTGTTGCAAATCGTCGAAATGCAGCTAAGAGTCTCTGCTGAAGATGAAAATATACAGAGGAACAGAAAATGCTTGGTATGTCGCTGTGTCTTCTGAATCCAAACACAAAGTGCGATGTCCACACACCTATTGATGTTTCCTGTAACAGACACATTTTAACTGCTCTGTTTTTGCATCCAAGCCTGCGTTCATCCGTGCTAACCGCATTCACTGCCCAACAATGTGTAACAAATTCTAGAGCAGATGAGTTGAGATTTGTATCAATTATATGCAGGAAAACAGAATTGTTACAGCTAGCAATAATATCACTAAATGTCACACAGCCACACACCGCACCTTCCAATTGTTACAGCCAGACATGACATCACTAAATGTCACACAGCCACACACCGCACCTTCCAATTGTTACAGCCAGCCATAACATCACTAAATGTCACACAGCCACACACCGCACCTTCCAATTGTTACAGCCAGCCATAA
>Ga0131853_10014064_pt1 | contig 14660 bp, 7 predicted proteins | sample TergutLab28metaG_FD_92764 | JGI IMG/M metagenome (GOLD analysis project Ga0131853, IMG submission 92764) | Labiotermes labralis P1 segment gut microbial communities from Petit-Saut dam, French Guiana - Lab288 P1 (version 2) (version 2) | ecosystem: Host-associated > Arthropoda: Insects >... | reverse complement strand
TACAGTTGAAGATTAATTACTTTTTACTTTTGTGTATTTGTACTTTTGTACTTTTATGTGGAATGTGGGGAGCCTTGCACAGCCATTCATTGTCAAGACAAGAAGTGACCATGATCTAACAAGGCCTAAATTCAGTCCTTGTGTATCTGAAAGATGGGATACAAAGTGACCATACTGTATTTACAGTCCTTCCTTGTCTATCCTAAATATCATGTAGCCTATTCTATTGAAAATCTTAAACAAATTCTGATGAATTTCTCTTGTCATGTACATTTACATCCATGCTTTCTTTTCCCCATTACAAGCTTCCAATTTTAATATTTGTGCCAACTTGTAAAAAATAATAATGTGATTTCAATTTGAATGTAAAAAATCATGATGCATTCTAAAATGTTCACTGTCATGCATGTAAATTTCAGGTTTTGCTGATCATACATTCAATTATCTACTTCCATTGTATTTGCAAGGTGTGATGGGTATGTATGTTTGTGAACAATTAACAACCTCTAATGTACATAAAAAGTTTTTACAGTCATATTCATAGAATAAGCTAGTTTAACTCTGCAGACATGTCAGTTACAAGTAACTTGTGAGAGATGAGTGCTGCCTAGGAAGCACAGGCTTCATCCTCTTTATTTTCCTTAGCTTGGTTTCAAGGATAAAATGGCTGTACAATGTGGCATGATTGTGGGACACACACTGATCAATATATTTGGCTTTTCTTTGTGACCAAGCGATGGCGTTGAACAGGGTTGTTGGAAGTTGTATTAAAGTTGAGGTGGCGAACTCTACTGGGCAACATAAAAAAAAGGGGGTGTTTTTGTACATGTATTTTGCTGTTCCTTTGAAGATGATTTGAGAAGCATAAATAGTGCCTTCATCATGGTTAATATCCACAAACTTTGCTTTCACTGAAACTGAAGGACTAGTGTCAGTGTATTATGATACAGTGTTGTAACAGTATTGAAACAACAGTTACACACAATATTCAAGAAAGCCTTATATATGCCCCTAATTTCTGCTAGAAAAAAGTATGTTTAGTTACTAGACTGAAAGGTATGTGTGGGATGGCATATGTTGGCATATATGTTATCCTGGTGTAGACAAATTGCCTGATTGTGTGTGCACACTGACAATTACTACTAAATATGACTGTGAATCACTTATTCTGAGTTACAACTGCCATCTTGAAGGCCAGAAAGGTTTGTGTACCTCACTCAGTATGAACTGGATCACAAACAGGATGGTTAAAATGAAAAGTGTAGGACTTCCATATCTCGTATGGTGGGCATGCATTTTTCGAGTTCATGGTACGTATGTCAAGTGAAATTGTGTTTTCATAGTGTTCCTTAAGGGCTAAATTACTGTATATACCTGAATATTAGGTGACCATGCATATCAGATCCCCCATCTTACTATCTTCAGTTTCAAGGAAAATACCTGTAAAAATTTGTTTAACTTTGTGCATGATTATATGACAACTCCCCATTTATCTAAACGATAAATTATGAGCTAACTTCCTGTTTTATATTTGAGTATATATGGTACACCAGAACCAATGGAAAGGTTAACTATGAAAATCATAGCATAAAACATGAAGTGTCAAGTTTTCCTATGAAATTTCAACAGGCTTTATGCTATCCCATATTTCCTTAGTTACTTCTTACTGTGTGATACAGCTGTCAAGAGCAGTCATGACAGACTCTTGAAGCACAATTAAAAGAGACTTTACATGAATGGCCTATGTCAAATCTTTGTTCTTTTAGACAGAATTGCTATCTTTGAATTTATGACATTGATGTGCCAGTAGGTGAAAACACACTATCTTTCATTGTACTGAACATCTTTCAGTCTTAGTACAAAATGTCATAGGAGGAGCAAAATACACCCTTTGCTTCCCCATTAGCACTGAGGGGAATAACCACCCCCTTTTCCCTCCCCTTACATCTGACATCCCTGCAATTAGAAGGTCAAAGTTTGTGGTATTGTAAATTTGGAATTTTTAACGTATTCTGACAGTTTTTTGGGGAACAGTATTGTAGAATTGAAATAAATAATAATTTTTCCTTGGTAATTCAGAACAGTATTTCCTTAAAGGGATGAAGAATATGGAATGGAAATTGTATTTAACTTCAGAATCCAACAATATTCAGTTGTCACACACACACACGCACACACAATATATATATATATATATGTATGTGTGTGTGTGTATGTTTATCATATCATATTTCCCCTAGTTTGGCTATGACAGCTGAACAAACGCATGGTTAATTAATTGTTTGTTTCATGTTTTTGCAAACTTTAACCAGTTTATAAATTTAACATAGTACCTCAAATGGGAATGACAAACACTATTTAGACAGAGATCCAAATAACTTATACCATCTGAAAGCAGGAGTCAATAACGTTACATATTGCTGAGTATTGAAATCTTTTAGTAGGTTTCAATTCAGTACAGTGTATGTAACTAACAAGGTAAGTCTTTGGTATGGGTTTCAAACAAATTTAAATCTAATTAGTATTTAAAACTTGGTATATGATGTGATGTTTTGCTTTGGCTTTGGGGGCATTGGAGGAAAATTACCTATCATAAATTCAGGAAGGGAGGAGAAAGTGAAGGAGTTTTGTTTTTTAGACCATCCTGTGTTGAAATGTTTTTGATCTTGTATGAGAGTATTAGTGGACATTTACATCTGTAATAATTTATAAGCCTTTTCTGTGTATTGCATAGCCAAATCAAAATTTTGAGCTTAATCCAGTTTGAAGTCTTTAGTACACCAGTTCTGGGAAACTACATGGGACAGTGAAAGTATAAGAGTGATGATATCTGAAATGTATTGTACTTCATGTAAATCTGCATTTGAATTAATTATTATGTAATATATATGAGAAGTGGTATGTTATGAATGAAATAAATTATTGATATTTTAGAACCATGTTTTTTTGTGACTTATTTCCTTTCATTAAACATGAAATGACTGTATTGATACATTTCCTTATTATTTTTAGAAATATTTGGTCAATTTATCTCATAAATGAATACAAGTTTGTGGTTTCAGCATATATCTGTACTTGGGTGTGTTTTGTGTTGTTCCCACTAATTACTTTACATGAAGTTTAGTGCAAATTCTTGGCCTGTCTTGTTGGTGTAAGTTCCTCTGTTACTTTCCTCCATTAATGGCTTCTTAGCAGTCCTGCCATTGTGAAGCAACCATTGATTTCAGACCAGAATATTCTGTTGTGCATTTAAGAGTGTGTCTACTTATTTCATTGTTTAGTGGGATTATTCTCTTTTTGGGCATTGTTAATGCATTGACATAGCAATGAATAACAAGTTATTAGTAATTATAAAAATAACAAATCATCTGTTTTTGAATATTAGATTCTTCTGGGTTGATACACTGTGTTGTGAGGTGTGTCTTTAACTACTTAACAACACATGGTAAAATCCGAGAAGACTGCAGAAAAACTTCTGTGAGAACATGAAACCTTGCATTACATTTTTGTGAGAGTTGCTCTGGCTGGCTCTGGGGCCCACCTAACCTCCTATTCAGTGGGTACTGAGGTTATTTTCTGGAGGGTGAAGCACAGAGTTTATGACTGCCATTTGCTTTCATGGCATGGACAGGAACAACTTCAGCTTTTACCTTCTCTAATTTATATGATATCCTCCACAATTCATGCAAGTAGTCTGCCAGCATGTGCAAGTCCTTCTTGAGCTGACTTAAATTTTTTCTTTTGCTATAAGTTATGAACAGGAATAAGCTTATATGTTAAATGCCTCACAAATTTAAAATATAATACTGTTATAAATTTCTATCAGTGGAATTTTAATAATTTGTAGAAGCATTTTGCAGTGCATTTGTATTCTATAATCAAGTCGTTATCACACTAGGTATATGCTTCTGGATTAAAAGAGGAGGACTGGTTTTAGATCCATTGCAATGGAGGCAACAGGTTGTAAACAGACCCGTCGTTAAGAAAAATGATACCCTCGGGGGAACAAAAATCAGCCCTCCCTTCACATGAGACCAATTATGCAATGTTAACATTTTTAAGTAATTCACTAAAACCACTGTGCAATAATGATATAATGATAATGCTGGAATAATAATTCATTGCTTTACATCAAGTTGTGAAGTTTTCACTGGCACTCTTCTTACACTCTGGTCAGTAGCTGAAGATGTAATGGATGATTTTGAGAGGTGATGGGAAAAGAATTAGGAACTAAGCAATAGCAATGACGAATAACACCCCCCCCCCCCCCCTTCAACGCAATTTAGATTATGTCCCCTCCTGAATTTCAGTTTTCTGAAAGTCACAAAATTAAATGTCATTTTAACATATTTTAATATTGTGCCATTAAGGACAATACAAATCTCATCTCAAACTATACGAAGCACAACCAAGACATTGTGCTATTTTTCATGTGGCATAATGAGTAATATAACTGACGACCACTCTTGAATTCCAATATTCTATAAGTTTGTAAATGTCGAAATTGTGTTTAGTTAACTATATCTGTAAGTGTCTATGATAAGTGGGTCCCTGTCACCACAGCATGGCACACCCTCAGGTTGCGGATGGAGGAATGGCCTCCAATATGGAGGGTAGCAGCGAATATATTGAAAAAGCAGTCATGGAGGTCCAACGAGGGATGGTCCTCCAGCTTGGGGGTTGGGCGGAGTGTTAACAATTCCTCACTGTAAAAACGTATCCTGTTATGAACCCTTTAAAAAAAGCCTCAGATATGGACTGATACTGTGGTACGACCTAAGCGACGGAAAAGAGACATGAGATTTTGTACTTGGAATGTTCGGAGAGGGCAGGTTCACATACAGCAGCAGCCAGGGAATTAGCAAGATATAAATGAGATTTACTGGGTGTGCAGGAGGTTAGGTGGGACAAAAGGGGCACGGTAAGAGCGGGGATTAAGATTTTTTGTATGGAAAAGTAAATGAAAATCATCAATTGAAAACATGATTTTTTGTACACCACAGAATATTATGAGCATTTAAGAGAATAGAGTTTGTTAATGATAGGATGTCATATGTAGTTCTGAGAGGTCGCTGGTGTAATATCATTGTTCTGAATGTGCATGCACCAAGTGAGGTGAAAAGTAATGATTCAAAGACAGTTTTTATGAGGAATTAGAGCAGGTTTTTGATCATTTTCCTAAGTGCCATGTGAAAATTCTATTAGGAGATTTTAATGCAAAAGTGGGGAGAGAGAATATTTTCAAACCAACAATTGGGAATGAGAGTCTACCTCAGGATAGTAATGATAATGGTGTTAGAATAGTAAACTTTGCCACATCATAAAATCTAGTTGTTAAGAGTACAATGTTCCTGCACCAAAACGTTCAAAAGTACACCTGGACCTCTGCTAATGTGAAGACTAACAACCAGACTGATCACATATTGATAGGAGATGGCATTCAAGTATACTAGATGTATGAAGTTTTAGGGCAGCTGCCTGTGGTACTGATCACTGTCTGGTGGTTGCAAAATTTAGGGAAAGATTGGCAGTAAGTAAACAGGCAGCACAGAAATTGGATGGGGAAAGATTTAATCTCAGGATGAGCTAGAGGTTAGGAAACAGTATTAGATTGAGATTTCAAAGAGATTTGTAGCTTTGGAGAACATAAGTGATGGCAAGGACATAAACAGGGCTTGGGAAAACATTATAGAGAATATAAAAATCTCAGCTAAAGAGAATCTAGGTCTGCAGGAAATGAAGCAGCATAAACCATGTTGTGATGAATGTTACATTTTTTAGATCAAAGGAATCAGGCTAAAATGCAGTTGATGCAGGATCCAAGCCAAAGTAATGTAGATAATCTAAACAATGTAAGACGTGAAACTAGCATACATTTTGCGGGGGGGGGGATGAGGAATATCTGAAAGCTAAAAGTGAGTGCATATGCTTGAGGGTAGACACATACATAAATGCATAATACCTACACACACACACACACACACACACACATATATATATATATAACTATTCATTCACAGATCCATCATCTGCACAAGTCAGATTGAATGCTGAATTCATCACAAAAAGAGCTAAATTGTAATTTGCAATCAAGTCAATAAATAAGTTACAAATTATGTAAAATTATAAGAACATGATAAATTGAAAAGAAAACACCATAAATACACACAATTATAAAACAAGTTAAATATGAAGGTTTATATGTCTACATTATTATGACCAGCAGATAGAAATTCCTCAATGGGATAAACGGCATTTTAACAAGGCATTCTCTTAACAGTCTTAAAGGCATGTATGATGTTACAATATTTGAATATATTTTGTGGTAGCTGGCTGAATATTTTAACAGATGAATAGTAGACACCTCTCTGTATTGAGGAAAGTCTTACCAAAGGTATGTGCAGTTTATTTTGCTGCCTTGTATTCACACAATGAACAGAGAAGTTACTTTGATAAATATTAAGATTTTTAACAGCAAATAACGTCAAGGCATAAATGTATAATCAAGGAACTGTAAGTATATCCAATTTTTTGAAACCCTTTCTGTAAGAACTCTGTGGACCCATAATCCTAACTGCTCATTTTTGAATTATGGAAACATTTCTCATTGATGAAGATGAACCCCAGAAAATTATACCATAACTGATATGTGAATGGAAATGTGCAAAATAAACCATATGTAACATTTTTACATTACTGCCCTGCAGTCACTCAAACATGTGAAATAACTTCGTAAATGGGCTATAATTTGAATATTAGTTAACACCTTAAAACTGTGGTTAAATTTTCTCATTGCATGTTGCGCAAGATAATACACTGGGAACAGAATAAGCGAATAACAAAACATTACCGCCCTAGCTATTGTTTCGACAAATCAAATGTGGCGTTTATATGCGTGTTCGGTTCGTGTGTCGTGTGATTCATATGGTAGTATCACAGAATGACCCTAGATGGCAGAACGTACGTAACATGTCGTAAACTGCACTCTGGTGACCAAATTGGGAAAACAGGAAAGAAAGCGCGGCAGTGGCAGATGTGATGTATACTTAATTAGCCGTTGTGGTGTTACGCCCAAAGTAACGTAATTCTGTCTTTGAATAGAGCAAGTGATATGGATTGATGGATATGGTGTTTCAAGATATCACAAACGTGTGAAGAATAGGGAGAGAAAGGGAACGGTATAACACGACCGGTATCTTTATTGCCTCTCACTTTGCAGCATTTTACTGGCAAGTGAGCGATACATGTCACTGATTTCGATGTACATTTTACGTTAGATTAAATTTAATCGGCTAATATTTAGAATACGGTGACATATGTTCTTAACACGTTGTTGCTGTGAGACTAAACCAGGGGTGATATGTGGGAGTATTTCCATAATTTTGATGACTCTTGGTGTTGGGTGAAAGTTAGAGAATGGGAATTTTTTTTATTAGTATCATTAGGTAAATAATTTAGTCAGGGTTTTAGTATGTTACAACAAAATTGGTTTACATGAAATGTGGATGAGATGAATTTAGTTTTCAGGGGCCAAAAGGCAGTAAGTGGTCTCAGGGTTGTCTCACTGCTGTAGGTAAGGTACTAGGAAAACCTGAGAAATCCATGTATTCCTGCCAGTTCCGATGTATGTCTGTCCTCACAACCCCCAGACAACGTGTATGACACAGCTAAGTCATACAAGGGTGAAGAGCGAGTTCCTGATGCTATAATTGGGACCTTACAGCTAAGGGAGTAAACCATAACAGAGAATCCTAGATCCCCCAAAGTAGCGGGGTTTGGGCACTAGGCCAGTCCCTAGTCATATAAAGATTGACTGCTAAATTATTTCAACAAGGAGAAGCCAGATGGATTATTGGATGCAGACCAGAGTGAGTACGAAGGACTAAGATGAATATTATCTGTATCGGAACCTGTAAGATATTGACTGTATTAAAACCAGGCAAAATGCAAGAATTGGCAGAACAGAAAGTGAATACCCAATTAGAAACAGTTGCAATGCAAGAAACAAGATCTAGTGGAAATTGCCTAAACATTGGAATAATTATTCATAATACTGCACTGGGTCTAATAAACAGGCCAGGCTGGTACTGGCTTTATAGTTATGAAGAAAGTATGAAGCATATTTTAGGATTTGAACCATATAATGAATGAATATGTAAATTAAGGATCATACACTGCATATTAACAACATACTACTCACAGAACAGTACAGTTTTAGGTAAGGGATATAAAGTGAAGGTGCAGCCTTCAGAGGTAGTGAATTCAAATGTATTAAATAAACAATGCATGTTGGAAGAATTTTCTGTGCTTTGGCAAAGGCTTTTGAGTGTGTGAATCATGCCGTTGTGTTAGGTAAATTACATTTGTATGGAATTCAAGGAATATCTGAAGATTGGTTCAAGTCCTGTTTAACTAACAGAAGACAGAAAGTTGAAGTAAACTCGCCCAGTGCAACTCAAAATGTTTTCTCTTACTAGGATACATTGAAACATGCAGTTCCTCGAAGATCAATTCTAAGGCCCCTCTTGTTCGTAATACATTTAAATGACCTTCCCATGAGAATATGAGTAAATGATGTATCAGAACCAATATTATGTGCTGATGATACAAGTGTCATAATTTTAAGCAGGAATTTCAAAGTTTGCACTTTAGTGTCAAATATAGTTCTCTCCCACATGATTAAATGGTTTGCTGCTACTAATTTAGTTATAAATTTAGATAAAATGAACATAATGAAATTCATAACAAAGAATTCAGTACATTCTACATTATATATTGGTTATAAAGAGGAGTATATAGAAGAGAGAGGGAATACAAAATTTCTTGGTTTACAAACTGGTAACCACATAAATTGTAAGAACCATACTGAGGAAATGATTCCTAAGTTAAGTGGAGCATGCTTTGCTATTAGATCGATGGTCTCTGTCTGTAACATTAACACTCAAATGAATTTACTATACATCCCTTTATTCTATTATAAAATGTGGAATCTACCGGGGTAAGTCTTCCAACATGGGGAAGATTTTCACTTTACAAAAGAAAAACATCAGAATTATGGCTGGTGCACAACCCAGAACCTCTTGTAGAAGTCTGTGTAAACAACTAGAGTTTCTACATGTTCCATGTCAGTATATTTTCATTAATGAACTTCATTGACAATAATCAGGAAATTTTTAAAAATATTCATCCATGCACAATATTAATACAAGGAATAAGCATCATCTTCGTAGACCAAATGCCGAATTATCATGTTTTCAAAAATATACATTCTATACTGGCATAAAAATTCTCAACATTTACCACCAAGTGTGACAATCCTCAAAAATGACTATACAAAGTTTAAAGCATCCTGAAGAAAATACCTACATACACATTCCTTTTACTCTGTAGATGAATTTTTTATGTGTAAAGATGATTTATAATACTGTTTTTGTAAAATGTTTGTATTATTTTACACTGTAAATTTGTATATTTGTGTATTTATGACTAGTTTCACATCCTGCTGTCTTTATGACACACTTATGGATCCATGGAATGTATATATGCATGTATGTATAACACCCATTAATGTATATGTACCCCAGAGGGTAAAATAGACTAAGATAAAGAAGAGTTTTATGACGATTTACAACTGTAGTTGATAAAGTTCCAAAAAGAGATATAGTATTTATACTTGGTGACCTAAATGCAAAATTAGGGAAAGAATGAGTATATAGTAATGTAACTGGTAAACATACTGTACATGAGGAAACATATGGTGAAATGTCATGTGAATTTGCTTTTGCATATAATATGATAATAATGAATACATACTCAATTCCAACATAAACAAATACATAAAACAGCCCGGATGTCTCTGGATCAAACTACCATCAACCAAATTGATCATGTATTAGTAAATGCCAATAAAAGGAAATAATTCAAAATATAAGATCCACGAGAGACACTCATATTGATTCAGACCGTTTCCTTCGAAAAGTGATAAGTAAACAAAAATTGTTAACAATAAGTAGAAATATACCCTTACAATGAAAAAATTGCAGTAAAGCAAATCTACAACACCTAATAAAACTTAGTACAGAAAACTACTATATAATAGATTGAAAAATATAGCAGATCAACAAGAAATTAATGAAGAATGGGAATATATAAAAACAGCAATGACAGGTTCTGCACAAGAAACAGTTCAATTGCAAGAAAAGTCTCCAAAAAATGAATGGTGGGATGAAGAGTGGAGACAGGCTTTAAACGAAGAATATAGCAAGAATTAAATGCCTTCAACAAAAGCAAATCAAGAACATTATATAGAAAGGGGGGGAGGGGAGGAGAAGGCAAATTATTATCAAAGAAGGCCAAATTAAAGTCATATTGGACTATAATAAGACCTGTGATAACATATACCAGCGAAACATGGGTACTAAAAGGATCTATGAAACGAAAACTATTAATAATTGAAAGATATTAAGAAGAATTTTCAGACCTGCAAAGGACTGAGATGGCACCTGGAGAATTGAAACAAATGATTAATTAAATGATCCAATTAGAAAAAGAATAAAATTAACTACGTTAAGACCCAAAGATTAAGCTGGTTGGGCCACACTGAATAACAAACGATAGGCTGGTAAAAAAATTATGCAGCTGGAAACCGACATTCATAAAAGAGGCAGGAAAACCAAAGATTAGATGGCAAACGATATAACAGAAGATTTAAGACTTATAAAATGATTAATTAGACAAAATGCATCCATTATTGGGTTAAATGGAAGGAAGTAGCTGAGGAGGCCAGACTTTCAAACAATGAAGTAGTAGCGCCTGTAGAAGAAGAAGAGTTTAGTTTTCGTAATGTTACGATAGGTTAGTGTTTAATTTTGGTTTGGTATGGTGCAGGGATGTGGTATAAAGGCTTAATGACCTTGAACTGATGAACATACTGCCCGGTGCGTTTTGTTCCTGTGGCAAAACTTTGTTACTTCTTCCTCTTTGAAATTTGCAGTAGGGACCTGCCTAGCGTCGTCAGCATAGTGACGACGCTAGGGCTTAACGTTCCGGTGCTTGGATGCTGTCAGGGCCAGAGATTTATCTCTTCTCCAGGGCGTCCAGGTCGGCTCTATAAAATCTGGAAATTTGTATCGTCATATTTCAGAGTAATAATATGTTATTTACATATGTTACCATGTGCTGAAGTTTTGCCACCTAATCAATGGGGATGAGTTCATAGTTTGACCAACTGTCACACAGTTTCAAAATTTGGGGTGCGTATGTAACCATGGTTCGGTATGAATAATTTAGAATTGTGCACGAGGTTGTGGATACAATTAATTATTTTCATTAAGAGTCTCCGCATTACTCGCGAGTTTTGCTCACTGTGCCACTTGTTTCCCCGCTGCCACGTAACATAACCTTCAGGATGATACAATTTCAATCAGCTGTTGCATACAAAGTGCACAAGAGCCATAGTGATTACGTCACATTCTTTCTACCTCCCCCAACGTGTGCTTAGTGTGCTTTCGTGTGTGCTGTTGCCGCGACGAAAAATGGCTGGCAGTGCTGTGATTTGCTATATTCGGGATTTGTGCTCGTGTTTATGATGTGAAATGCCGTTAGTACATTTTGTGAAGTGATGTGATGTTTTAATGTATTTCGTCATTTTACGGTGTTGTATCAGTATCGGTCAAATAATTGTATACAGACATATAGTGCTACAGAATATTCTGCGGAGTAGACTGTGCTGACGTGAGTGTTTAAGAAATGTGCAGTCTTGAATACATCTGCTCGAGGCAAGAATAATAGCATATGTAAGTAACACGCATTTGACTTTATAAATTCATTTTTAAGTTACCTGTTACATAAACTATAGATAAGTGCGTCTTAAAATATGAATGGTGCATATAAAGTACTGACCCGTCGTGTTGGGGAGTTTAAGTGGTTGGTGTAAGGGGTATTAACCCACAATTAGCGGCAGGTTAGGAGAGTTTGTGTTGGGCTAAAAAAACTGTAAAGTTCAAAGTTAGCAAAAATTATAGGGCCCACATGGTTGTGTACCATACCGTGAAGCTGTTTCGTACGGAATCCAAGGTGTAAAGGAATTATAGATTTTACTGCCAAAGGTGAAGGTGCCCCTGTGCTTGATTAAGCACCATGCTATTAAGACATAAGCGAAAGTGAAGGTATAGCGTCAGATATCTTACTCTTTGTACTAGATGAAGGTAATTGATAAGCTTCACAACTCGTGCGCTTTAGCCCCGAAGAGAAGTGTCTGGAGCCCATTAGGTAGGAGATGAATCAATGTATCCGCTGATGTATGAAACTCAATTTTATCATAGTCACTGAGATGATTGGGCTACTCCATTTTCTGAAGCTCGCCAATACTGCTGTTAAACACATGCGCATAAAATATTATAGATATTTAAATCTACTAGGCATTAATTTTCCGTAATTTCATACTCTGTTAAGCTGAAAATTAATTTTCAAGAAAAAGGACGGGATGGCATGGACTGGATTAATCTGACTGAGGACGGGAGCAACTGGCTTGATCTTGGAAGCACGGTCAGTAATCTTTGGGTTCCATTCAATGCGAGCAACTCGTGACTGGCCAACAACCATAGCTGCTCAAAATTCTGCTCCATCGATTATTTACATACGAGTTCCTTCGATGTGTTTTTGTCTTCTATGGGAGTTAGGTACGACGTTCAGTTTTTTCTGACTTCATCATTAGTAGCCTGATTTCTGAATTTGTTCTTTAGCTCAATCGTGAACGTTATCTGGTCCCACTGAGTTGCACTAATTTTCCTTTTAGTATTGTTAACAGGTAGTTTATCACGTGGCGCTTTTAGGCACCTTGCAAAATTACGAAAAGCAAATATTAACTTCGTCATGTCTGTTCGTCCGTCCGTCCGTATGGAACAACTCGGCTCCCACCGAACAGATTCAATGCAAATTGATATTTGAGTATTTTTCGAAAATCTATCGACAGAATTCAAGTTTTATTAAAATGTGACAAGAATAACGGGTACTTGACATGAAGACCTTTTGCACATTTATTATTATGTGTACCTTAATTCTTCTTAGAATGAGAAATATTTCGGAGAAATGTTGTGGAGAAAATCAAGCCATACTTTTATATTCAGTAAATTTCCCCCCCGAAAATTTTTCCGTTTATGAGATAATGTGGAATAAAATGGTAGAGCCAAACAAGCCACAGATGACAGCATCGTTTCGCATGATGGATGAATAAGGCTACACACGCACTCAGAATGTGTAATACTTATTGCTTTTTGGATGGCAAGGATGGTTACGCGAACGCCTCACTTCACCTTATAAGTACATTGCCTGTCTTGTAATGATGTTTTAATGGTAACTGCATCTTTTTGTATAAAGAATTGTACCGTCAGCTTTAAACTGCCCGGCGCACTGTTACTGAATTGCTGTCTACTCATCGGGCTAGAGGAGACGTCCCTAAGTAATATTTACTGGGGAATGTCAAGCCGATTGTGTAGCCAAAAATCTGTGCTTATAATAACACAGCTTGGATTTTATTGCGGTTTATTAACAATATTCTTGCAACGGGATATAGCATAGTCACCGATTAAATAGGTTTAGGAGAACGCTGATCGACGCAAACGAGTCCTGAAGATGGTCCTAATACAAAGGAAGAGCAACGGCGAACAAGAATGGACCGTGCGCTGCCAAATCTGTATCTGTAAAAATATTCATGTGAAGACCAAAATCGTCACGGTTTTTCGAATATTCTAGAAACCAAGAACCACTTACCTGCCCACAACTACCCAATCGCTGGAACAAGTGAAGAGATTGTACGCTCTTAATATAAATTATATTTGTAAGAACCTGTACCCATCTTGGTGACATGCGTGTCGTAAATGCGGGCAGCAGTTGCAGAATTGGACTGCGAAATATCACTGCACTTTATATATTTTTTATAGTGGTATTCTGATTTAGTTTCGATGTTATTGTTTAAATGGGATAATAGTTAAATCACCATTATTTCGTCTTATTTTTGGAAGCTGTGTCCGAGGCTTGAACTGGGTACCTTGGCCTGCTAGAAAATCCTTTCATTATTGATAACGTCGCGATGGATAGAGCAATGAAGAAAGTTATTGACAACCGAATGGAACACATGAAATCAGTGAAACAGAACAGCTCTTCTGTTACGCTAGAAACGGAAAAAGAGCAATAAAATCCGAAGTCCAGTCAAATAAACCTACAACAACAGTAACGACAGGACCCTAGAAGTTTCAGTACGACCGCTAAATTCAATTTCCTTGACCAAGACCAAAGTTCACTGTTCCGTAGGCTCTAGAAATCATAAGCCTCTTACGGAAAGGGATGTTGTTGACCTAAGGACATCTGCAGTTTCTGAAGTATATCTCTTTATTCTGTTACAGACCGAGCTATTTTTTTATTGGTATTGTAAAGGCAAAAACAGTCAGTATTCCCCTTTTTTCGACCGCCTCTGTGGTCTAGTGGTCAGAGTTTCTGGCTACAGATAGAGATGTCCCGTGTTCGATCCCCGGCGCTATCAGATTTTCTGAGTAGTAGTGGGTCTGGAACGGGGTCCACTCAGCCTCGTGAGCCTTGTGAGGTCAATTGAGGAGCTACTTGAATGAAAAAAGTAGCGGCTCCAGGTCTAGAAAACAGAGATT
>Ga0131853_10014062_pt1 | contig 14662 bp, 6 predicted proteins | sample TergutLab28metaG_FD_92764 | JGI IMG/M metagenome (GOLD analysis project Ga0131853, IMG submission 92764) | Labiotermes labralis P1 segment gut microbial communities from Petit-Saut dam, French Guiana - Lab288 P1 (version 2) (version 2) | ecosystem: Host-associated > Arthropoda: Insects >... | reverse complement strand
TCGGTGCGGAAAATTTCCTATGCATTGTAGACGGTTCATGCACTGCATTTGCTTCGCAAAAGCTACGTGCATTCACCACAATGCATGTACGTTAATTTTCCGTATAGTTAATAAAACTGCTATAAACAAAAAAAGTGGGTGTAGGAGCGGTAATACACTCTTACACCCATTATTCTAAAATCTACGCCTCTGCTTTTCTGCTATTCTGCCGTTGTGCCATAACCAAGTCGTAGTAAATACCTTTCTGTTTAAGCAGCTCGGCATGTGTGCCAACTTCTGCTACGCCGCCTTCTTTCAGCACTACAAGACGGTCTGCATTGCGAAGGGTGGACAGGCGGTGGGCAATTGCTATTGTTGTGCGCCCTTTGGTTATGCGGTTTAGGCTCTCCTGTATCAACGATTCTGTTTCTACGTCCAAAGAACTTGTTGCTTCGTCCAATATGAGAATATCCGGGTTTTTAATGATTGCGCGGGCGATAGAAAGCCGCTGGCGTTCCCCGCCCGACAGGGTTTGGCCGCCTTCGCCAATTTGGGTGTTGTAGCCGTCCGGCGTTTTAATGATAAAATCATGTGCTTCGGCGGCTTTGGCGGCGGCGATTACTTCTTCAACCGTCGCGCCTTCTTTGCCATAGGCAATATTTTCTATGAATGTACCCGCAAAAAGGAAGTTATCTTGGAAAACCACGCCCATATTTTCGTGCAAGTGGGTGGTGTCCATTGCGCGGAGGTCTGTATTATTTATGGAAATTCCCCCGCTGTTAGGGTCATATAACCGCATTGCAAGGTTAATAAGTGTAGATTTACCCACGCCAGACTTACCTACAAGGCCAATCATTTCACCCGGTTTAATTTCCAGGTCAACACCCTTTAACACAGGCTCGTAAGATTTGTAGCCAAAGTATACGCTGTCGAAGGCCACGCCGCCCGCAATCGGTACGTTTTGCGGGTTTGATTGGGATACTATTTCGCTTTCGTCGTCCAAAAGTTCAAACACTTTTACCATGCTGGTGGTCGCGTTGGCCAGCCAGCGCGGCACGTTTACAAACCAGCGCAACGGTGTATAAATAACCCAAAGGTACATCGTAAACTGTATCAATGCGCCTACGGAAAGGTACCCGTTTAGCACCATCCAGCCGCCTATAAACAGCACCAGGAATTCGCCTGCACCAACCAAAAATGTAAGCGGATGGAATAATACACCCCATAATAGTTCGTTTTTAGAAGAGACGGTTGCAAGGTCGCGGTTGGCTTCGGAAAACTTCTCAATTTCGCGCTTCTCGTTCCCGAAGGATTTTACTGTGCGTATACCCTTTATAATATCATGCAAAATAGAACTGACCCTGGAACTTCTGCGCCACTGCCGCTCGAACCTTGCGCGTATAAACTTGTTGAAAAGATTCAAAAGCACAGCCACAAATGGGACAGGAATCAAAACCAGAAGCGCTAACTGCCAGCTTGTAACCGCCAAAATGGCTAGGGCAACAAAGAACATGATTACCATTTCAATTACCCAGCGGCCTAGGTCGTTTATAAATTCGCCGACGGTGCCGGTATCGTCCATAACGCGGCGTATCAAGTCGCCCGGCGTTCGCTTGGCGAACAAGGTCATGGAATGGCTTTGTACCTTGGCATATGCTGTAGAGCGGATATCGTTGGAGATAGCGATAGTTGCCTGGTTAAATTTGCGCGTGGTTAATATGAAAATAATTTCGCCCACAACACGCGTTAGAAGCATTGCGGCGGCAATGAGCATAATTTGACCCCATGTGCCAACTTGCGGCTCCAAGTGACGGTCTATAAGTACGCGTGTGAAAATAGGTGCGGCCAAAAACGCTACATGGCTAAGAATTGCAATAAGCTGTGATGTTGTTACTGTTTTGGCATACGGCTTGAAAAAGCCCATTGCGCGGTTAATAACCGTAAGCTTGCTGTAACAGAATACGCACACGCTAAGTTCACGCATCATAGGGCGGCCGCACTGTTCGCAAACGCGCTTCTCCACCTCGTCGGGAATAAATGCATTGCCCGTAAGGTTATAAAAATTTATAAGTTTGCAAAACTCGCCGGCCTGTTTTAGCCCGCTCATAGTAAAACGGCACAGCACTTTGTCGGGCGCATCTTCAAATTTTGCGTAAACCAAACCACAGCCAACGCCGGGTTTGACGAGGGCTTCCTTTACTTCTTTTGCGGTAAATTTAAAATTGGTTTCGCCGTTTTCTTCGCCGGTTATCATGCCGTCCTCGGAAAATATGAGTTTTCCGGTAGTGTCGGTCATGTCCAACGCAAGATCGTACTCGAAAATGAATTGTTTCATTGCCATGGTAAAAGTTCTCCTATCAATGGGGCTCTGCCCCAAACCCTCTCATAAGCTGCGCTTACTGGCCGGGTGGCCCGATGCTTCGCATCGCCGACTTCGTCGGTGTATACCCCGCCGCAATTAGCACGTTCGCCTATGGCGAACTGCGCCTAAGCGGGAATGAATCCCACTTCCACTTCCTCGTTGTTGCCTTTGGCATCAACTCCGGGAAGCGGCGTAGCCGCATCCAATGACGAGTAAAAGCGGTTATGTTATGGGGTTTTTATAACCCAAAGTGCTCTTCCAGTAATTTTAAGGTACCCTCGATTGTGCTTTCTTCGGTTCGTACAATGCTGAAAAGATTATGTTTTTTGGCCTCTTCAAAAGTTTTTTCAATTCCAATTCGGAATATCTCATCCTGCTTTGCTATCTTCTTTTCCGGCTCATTCAGCGATGTAATCCATTTCAAATAACTTTTATGGTCGTCACGGGAGCCATAGTTTACGGTATTAACTAAGTGTGGAGAGGCTAACAAACGAGCGATTCTGTTGTAATCAGAAACTTCAAGAAGCAAGTCATACGGTGCAAAAATATTAGTAACGACTTTGTTATTTTGCGATAATTTAACAAGTTCAATCATCATAAATTCCACAAATTCGTCGTTTAAGCTACGCCTGGCCCCTTCTGCTATTATTTCCTCTGCCGGCCGGTTGTAATGTGCATCTCAATCGTATTTTTCTTGTTTGCTGTGACGGCTGTCGCGTTTTGCTTTTAGCGGTTGATATTTTTCATCGCAAATAGTTTCCCATTTTTTGAATGGCTCGCCGGTATAATTTTCGTCATACCAAAGGAACTCATGCTTTTCTGCCAAGGCTTTTGCCATTGTTGTTTTACCGGCTAAAGCCGTTCCGGTTAAAAAGTATACGTTTTGTAGGCTGTGTTTGAGTATGTTGTTTGCTATGTTCACGGTAATTCCTCCCGTATATTACATATATTTGGGGGGCAATACCTTGCCCTCCCGGAGCCAATGCCATCGGCATTGGTGAGGAAGTGTAGGTGGGATTCATTCCCACCGGAACGGCGGGGCTTGGGGCAGAGCCCCATTTAAATTAAAACAAATAAGCATCCAACTTACGCATACTTTTGCGGTTCAAATTAGCCACATCGGAAATGACATAGCGGTTGCCATCTACGTCAAAAATAATTACACGCGTATTGGAAAGCATACGAATATTGCGGCTCACATCTTTTACTGCGCAATTTTTCGTGTATTCTTTGCCCTGTTTGTTTTTGAGGCGCATTTCTAAATATACATAACCCAGTTTGTCTTGAACAGATATGACTTCCAGCACTTCCGGCGAATAGTAGCGGTTGTCTAATTCGCGGGTTACTATTTCTTGCTGGTTGGTTGGCAGGTCTGCCACAGATTTTAGTATGCCAATTTCTTTGTTTTCCGTATCTGCTACAGAGATGTATTCCATTGGCATTTGCAACGGCATTATGCGCCGCAGGATTATGTGTTTATGGTCTTCACCATTGTATTTTAGGCCCGCAAAGCCGCCTTCGGTTGCGTAAAACTCCACTTGCTTTACGTCCAATATTCCTAAATCCATTTGAATTGAGTCCATGATAGCCTACCCTTTCTACTTTAGACCTTGAGGGCTTCGCCCTCAAACTCCCACAAGAGGATTCATCCCCTTGACCCCTATCATTGCGCGTTATACCAAGTACAAATCCCGAAACGCGCGTACGTGCGTTTCAAATTAAAGTTTTTGGTCAAACTTTTTTCAAAAAGTTTGCGGGTGTGGGCAGAGCCCACGGTCTTAATCCATACTTATTACTTTCAAGCCTTCCATCTGTATCGTGTAAAGCTTGTGGTATTCGCTCTTCTTGCGCATAAGTTCTTCGTGTGTGCCAATTTCCTCCACCTTGCCGTCTTTGATAACCGCCAAGGTTTGGGCATCTTTTAATGTAGAAAGCCTGTGCGCAATTGCGATGGTGGTTCTATTGGCTTGCAGCTTGTTAAGCGCGTCTTGGATTTTGCCTTCCGTCTCCGTATCCATAGCGGCGGTGGCTTCGTCCAATATAAGAATTTTTGGGTTTTGTATAATTGTGCGGGCAATAGAAAGCCGCTGGCGTTCCCCGCCCGATAAATCTTGCCCGCCTGCGCCAACACGGGTTTCGTACCCGTCGGGCAACTTTGCAATAAAGTCGTGGGCAGATGCCATTTTCGCCGCCCAGATTACTTCCTCAATTGTTGCATCGGGGCGCGCATAGCGGATATTGTCTGCAATGCTTCCTATAAATAGGTAAATTTCTTGCGATACGATACCAATGTTGGTGCGTAGCTGGTTAAGGCTAAGCTCCTTCACGTTTACGCCGTCTACAAATATTTCACCTTCTGTAGGGTCATAAAGGCGTGCAATCAGGTTAGCAAGGGTCGTTTTGCCCGCCCCGGTTTTTCCAACCAAACCCAGCGTTTGCCCTGCGGGTACATGTAAATCCATCCCTTTTAGTATAGGTTTAGCCGGCTCATACTGGAACCACGCATTTTTAACTGTAATTTCGCCTTTGAAATCTTCCAGTATAATTGGGTTTTCCGGTTCTTCGATATCAGCTTTTGCATCAATTATTTCAAAAACGCGCTGGGCGGCATCTACACAACGTGCCCACCAGTTGCTTACTGTAGACATAAAGTGCAACGGGCCGTAAAGCATTGACAAATACGCCCAAAACGCCAGAAGTGTACCTAAAGTGATGGTGCCGTTTATAACCATCATACCGCCAACGGCAGTGACAATAACTTGCCCAAGAAACAAGAATAACCATATGAGCGGGAATGCTGTAGCGCGCAAGTTAGCACTGGAAATTTCTACAGCGGCCTGTTTGTCGCCTGTATCCCTAAAGCGGCGGGACTCTTCGTCCTCACGCGCGAAAGCTTTTATTACACGCTGGCCATTTACAGCATCAGAAACCATGTTATTAAGCTGGGAATTCATAACCCAAAACTTACGGTGGAATCCCCTGAAAATGTACATAAGCACCCTAAACATAAACCCGGCAACAGGGATTACCGTCACGCAAATTAATGCCAGCCGCCATTCCAAAACAAACATGACCACCAGAATACCAATAAAAGTAGCGGCGTTTATTACAACAAAAGGCAGCCCGTCTACAAAAAACCAGTAAATATTGCGCGCATCACGGCCAACGCGGTTCATCAGGTTACCGGTACGCTTAGATGTGTAAAACGCTACTGAAAGGCGTTGCATCGCTTCAAAGATACGGACTTGTAGGTCATAAATTATCCACGGCATGGTTTTTGCAAGCACAACCTGATAAAGCACCTGGAAGAAAGACCCCAAGGCACGTACCGCCAAAATGACCAGTACCATGGCACCAACCATACGGTAGTACCGCCCGCCTTCGGTTAAAACTTCGTCTATCAGCATACGAGAGCCCACATACGGCGCAAATATAGATAAACCTGTAATGCATAACATAACGATGGCACAGGCCGCAACTTTGCCTTTGTAATATTTGAAGAAGCCCAAAAGCCTAATAAAAATCCCCATTTTGTTTGTGCATTTTGGGCACAGCGCGCTTTCCGGTTCCGGATAACGCGTACCGCATTCCGGGCAAAACAATGGGCGGCCATCCCTAATTTCGTGCAGCGGGTCTTCGCCTTTTTCTATATTTTTTGCGACCTTTATCAGACGTTCTGCAAAGCTTTGATATCCTAGCGAAAACACCAAAACAAGCCGCTTCTCACCATCTTTTGTCGCCGTCATGCGGCAGGTAGAAAGCAGTGTTTCGGTTTCCAGTTCGCCTAAATCTTTTAGGCTGTGGGTAACAGTTTCGTGGGTCGTGTACTGGGCAACAATCCGCCTTGCCCCTTCGGTCTTTACCACTTCTTCAATCCCGTACAATATGTACAGATTCTCTTTGTCTATTGCGACGTACGTGTCGGAAAAATTCCCATCCGGTGCCATATCTGTATGCATTGCAAACAATAGGCTGTCGAATGGTACACCATTTGCGGTAAATGCATTGCGCATATACTCCGGTACTTTTGTCATGAGGTTGAGCCTCCAAAAAATTTTTGCTACTTAGCATAGCAAATAATATGACACCTCCTAAGTATGACAGAAAAATGAGGATATGGCAAAGGAAAATTTTTTTTATAAGTGAAAATTATTATGAATTGCGCTTGATGCAAACTTGGTTCGGCGTAAATTGCTATAATTTTTTTTGTTTACAATTGTCGAATTGCCATGTATTATGATGTATGTGCTTTTTAACCTAAGGAGGAAATAAAATGAAAAACGGGATTAACCGTATGCTTAAGCAAGCCGCAGTTTTTGTACTTATTGCATCGCTGCTTGCGCCCAACGTTGTGTTTGCGGCGGATTTGGAACTGCCATGGGAAGAGTCGTATGAAACCACGGCTTATTATGATGAAACTCAGCCCTCATTTACTGCCGTGAATGAACCTGACCTTGAATGGGAATGGGTACAAATTCATGCTGCGGGCGCGTTTGATTATGAGAGAGACTATGTAAAGCGCGACCTGAGAAACAACGAAGCAGTTTGGCAGCGTGTCTCAAACCCAGCGAACGCATTCGGCCCGTCAAACCCGACCAACAACACATCTTTAGGCGGACGTGAAGTCACAGGTACAGGGTCGTTCGTGGACGGCATAAGCTACAGATTTGGCCATGGTGCAGACAACTACCGCCGCATTTATCGTCAGCCAAATCGTGACCAGCCAGACTTCACGATAACCGAAGTAGCCGGGGATATCCGCTACCATTTTAGAGGCGCCAGGCTTTATCTGGTTAATGTCGAGTTTACCGATGGCGCAATAGCCGAGAGATACTATATTGGTGATATATTTAATATGGTTTACCGCGACAGAGACATTCACAACACAGTAGGCGGCTATGCATCGGGCAACTTCCGCATTGAACCATTATTCGACAACGGATTTTTCCATAAGTTCATTTGGTTCCCGGAAAATGTAGTGAGTGCTGAAGGCGTACGCATAGTAAACTTTACCGATGCGATACACAATTGGTCAACAGCGCGCAACGGCGACCCGGATACTAACACCGGCCCCAACCCGCGCCGCACGTATACCCGCTATTGTTATGGTTATGCTGTTTGTTCAATGTCTGCGTGGTACAGGCGGCCAGTAGATCCCATGCAAGTAGAGCCCTCACGGGTCGAATTTCATGCAGGCGAACACGGCAGATTCGAGTGTGGCAACGGTGTCATAACAATAGAAGTACGGTTTGGCCAAACTGTACAGGTACCGGAAGTGTTTATATATCCGGCAACGCAATCAAACGATATACAGCTTACCGGCTGGTTCCAACGCGGCTCGGCAACGCTTCTTTCCGCAGAGCAAATTGAGATGTTTAGAATTACCGAAGATATGACTTTTACCGCCCAGTATCGCAACCTAACCGAGCCAGAATGGGAATGGGTTCAAATATGGGCAGCAGGCGCGTTTGATTACCAAAGGGATTATGTAAAGCGTGACATGAGAAACGCTGACGAAGTTTGGCAGCGGCTTTCAAATCCGGCCAGCGCATTCGGCCCGTCCAACCCAACGAACAACACACATTTAGGCGACGGTCAGCTTACAGGCACGGGACTGTTTGTAGACGGCATAAGCTATAGATTTGGCCATGGCGCAGGCAATTACCGCCGCATTTACCGCCAGCCAAACCGTGAATTACCGGATTTCACCATAACCGAAGTAACCTGGGATATCCGCTGGCATTTTAGAGGTGCAAGGCTTTATCTGGTTAATGCCGAGTTTACTGACGGTACCTCTGCAGAAAGATATTATGTTGGTGATGTCTTTAATATGGTCTATCGCGACAGGGATGTTAACAATACCGTAGGCGGCTACGCATCAGGCGGCTTCCGAATAGAGTCCTCATTCAACAACAACTTTTTCCGTAAATCGATTTGGTTCCCGCAAAATGTAATCAGCGCGGAAGGTGTACGTCTTGTAGACTTTACCGGTGAGATACACAACTGGTCAACCGCACGTAATGGTGACCCGGATGCAAATACCGGGCCTAATCCACGCCGCACGTATACCCGTTATTGCTCTGGGTACAGTGTCTGCTCTATGTCTGCATGGTATAGAAGGCCAGTAGATAATGGATATCACGGCGATTTCGACAAGGTTATCACCACAGTAGACCAGCTACTATACGTAACCACCGCAATCCAAAATAATGGCACCATAAACGGAGTCCCTGCCGTAAGCGCACGTTACAGGCTGGCCGCGGACTTGGATTTAAGTAACATTGATACATTCTTTGGACTTGGAACGCACGATAACCCATTTGCAGGTACATTTCACGGCGGTGGGTATAGTATCCGCTTAGACATTAACCGCGATTTGCCAGAATTTTCGTGTTGCTGCGACTACTATCTATATGATTTTGATAGCTTTAGTGACGGAATAATGTCGGCTATGGCGGAAGAACGTTATATAATGCTAGCCCCTATGTGGTTGGAGACGTACCGTGGCCATACATCGGGCTTTGTAGGGTTGTTCCGTTTTACCGATGGCGCAACTATAAGTAATGTGACCGTAGAAGGAAGTGTAACAGGCAGAATTAATGTAGGTGGAATAGTGGGACACGCGATAAACACAACAATATCAAATGTAGAAAACCGCGCATCAATAACAGGACGGCATTGGGATGATGATTTGTCACCTAACATTGGTGGTATAGCTGGTTATGCCGCAACCAGCACTATTATCAACGCAGTAAACAGAGCCAATGTGGATGCAACCATTTCCGGTTACGGTGTCGGCGGCATAGTCGGATGGGCTGACCGCGTGGAGATAACCGAAAGTTCGTCTATAGGTGACATAAGCGGTAGCAGGCTTGTTGGAGGCTTGGTTGGTAGGGCCTTTGACACGTATATCAGCGCGAGTTCTGTATCGGGTAATATAAGTGGTTGGCGATATGATATTGGCGGTATAGCTGGTTCAGCATGGCAAGGAACGACTATAACAAATGTGGAAGTAAAGCCTGGCTCAACAATTATTGGAGAAGCATGGTGGGATGGCTGGGGCGGCCTCGGTGGTATCGTAGGTCACATGAGGGGTTCGAGCGTAACACACAGCCGGATGCATGGTAATGTAACAGCAACACCTCAGCCTGACTGGTTCCTGACTGCTGGCGGCATAGCCGGTACGGCAGAAAATGCTACCATAACGGATAACGAAGTGTGGGGCATTGTATATGGCGAAATTATGGACGATATAGTTGGTCGTGCAACCAACTCTTATGTCGCACGCAACACAGTGCATCGCAGTAACTACGATAAAATAATCACCACTGCAGACCAGCTACTATACGTAACCTACACAATTGCAAACAACGGCACCATAAACGGAGTGCCTGCCGCAAGCGCACGTTACAGGCTTGCCGCGGACTTAGATTTAAGCAACGTTGATACATTCTTTGGACTTGGCACTTTTGATAACCCGTTTGCTGGTACATTTTATGGCGGTGGGTATAGTATCCGGCTTAACATCAACTACGACTTAGAAGAATGGTGCAGCTGCGGCGAGTGGTGGTGCCCCGGTGAAGGTTGGGGAGACTGTAATTTCTGGTGGTGCGAATGTGATGATGGCTTTTTCGCAGCAGTAGCTTTGGCCGAAGAGCGCGGCATGGAAATTAACCCTATGTTCATGCCCTTGTTTTCCTACGATAACGACACGGACGGTTTCGTAGGCCTATTCCGCTTTACCGACGGTGCGACCATCAGTAACGTGGTCACAGAAGGAAGCGTAAGAGGCAGGCAGAGTGTTGGCGGTATCGTGGGTTCGGCAGAAAATACAACCATATCGAACGCAGAAAACCGTGCTAAAATAACCAGTCTGCACTATGTCGATGCCATATCACCCGCTATTGGTGGTATTGCAGGCAGTATAGGTAACAGCACAATTATCAATTCCAGAAACAGAGCCGATATCACGTCATATTTTGGGCATGGTGTAGGCGGTATAACCGGAGGTGCCTTTAATTCCGAAATAATTGATAGCAGTTCTGTCGGCAATATAATTGGTGTGATGGATGTCGGAGGCATAGCTGGTAGGATTTCAAGCTGGAATTTCAATTCGACTATAAGCGGAAGCACCGTATCAGGTACAATAACCAGTATCCGGTTTGCTGGCGGTATAGTAGGCTGGGCATCATCTAATTCGATAATCACAGATGTAGAAGTAACGCCTGGTACACTAATTACCGGAAGAGGTTGGGAAGTTGGTGGAATCGTAGGCCGCCTGCAAGCTTCAAGCGTAACGTACAGCCGTATGCATGGCGATGTAACGGCAAACCCCATTCAGGGGTGGCCTCCCCGCTTCACGGGTGGCATAGCTGGATGGGCAACAAACGCTACCATAACCGATAACGAAATATGGGGCATTGTGCAAGGTTACGATGATTTCGGTGACGTTGTTGGTGGGTCAGCCAACTCTTATATCGCACGCAACATGGTATTTTCCCATCCTGTATCCGACAACACAGGCTTGCTATTATGGCCTTCACACTCCATGGAAATCACGCTATGGTATGGCCAGCTAGACCATCTTTCCAACGTAGAAAGCCCCGGCCTAAATATCCAAGGCACCACCGGTTCTAACGTGTACGCCGTTGCCGATGCAATTGTGGCATATGTATCGCCGTACGCAGTTCACCTAAACTTCAAATTAGACGGTGTGACCATGCAGGCCGTATACGGCAACATTGTGCCGGACAGAATGCTGCGTGTAGGCCATCGCGTAAGCCAAGGCCGTGTTATAGGCCAAATGAGCGAACACATGAACCGGGGCGTACTGGAGATTGAACTGCGCCGGCCAGAAAACGGGCAGCTAGTGCAAGTTGGCGGGGGTAACTCCGTTACGACAAACCCGGCACCATTTTTCGACCTGTCGGGTATGGCAAGCGGTTTCCTTCATAACCCAATGTCCAATTTCTTTGAACGCAATGCTAATGAGCAGCAAGGGGCTCTTGGAAGAAGCGGTGGCGGTGCCACCTATGCAGATATTGCCTATGCCCTTAACTTAGACTTAGAAGAAGGACAGGTTTATTTGCGGAAGCATATAGAGGCACTGTACTATAGTCAAGGTGGCGCAGATTCCAGTCAGATTATACATTGGGATGAATATACACAAACAGTTATGGTCTATATGTTTGGTAATTGGTATATGTTTGTACCGCAAGATATGTACGATATGATGGCCAAAGAGAGACTTTTGGGTAGAACTGTTGGTTTCAGTAGTCGTTCACCATATGAAGACTTTGATCTTTTTCCTTATGACGGAATCGTAAACGATCGAATAGTAATTAGGCCTCGTCGTGGTACGACAAGGGAAACAGCAATAGAAATTTCTATGGTACAACATAGAAGTGGATCCACGGATAACTATACCGGCGAAAGGTGGTATAAAGTAAGAGGGGATTTCTTCGGCGGTATTATTATTGGCACAAGTATAACTGATCCTAACTATCCACTTCGAGTAGAGATATTTGCAGATAATAATACTAGACCGGTACACTCGCATACTATGCCGAACGCTACATCTTGGCAACGTAATGTCAGAGAGTACGGTGCTCGTAACCCAATAGTCAGGCATGAGTGGTACTATATTAGAATTAGTGCTGTAAGATCAGGTCACCGTAATGATTATTCGTTTATGATGTGGTATACGCTTCAAAGGCCTAATCCAACTTTTTCGGCATTTGCAATTGGTACTAATTTATTTAATTTAGATGAGGGACGTATTCCGCACCCTGCCACTGGAGATCCAACAGGAAGCATATCTAACTTTGAAGACATTTCAAATCAGCATTCCATTCTGAATCCAGCTGAACTTTTTGCATCTCATATGAATAGAAACATGTGGATTGAAAATGATGTGATGATAAATAGACATGGTGTTGGTAATAATGCATCTTTGGATGAAATTGTTGCATCAATCAGGGGAAGTGACCTCGCATTTATTGCTGGTCACGGTGATTCCCGCTTCCTTATTAAACAAGATATTATCATTGATTCAGCAGGCTTGCCAACACTCAAGGATAATGGAGCAGAGCTTGTTGATCATCGTGAGTGGTCATTTATAACTCCCCAAAATTTAGACTTAGCTGGTAGTCAAACTGCTTGGCTAGTTTTTTCAGCGTGTGCTCAGTTGAACAATCAAGAGGGCAGATATGAGTCTCAACATTGGGCTGATGCATTAATTAGAAATGGCTCGGTGCATGGCATTTTGGGATATTGGGGATTGGGACCTGGAGGTATGGGACAACTAAACGCAATAGATAGGTTCTTTGACGAAATCTATGGCCGCACTCTTTTACATTCATGGCGTGTTGCAAATTCACCTTTTAGAGGGTGGAGTCGTTGGGCAGTTATAGTTAATTCTGTAAACAAGGAGGACAGATTATTCAGATTGACAAATACTGACACACGTCCTGCTGACCAGAGAATCATTTACAGATATTGGCATACAGAGAATAGATGGGGTTCAGGTAATAATATAGTATTGCCGCCAAGACCACGAGCAATTCAAAATGATTTTGAAAACCAGACTCTTAATCCCGAGTTAATGTCGCTTACTGCAACAAGTTACAATAAGCCTTTTAGTGCAATTGTATGGCAACATGAAGTGACGATGTACTCAAATAGGCACTTTCAGCTTGTTACACCAATGTTTGACTTTGCTTATGCTGGCCCCGTAAATTTTGATATGGTTCAGGCGTATTTGATAGCAGCAGAACTTCTAGCTAATTTAGGTGTTTTGCCAGAGCATTATGTAATTTCAGTTTACTCTATCGTACGAGAAGAAATGGGTTCATTGGCAAGCACTATTGAGACAATCGAGTATGAAGTTGTAATTTCTCCGTCGATTAGAGGGGCTCGCTTTTTCAACGGTAATGAAATATCGGTTAGAGTCACAGAGTTTGGCGTGATGGATGTCTATTATAGGTGGCTAGATATTGAATTTGACACGGGAACAATAATTCCATTTAACGCAGTATTGAGTGTGGATTCCTTTTTGGGTGCGGATATCTTTTTGTTAAATGGATATACAATCAACACCCTTGAACACGTTTACTATCTTGATGCCAACAATACTTTGCGCATAGCATTCAAGGCTATAGACGAATTTGGTTTTGTTGTTGGTCTAGTCGATGCAATCACAGAAAACCTAGTTGATAAATTTCATTAAACAATTATAATGTATTGCAAAGGAGTGCTTATCAAGTGCTCTTTTGCTTACGGAGAGGGTTTTTGCATGAAAATAAAATACAAAATAATAATAGGCTTGTTTGTGTTCGTAGCTTCTATTTGTTTGTTCATATTCTGGGCTGGTGGTTTTGCTTTTTTGCACAGAAATTTTCCTTGGATATCAGTTCCAGGTTATTTTAGGTATCCATTTATACACGAGATGGAAGTTCATGTGGGAGATGAAAGTGTATTTGTATCTGATAGAACTGAAGCGATACAGATATTTAATATGATGGGAGGCCATTATACCGGCTTTAGAGTAAGGACATTTCCCAGTGTGCCAACGTCAGCAGGGGGAACGGTAGAAAGATGGTTAACCACAGAAGAAGCACTTAGCACGGGGTTTGACTATAGGTTTGAAATCGTTCTAAGGGGGCGGCGCGGCAGAACACTTACGCTAATTCCAATTAATGTGCATACTGCGGATTATAAAGGCAGGGATGTATTACTTTTTGCCGTTGAAACAAATCAAATTATTTCGATTAATAGATTCAATGAATTCTTTTTTTGGGCGTATTATAATGAGCTTCCTGTTGATGTGTCTCAAGTGTATGTTCCAGCTCATTGGTCCAGACCTTCTGAGTGATAAGCTGTAAATGACCTTGCATTTACTAGGCTTAGGTCTCTAATTGAGTTTGTTAGTGAAGTATTTGTTCCGTTTGGCCATAGCCTAAACTTTGATAATGCGTTTGGCGAACGCGAAATCGACACTACTACACATGTATACTTTATTGACAGTTGTGGTATTTTACGTAAAACCTTTAAGGTTATAGATGATGCCGGTTTTATAGTTGCATTGGTTGATGCAGTCACAGGGGCTACTATCGATTTGTTTAACTAAACGACAATATACTCTTCAAAGGAGTGTCTAACCAACACTCCTTTTGAATTATAGGAGATTAACCGCATGAAAAAAAGATGGAAATTGGATAGGCTACACTAAGCTGTACAAAAAAAATGAGGTCATGTTAAAATAAAAGCGGAGGCTGATGACATGACAAAGAAACGAGAAAAACGAACATACAGCGAAGCATT
>Ga0131853_10014061_pt1 | contig 14662 bp, 17 predicted proteins | sample TergutLab28metaG_FD_92764 | JGI IMG/M metagenome (GOLD analysis project Ga0131853, IMG submission 92764) | Labiotermes labralis P1 segment gut microbial communities from Petit-Saut dam, French Guiana - Lab288 P1 (version 2) (version 2) | ecosystem: Host-associated > Arthropoda: Insects >... | reverse complement strand
CAGATATTAACATTACAGAAACCACATATTCCTGCCAGTTTTAATATGTATTTGGTAATGAATAAGTGTGTAACAGCTGTCAAAGTTTCAAACTTCTCTGGCCATTATCTCCGTAACCGTTCACCTTTGGATATAGGTGTTTTGGGTTATATCGGTATACTTTAACATAAGGAACACTCTCCCGAAGTCTTGCACATTCCTCCTGGGACACCCTGTATATACACGTACATATTACTTTCGTGAGTATTTAGTGTGTTAGTGTATATTTTGATGTGTTTGTGTAGAGTGTAAAATACATGGTCTCACCCACAGCATAAAACTGTTCAACCTAAGGGCGTGGAAATTGTAGCAAATGTTATTTAGACATGTGGCAGGAAGGGGGGCAGAAACTACTGTTGAAGGGCAGTCATGTACATAATGGATGTCTTGATGAAACATTTGAAGGATTTGGAGAAAATGCAGGGAGAGAAATGCTAAAAGTCCAGAATAACTTATGAAAACCCCAGGCAAGAAGAGGCAGAAGCACATTCCTAATGCTGTGTTTGTGGATTACTTTGATAAGTGTGTTATCAGAAACACAAAGAGTGTAGGAATTATATGGAGGTAATACCAGTTGAAGAGAGAAATTCTGGTAGAGCAGACATTGTTACCTGGAGGTCAAGGTACCTGAAGGAAGTACAGGAGTATCAGGATAATAGACACTTGATGTTTTACATGCACAAGACATGGACAGACAGCAACTTAACATTTTGCAGCTGTTGGCAAGAAGGTGAAGTCATACGCATCCATACTCACGTGAACAGGGGAAGCAGGCCTATAAAGTTGCATGTAGGGGGAATTGGTGGATTTCCTTCTCTTTGCACATCTCATTTACAAGGCTGGACTTCAAGCAGGAGACTACCATGCACAAATGAATGCAACAAATTTTGAGAGGTGGGGAGTCAAGAAACTTTCTTCCAACTCTCCACCTCAGCCAGTAATTGTTCGAGATAATTCTCCCTATCACTGTCTCCAGGTTGACAGACCACTTTCAACTTGCATAGTGAAAACAGGCATGATATGGCTCGGCAGGAAGGGTATAGGGTCTTATGAGACCATGAGCAAGAGTGACTTACTGTTCATTCTTCCACAGAAGCCCCAAGAGATATCAACAAAATTGATTGTGTACTGGCTAATAATGGTTGTGCAGTTTGACTGCCTCCATACGTGTGCCCTAAACCTATAGAACTCACTTGACCCTAAATTAAAGAGATTTACGCATGGGAACATCACAGTGGGTATACACCTCCAGAAATTACTACAAGTTATTAATGACTTGGTGTGGCTTGTAACAAGGGACAACTAACAAGGATACAGGAAACATGTTGAAAATATCCAGAAAGAATAATATTTATTAAAACCAACTAATTGCACATGTATGTGAAACATTAAAATCAAATTCTTTATTTTAAAATAGATTCACTTTCTTCTACATGTTTCGATCCCCATACAGGATCATCCTCAGGGAGCATGAGTTGTGTACAAGTGAAGTTACTAAGACATAATAAGTTTGTCGGTTATCCGGTGGCATGCCTGTGGACATACAAGTGAATTGAACAGATTTTCGTTATGTTACATATTCCATAAATCATGGAGACGTCAAATAACCTGGTATAAGTGAAGCAGCACCATTCAATATGGTACGGATACTTACGGTTTTTATGTTATGTCTGTAGAGTCCGACCTGTGTTCTTCGTCCGCTGTGAGTGCTATGTCAATGTGCTTGAATGGCAGTGTAGTCCTAATGCGGTCAAAGAGCAGATTGTGTTCAGGTCTTTGCTGTTCCGTGATGAGATAGCCTTTACACATGGGATTTTGTGTACTCCTTAATTAGGCTTATTTTTTTTTTCATGTTTGATTTACACGTGATTACTAATAGTTGTATAGTTCAAAATTCTTTGAAGCAGTTATTCTCAGTGATCTGTGTTAAGTGTGGTATTATTTTTTCCTTAGTTTTACCTTCATGGTAGACAGTGCACTGAGCATAGCAGGAACTTGTATGCTGCTGCTGCTGCTCTTTTTTTTTGGTAGAGGATGGCTGGTTAGGTATTAATAATAGTACCAGTTGCAATAGGCTTTTTTTAAGTGTTCTTATGATATGACTTAAATTTTCTGATTTACTAAAGCTGAAAAAAAAAATCTCATATGCTGCAGTTGTGTTATATTTATGTCTCATTTATTTATTGTTAGGATTGTGTGTTGGTATGGCTGCCTTATCCTTGTTTTCATCATAAGTGATAAGAATATTGCCTACACGTCAACAAGGTGCCAGAGAAGTCATATGCCTGGCGTGTTTATTGATTTATTTTATTATATCTGCATTTTATGACTTTGCATGACTTTACAACCCTGTGTGGCAATGCACATGTGACAAAACTGAGATAAGCCAACACCCAGGGTCACATTTTCTTATTAGTAGTGTGTTGTGTGAAGATGGGAATGATAGTTATGAGCAATTAGTCCATTGAGAGTTTGGTAGCAAGTGTCTGGATGCATAAAGACACCACAGGTCTGATGATGAATCAGGTGATAACACCATTTCAGCAGTGATTTGGGAAGCCGTGTGTGTGTGCAGAGCAACTCTCAGTTTGGGAAAAAGTGTGTTTATGTAGAGGAATGTGAAGGATTATCCTTGGAGCAGTCGACCAGTATCCCGAACAGTGACCTGTGCTGTGGTTGCCACTTTCATTGAACGATCACCATACAAGTCCATGCAGAAACAATCAGTGTAACTTGGACTATTACATTGGACCATGTTTGATCACAAGAGGGGCCTGGTGATGAAGTCGTTTTGGCCTGTGTTTGTAATTGAACTTGGTGATACTGACATGAGACTATGTCACGAAGCATGTGTGTTGTTGTTGGAATGATTTCTGATAGCCCTGTCTCATGGGAAAGTTCCCTTTTCAGATGAATGTGCAGTTTACTGCAGCTCCCTGTCTTGAAATGTTTTTTGGGGCTAAACAGAATCCTCGTTACATGCTTGAGATGTAGGACCACCCACCACACATGATGATAAGTACGGGTGTAACTGCCAGTTGTCATTGGCCCATATTTCTTTGAAGGAACTGTTAGTGGTGTTACATGTATTAATTGTGGAATTATGTTATACCAGAGCCCAGCAAGAACAGGATTATGTACCAGGTGTCATTTCAGCAAGATAGTGCTCCAGCGCATTTCACCCTGACTGTGTGAATTCATCAATGAACCATTAACAGGTCAGTGTATTGGTTGGGGTTTGCAACATCTCCTTTGCCACTGCCATGGTTGCCACGTAGTCCCATCTTGAGCACACCTTATAACAGCATGTGCACCAGCTCTCCGTTGTGTCATCATTACTGATACCTGCATCTCTTGAACACCATGAATTCTGTGGAAGAAGTCACAAAGGATGTGATTACACATAGAGCTGTGTGAGGACCATGAAGGGTTCCCACAGAGATCTGCTGGATCCGTACAATGTGGGTATGATGAAATAAATAAGTCAAGTGTACAGTGTCTTCTCAGACATCCTGTAGGATAATGAATTAATGCTTTACTTTTGCTACTGCTTTTTATAAATTTACTTCCCAATTTCTGTAGCAAGTTGCTTGAATGTTGATAGGAACCATCCCATTGTGTTATTCATTATTCATTCAAATGGTTTTTTCAGTCTTAACACAACATCAATATATAGTCACTACATAGTTTTGGCTACATGTTTCAGTTTTACCGAACCATCTTCAGGCCAGTATTTACTACATGGAGGTACATTCGGTGTGTACATACATTATGGGATCCCATAATGTTTACATAAAATCATGCCAGTTTCAAATTTTAATTTTTAGTATAAAATCTATTGACAATGTATTTTTAAAAACATAAGTGTGTATTCCTATCAGTGCAAAGGTACTTTCATCTTGAAACTATATGTTGATGCTGTGTTAAGACCGAAAAAACCACTTTATTGAATCTTGAATATTGGCCTGGAAATAGACAATCCAAAAAGTACTGCTTTTTCCTATTTATAGTGTGATCCATGAAACTGAAAATAATTTAATTTGAATTAACATTTATTAAATTGACCATTTATGTATTACTGTTGGTGTGTTAATTTTTTATTAGTTATGCCATAATTCTTACTGGCTCATTTATAAAGATTTTGACATATATGACTTTTATATCCAACATGATCAGTTCAAATTCTTGTTTCACTTTAATGTTCTGTAGGTTTGCTAATTGTGAATAGTTTTTTCCCCTGCTACATTCATTAGGGAGGTTTGGCGTAGACTTCAGTTCCACCACAGAAAAATAATACCTGGTAACATTTCCAGGAGAGATCCAATAATTTTTTTGACATATTTGTAATGAAGCATTTTAACAGAATGTCTCTTAGCAGCATTGTGCTTGTTTGTATGTGTCTGCATATAAGAACTCAAGCCCCAGTACAGAATTTCACGGAATTTTTATTGGGGCATTTATTAATTTTCCCATTTTTAAGTGGAACAATAATTAACACATCACTGAAGACCTATATGAATTTCTGAGTGCACATCTAGCACTATTTGGACAAGAAGTTGCCTTACACAAAAGCTGTAGAGTAGAATGAAGCATGCATTTTGTGTCCAGTATATTTTAATGTAAGCCACATGGTTTTTTGAGCCGGTTAAAGAAGATGATGTGAACATGCTAGAATTGTTACAGTCTGCTTACATTTCCTAACATATTTTTTTAATTTTGTAGTATTGAATGCACAGTCTCTGGTACCATTTAATTGGCTGATTTTTAACTTTTATGAGGAACTGTTGGAAGAGTGTCATTTTGAGTCTAAGTCTGATGGTTGTGTACATAAAGAAACATTTGGCTATTGTTACAGCCAAGCTGTAGTTAATTAAATTTCCAACCTTTTTTTAAGTAAATGGAAAGGTAAGTGTATAATACAGGATGACATTAAGAGGTCATTTTTTCACCACCATTTAAATGGGAACTGAAACCTACTGTGACATCAAAAGGTAAGAAGAATAGTTGGTAGCATAACAGCATTGCAGTTGAGGAGGATGAACTCAAGGTAATGAATAATGATATTTTAGTGTGTGGTGTTGTTATATGTATGGCCTCCATTATTGATTCAGTCATACTGGGTCCTTGGATAAAATGCAAATTGTCTCTGTACAGGCATGACATTAAGACTTAACAGATTCTCAGCCTCAATATTGTGACTTTCAGAAAATTTGCTCGTGGGGAGACTGGGTGAGTTTCAGAGTTGGGCTGCAACAAGGTTTGGAGAAACAGCCAGAGCTAGAAATTGAACTCCACTCATGTTGTGTTAGGAAAATTATTTGTGGTGTACTGTATTGAGTCTTGGAGGAACTGGATATAGAACAGAAAGGTTTCAGTGGTTAGGAATATGTATCATAGGATTTGTTCTGATGCCTCCCATGAATTCAACTCCCTTGTCTGTGCCTCAAGTACATGGATTCATACCCTGGGTCACATGGGAGTTGGTAATAGGTGTGGAGGGTATACCCTGTTGAGGGTTACTACAACACACACTGGCTAATGGGTCTCTAGTCTTCCCAAGCCAAAGTGGAAGGTGTTGTGCTGAAGGCTGCATGGTACTGGGGTAGTGATAGCAGTGTCATAAATAATCCCCTTGGGGAACCAGGCCACACATTGTATGTAGGCCTTCCATCCACATGGGCCTCCGTGGATGGTGGCAGTATGTTTTTCCTCCATTTCATGGGAGAGCTCCTTAACTGGGGACTCTGACACATAAATGAATGAATAAACCATTGGCTCAGGAGACAGAGCCTCTCTCTCCATAGGGACCATGTCAGGTGAATATGGAAGGGGGCTATCTTACTGGGGACTTTGAGGGTAAAGTGAGTTATCAGGGGATGTGTAGAATAAGGCTCTGAAAATGGGTGTCTCCATAGGGGCCCTGTTGGGGAACCTGGGGGGGGTGTCCATTTGCTGGGGACTTAGATAGTTGAAGGAGGGCTCTGGAAATAGAGCATCTGTGTCTGTGGGAGCTCTGTTAGGGGAACCTGGAGGGGCCTTCTTTACTGGGGATCCAGAAGGATGTGTAAAGAAAGGCTCTGGAGATGGGCATCTCTCTCGATGGGGGCCCCGCTGGGAACCTAGAAAGGCGGTTATATACCAGGTACTTATGTGTAGAAGAAGGCTGTGGAGGTGGGCATCTCTCTCCATAGGGGCCCGTTGGAGAACCTGGGGGGGGGGGGGGCCTTTTCCCGGGAATTTTGGGATATTGTTAAGGGGGGGTTTGGGAAACAGAACTTCCCAAGGGGGGCCGCGGAAGAAACCGGGGGGGGGGGGGGGTCCTTTACCAGGAACTTTGAGATATAGTTCAAGGAGGATTCTGGAAACAGAACATCTCTAAGGGAGCTCTGTTAGGGGAACCAAGAGGATGGGCTCCTTTACTGGGGACCCTGAAGGGTATGTAAAGAAAGGCTTTGGAAACAGGCATCTCTCTTCATAGGTGGCCAGTTGGGCAACCTGGAGTGGGCTCTTTTACCAGGGTCTTTGAGAGAGAGAGAGATGAAAGAGGGCTGTGGAATTGGAGCATCTCTATGGAGCCCTGTTAGGGGGCTCCTTACTGGGGGTCCTGAAGGATATGTAAAGGAAGGCTCATATACCAGGGACTTTGAAAGATAAAGTGGGGATCTGGAAACGGAGCATCTCGCTGTGGTAGCTCTGTGAGGAGAACCTAGAGGAAGGGTCCTTTACTGGGGATGCTGAAGGATATGGCATAGTAAGGATCTGGAAATGGACATCTTTCCATAGGGGCCCCATTTGGGGAACGTGGTACTGGACGGCATGCAATTCAACATTACAGAATGGCTAAGGTAGAAAGGTGTGTGGATTCCTTGGTTAAGGAGGTTATTGAGATACAATTACATCCCGTTAACTTAAACAGAGATGGCAGATTCATGCTTAGCAGAACCAGGCAGGTCTTGCTGTAACAGGTATGGAATACATCCAGTGAGAATTGGAATCATACACAGCAATATTTCATCCCCTTCCCATGGTTAAGAAAAGTTATTACCATAAACATTCCAGCTACCAGGACTGCCTACACAGTGCTACTGTTTAGTGATGTGAAATCAGTCACCAGCTATGTATTTTGTGTATTTGGTGACCTGTGAGACTTGTGTAACCATATATGCCGACAGTTACAGTGTAAATAATCATCATTTGGTGGCAGTTGTTTTGCAAGAAGCAAGCCTTAAAATGGGGCCAAACCAGTCCCTGAAGTGCATTATGTTTCAATATGTACAATGGAGAAGGTCTGAAAAGTGTGAGAGTTCGAATGTCATACACCATTGTGAGAACCCTATAGAATGGTATGGCTGTTCTGCATCCTCTGTACTCTTCAGACTTGGATCCATTCCTTTTTCGGAAACGTAAGTTGGCAATGAAGGGAAGGAGATGTGACATCAGCACTATTCAAGAACAGTCTGCTATTCTGTGCAGTCCAAACAGTGGAGAAGATGGTAGACATATTTATTAAGGACAGCATTAATGGAATGTCCGTTGTGCAGAAGTCAGTATGACTGCTGGTCTGCAACGTCAATTGAAACATCTGTTTATGATGTTATTGATGTGTATTTAGAATGCAGTTGTACTGCGTACATGGTGACCGTACAAGGAGCGTTCTTCATAATGTGGGAGCATCTGAAGCATTACTTCAACTGTCGGAACACATTAAGTCGAACCCACTGTTATATGGATGGGTTAGCCCCATGCTAGAAACCAGAATTGGGACCATGCCTCATGGGAGCCAGAAGAGCTCAACATTTGAAGGCTGCTCCAGTGGAAGTTTCATTACTCCTTGTGGATGGACCTCCTGGCAGGGGCTCAGTTGTAATGGCTGACATCAGCATAATATATGGGTAATACTGCTATCCTGATAAATGAGAAGTTCCTAGATGGTATCCGAAGTAGTACAAATATATGTAACATTTGAGCAAGTCTGTTGTGTCAGTCCACACAACATAACAATGGTGTTGGCAGCTGTAAATACCTTGAAGGGCCATATGGAAGCAACTTGTTCTATTACAGCTGTCCTTGGAAGTTTGCTCCTTAGGGATGGTGCTGGACAAAGGACTTACATGCAGATTGTAGCTCGATGGTATGTTAAAGACTGCCCAATCTCGTAGAGACACTTCACTATACTGAGGACTGCCGTTAGGAGTGTTGTTACATTGGGACTTCACGGCAATATGAAGCCCATCATCTGACTTGTGACTTAGTATTTACATCAACAGAGTTGTACTTTGCTAGATGAAGGGCTGTGGAGATTAAAGAGCTGTGCATGTGATGGCCCCTGCTGGAATGCATTATATGTACCTGCAGTGAATTGTAACTTCTAGGGTATGTACATACTGAGATAGACTGGGATATGAATAAGGCACTTGTTCTGATAATGGTGATGAATAATAATATACAAATCTACTGAAGGGATTGGTTCAGATGGTATTACCTGGTGTCATTGGCTTTTTTCTGTCCCTTCAAGCAAACGTTGCAGTAGTACTTCAGACAGGCTGTGATTACTTCCAATCCAGTTAATTGTGCACTAGCCAGTCATTGATGATGGATACCGATACTGACACAGTTGAATGGTTACAGTCTTCTCATTTTGTGTACAGTGTACTGTGATATTGACAGACTGATGAGTGGGAAGTTTTGACTGCAGGCAGTACACCACTGTTGTGGAGACTGCAGTATGTGCCATGTGCCGATGACAAATGTATATTCTGCTGGATGATGAAGCTGTGCTCTAGGGACTTCACTTCTTCCACATTAACTCAAAACTAGATTGGGATTGCTTACAGCCCTTTGTGACAAAGGATGATCAAAACATGGTGCAACTGAACGTACTGGTCAATACTGGACAGAAGAGTGTGTGTGTGCACATGCTTGCATGAAGTTCCTTTTCCTGGACAGCAACTGAATAGGACCAAGTTAAAATCTGTGTCAGGAATATGAACAGGCCACTGTCTCTAACAAGGCACATTCACAAATTAGGATAAATTGGTGATCAAATTGTTGCAGGTGTTATCAGTAATGAAATGCCCTGCATACAGCATCATGAACGTTGTCTGCCATACTGTGCAGTTTTTGGTCAAGTGAGAACTGCACAACTTTGACAGAAAATTTTGCAATAGTTGGGGCATTATGGGTGTTAGTAGAGCCTAATATTAGGTGGTATTATGAAGTCTTGTTGTTGTCTCGGTCAGATGTTGGTGAACTCCATTTCACACAGCATTTTGTGTTGTGCTCCCTGTGGAACACCATGAAAAGTTGTGTTCCATTGTGCCATCATTTGAAGCAGGAACAGTATTACTATCAAAAATGTGTTGTCATTTTATACAATGGAGCATTTGAGATGGCTGTTGTTGAATTGGTTGTGTGATACATGTACAGTTTAGAAAATTTTAGTGGTAAGGATTAAATTTTCATTGCCCATTGTGAAGTGCCTCTGCCATTTTTTTGTTAATGCTGATTTTAAAGGGCTATGTCTGTATATACATTTCTTTATATAAGCCATTCTTGACTCAAGTTGACAGCTTGTTTTTCCTTCCTAGCCATTGTTTTCACAAAGCAGTGTTGGTACTGTAGCCAGAAGTTTCACAGTTACACACTGTCTTTTCTTCACACATTTGCCTCTCATAAATATACCAAACTGAACATGTCCATTTGATTGTGATGTGTAGCAAAAGACTGTCCTTGATAATCAAATTTAACACTGACAGTTATTTTAATCCTATTGCACAGTACAACTGAGCATGTACTGGGGCCTTGTTGATGGGGATGCACAGCGAGTGCCTTGTCATGGTTGTGGGGCTATATGACACAGTCACTTTCTTTAATTTTAAGTATCATGGAGATTAACGTGTGGTTTTGTGTGTGAGAGAGATAGAGAAGAACTGGGCAAAGTTTCACTCAGAATACCTGAAGGAACAGGGACTACTTGGAAGTACTAGACATATTTGAGAGTATAATATTAAAATGAATCATTAAGAAGTAGGGTGGAAAGGTGTGGTGGATTGGATTCATTCTGCTCAGCCCAGTGGTTTTTGGGAGTTATGTGAATAAAGTAATGAATGCAGGAAATTTCTTGACTAGTGGAGCTTCCTAAGACAGTCTGCTGTGTGGACAGGTCTAAAAGTTTTGATTTTGGCTGTGTGCAGATATGCAAATGCTTGTGGCTATTGTGTTGGGAGGTAGGTATGCACATCAGTGTGGAAAATGTACATATTGAAACAATTGTTTGGAATTTCATTACAATTTTTTGTTTTTGTATTATAATTGTCAGCCCGAATTGTAAATGAGCATCAAGATGGTGTATATTTTGAAGTCGCTGTTTGCTGTAAGAACACCACACACAGTTGCATGTTTGTATTCGTTATTGTGTTATGAATGTACACTAATGCCATCAAAACACAAAAGTACAGCAATACACCTCTACATTTTTCAACATCCAGAGGTGAACATAGGATTTACAGTCAAGTGTTAACATTGTATATGTCAGCGTATCTGTAAATTATAACAACATAGGTTGTGATAAAATGTAATTAAGCAGTGTAGATATCTTTCCCATTCACGCATCTAAATTATGTTGTAATGCTGTAGCAGTCCATGTAAATGTAGGTGCCTGTACCCTTCCAGTTCTGTGTTGTGTGGATCTGTATGGAATTCTGTAGAGTTGTTTGTTGTTTGATTCCAAAGAGTACTTCAATCTGAAAATGAAAGGTCAGTGTGAATAGGTTTAGCATGATTACCTTCTGACTTTGAACGTGGATAGAAAGCCATCTTTCTTGTGTAGTGACCAGGCAAGACTAAAAGTAGGCTATTATCTTACGCTTCCTGTTCTATAATTAGTCAGTCTTCCTTTTTCATGATGCAGATTTACAGGTTTTACAAAATGTGCTTGCTTTTATTTTTGTTCATGGAACCTCAGCAGGTACACAGGAAGTTTCAAAACATGAGACAACGGCATGTCTGACATGAAATAGTATCATAGGACTGCAGATTTAAGCATGTAGTTGGCACATGTAGATTGTGTCATTGTACAGCTAGAAGTGGATAGCATAAGTTTGAATAGATTAAAGATGGATGGTCTGCCAGAACCGTAGCAGACTTTGAAGTATGAAGTGTGTTTTGATTTTTGTGTGTGCACCATTGAAAATCCACTGTCATTTGGAGATGGTGTATGGAGTGTGTGTAATACCATGAAAACAGGCAGAGACAGTGCATGGCTTTCAACATTGGAAGGGCAGATGTTGACAGAGAGTGACCTGGGCACCAGGCATGTTCACTACAGATGATGCGTGGCGTACAGACGCACATAGCTGCGGACGTTGCCAGAAAGCTACACATTCACTGGGTAGTGCACAGAATTGTACTTGACCAACTGGATTACATAGAAGTGTGTGCACACTGGGTGCCAAAGAATGCCACAGATGATGACAAAGCTCATTTTATGGGACTATGGGCCTTTCTTGTATCAATTGGACATGTTACACTGATCACATAGAGCAGTTTTGGAGCTGAAAAATGGTTAATTACACAAAACCTGAAATTAGAAAGCGGACATGTGATAGAGAATCTATCAACTCCCTCCAGCAAAGAAAATGGAAGCATTGGCATCAGTAAAGATGACCATGGAAAACTGACTTGGGACCATAAACATGTGCTTGTTTTGGATTTCCTTGACCATGGTGCCGCTGTCTGCTGATTGCTGTTGTGGTACACGTAGCTTACAGCGGCCATTTTTTGCAAAAGGCCTCGGTTACTTCGCCAAAGTATTGTCCTCCTGCATGAAAATGCCACGCATCATACACCCAACTGGACAGCTGTTTATGGCTGTACATCTGATAGTTTATGGATCAGTCCCAATCTTGTGCTCAGTATTTTATCTCTTACTGAATCCTTGAGAAGCACCTGGCTGGCAAGTGATTGCAATAGATAATGACGTGAAGCTCGTTATCACCTCTTGGCTACAGACACTCAACAGCAATGTCTTTACCCTGGAATATAAGTCTTGGTACCATTGTGGGGCAAATGCCGAGATGGTAGTGGTGACTACATTGAGGTCTCATGTGTACCATCTGCTATACATGTGCCATGTATTGACCAGTCACAATAACATTCTGACAGTGTTTGTTACCTTATTTTTTGGAAGTTTTTTTGTATATACATTGCAGTCTGAGCAGGTGAGCTCATAAATACTGGTGTTCTGAGTGGTGGGATTTCTGTGTCATTTGTTGATAATTTTTTACAATGAACTATTTGTTCTAGTAGTGACTTTCACCCTGCTATCCCCACACAGTTTTGTAACTTGCCTTACATAAGCATTATATATTGAAAGTTACATATGTCTTGTTTGAAAATTTTTTTCCTATGTTCTGCAGGTATTTATGTGAAATGTTGGGTGTTGTACTGTCAGTAACTTTTATCATGCTAGTAATATATCCATATTTATTGCAGTGGTGGTGGTTTCCTATTAGTGTGTATGAGTTGCTGAGTGATAACTTATGTTTATAGTTGCATTATTGTCTACAGGGGATGGACAAATAATGGAAACACTAGACAGTGTGGGAATAAAACTGTGCTCTGTAGTGCCAGTGTCATGCATTAGAGATTGTGTTTAGTAACAGTTTGTATGAAAGTACTGCAAAATGGGAGGCTTCTCAGATTTTCAAAGAGGACAGATTGTTGGTGCACATTTAGCTGGAGCATCTTTAACCAAAACGGCAACTTTATTAAGATGTATCTAGAGCAGCAGATTCCAGGGTTGTGATGACGTACACAAATAATGGGAGGACATCATTTAAGAGGAATAGTGGTCGAAAACCAAAACTAACGAAAGGGATCACCGTACATTGAAGAGGATTGTGTCTATAAATTATAGAAATACTGCAACAAAGGTGACAGCAGAATTTAATATTCATCTTGAAGACCATTTCCATAAAAACAGTCTGACAAGAGCTTCACAAATCCAACGTCCATGGTGGAGCTGCAATTGCTGAACCTCTCATTACTGAAAACAGTGCTAAGAGGTGAAAAAGACAGTGTGATGATCGCATTACCTGGATGGGTTTATGTTTGGACATTACCAATCACCAAGGAAGCCTATAATCCTGAATGTCTGGTTCCAACTGTGAAACATGGAGCCGGATCTGAAATGATTTGGGTAGCAATATCTAGTATTCTGCTGGTTCTGTACTTGCTCTGAATTGTCGCATTACTGCCACTAACAACATGGACATTTTAGGTAGCCAGGTGCATCCTATGTTACAGGTGTTGTTTCCTATCAATGATGCAATTTTTCAAGACTACGATTTGCCATACACACAGAAGTGTTCAGTCTTGGTTTGAGGAGTGTGAAGATACACTGCAACATCTCTGGCTAGCACAGTCGCCCAGCTTGAATATCATCGAACCACTGTGGTCAGTCGTAGAGAGCATAGTGAGAAACAACTAGAAGAGTGGTACAGTATTCCACTAGAGACGCTTCAGAACTTACACAAGTCTATTCCAAGAAGGATGCAAGCTGTGTTACAGACAGTTAGTGGCCAAACTATATTAATAAAGAAATGTGTATCTTTCACAGCTGTTGCCATTATTTTTGCCCATCCCCTATACATGCTGCCAAGGTATATTTCTTGGGGTAATTAGATAAATTAAGTAGAATGTATCTTTGTAAGTAGGTGTTCTGTTAATAGTTTACCTTGTCTGTCTGTGTTCAGTAATGCTGTTGAATGGTTTTGTTTTGTTTTGTTACCCTGGTTTTTATAACCACTTTTTACTGCATAATACTCCTACACTAATGAGGCATTTATGCCTTTCAAACTTGATGGGAGAAATCCTCCTGGTGTCCTTGTCAGAGGTCGAAACTTAAATCAGTGTGATACGAAGTCCTGTTCTGATGGCATTAGTATGATACTGTACCAAGTGGATTGCAATACACTGTAATTGCCCCACCCAAGTCCCGATGATAATATGGTACGTGAACTTTGTTATAATTTGTGGACTTGTATGTGTGTTTGTATTTATTATTCTCATACTCTTCAGGTGTATTTCATATTTTTCATTAAGTGTTCTTTGATATTTCCCTTGCTTGGTCATGATTTCGTACATGTTTATAAAATAATTTCATTAATGTTAGCTGTGGTCCTTCAGTCAGAAGGTAGCTGTGAGATGGAATTTGATGGTGTATACCGGCGTATGGTTTTCACTTTGTACCGTTCTGCAAAACTGGAAGTGCCCAAAATGTGGGAAAATAGCCTTGTGTTTGTATGCTTCTGGGTAATTCCCCGGCGTCTGAATTTTATGTGCCGACGTTTCGGAACACTGCCCATTCTTCATAGGCGGATGGGTATCCGCCTATGAAGAAAGAACAGAGTTCCGAAACGTCGGCATATAAAGTTCAGACGCCGGGGAATTATCCGGAAGAAAGCATACAATTTTCAGAACGCGGCGAAAGTTTGAAATCAAGAAGCCGTGTGTGTGTGTGTGTGTGTTTTTTTTTTTGGGGGGGGGAGATCTAACAGCCCTTTCTTTGCCTTTTTCATATTTGTTTTCCCCATTTTTTGTTATATACACAGTAACCTTTCTT
>Ga0131853_10014060_pt1 | contig 14662 bp, 6 predicted proteins | sample TergutLab28metaG_FD_92764 | JGI IMG/M metagenome (GOLD analysis project Ga0131853, IMG submission 92764) | Labiotermes labralis P1 segment gut microbial communities from Petit-Saut dam, French Guiana - Lab288 P1 (version 2) (version 2) | ecosystem: Host-associated > Arthropoda: Insects >... | reverse complement strand
TATTTAATGGTGAAGAGCAGTTTTACCTATTCCGTAAAATCCTATTTAATGGTGAAGAGCAGTTTTACCTATTCCGTAAAATCCTATTTAATGGTGAAGAGCAGTTTTACCTATTCCGAAAAAAACATATTTAATAGTGAAGAGCAGTTTTACCAATTCCGAAAAAAACATATTTAATAGTGAAGAGCAGTTTTGCCCATTCCGAAAAAAACATATTTAATAGTGAAGAGCAGTTTTGCCCATTCCGAAGCAACCCTGTTGTGTAAGATTTGGCCAAACGCAGTGTCACTTATCACGTGCTTCTGCCAGCATTCGGAATATACTGCAATCACTTTCCTTCAAACAATTCTCTGTTTGATCCTCAAATATCTCAAATATGTATGAGAATGCGAACAAGCATACACTACTCCTTTCCTGTATAGCAAATTTGTATTTAAAACAAACATACACGGTGAATCTTATGCATATTGGACCGTGCATCATCTTCATGTTTGAATAAAGGTTGACCAACTAGATGACACTTGCTTTATTATCTACTGCTCAACATGTTTCAGACGTTAATACGTCCATCTTCAGGAGCTTGCGACTACTTTTTGCGTTGTGTAGGCTGACTTGCGGCGTGCTGGTGTTATGTAGCGGGATTTTCTGTTGGTGATGTGGTATCCGAGTGTAGGCTGAACCATGTTGAGCAGTAGATAATAAAGCAAGTGTCATCTAGTTGGTCAACCTTTATTCAAACATACACGGTTTTACTATTATACGAGTATTTTATCAATAATATTTTGTGAATGGTAACTTACATTTATTTGAGATTAGACACACCTTTCTGCGTAATTATTCTGCTGTTGCTAGTACAGGGTCAAGGAGGAAATTCAGCACAGCAGCCCTGAATTGCTAGAATGAAGGGCAAACCCTTTTCATCTTCTTGCTAACACAACTCGTCCATCAATCAAATATGTTTTGTTAAGTCTCTCCTTTCTCACCTTGCCATGGCATATTAGTAAAGTACAGAGAATTACGGCACGTAGGCAGCAACAGGAGTTTTGCGCCCTACTAATGAGGCACTTCCAGCAGATATCAGCATGCAACTGGGTAAGTCGCCTTGACATTGAACACCAACTTGATACCTTCAGCTCCCATTGCAACTAACCGTTAAAGAGTGCCAGTAAGAAGTGTTAGCGTACGGTTACTATTAACCACCTTTCCCCTTATAGTTCATATCTCAATTATGTCAGCTAAATATTCCGTCCCTCTCATCCTCCTAGTTCTAGTTGCCTTAATATGATTTGGAAAAAGTCCACTTTAAGTAATTTTTACCTATGTTTTGTTACTTCAGTTTGCATAAGCCCTATACAGTTGAATTAAGTCTCTCTGCTGTCCTTTCAACTTTGTTCATATAATGTAGATAAACAATTTTTATACACTGGTCCTCAGTTCTTTGAATTGTACTCGAAATTCAACAAGACACGCAATTAATGCGTAACGAACATCCAGGCGCGTTCGCGTCACCATTATTAGCGTGGAAAAGCGATAAGTTTTACATATTCCGAGGGTGTGTCTGTACCCTCAGTTATCCATCATGCACAACGTATCTGCCGCATTGTGTTGTCATCTGTGGCCTGGACGGCTCTACAATTTTTTTCCCCACATTATACCATAAAAGGCACAATTTTCGGAGAAAAAGTTACTGAACATAAAATCTGTGTTTTGATATTCTTTACAAATTTTTCCTAAAACATTTCGCATTTTAAGAAGAACTGAGCGGGTTATCATCTTAAATGTACATAGACTTCCATGTAAAGTACCCTTTATTCTTGTCAGACTTTAATAAACTTGAGTATTCTGGACAGATTTGCGAAAAATACCCAACTATCGAATTTAATGAATATCTGTCCAGTGGAGGCCAAGCTGTTCCATGCGGACGGACAGACATGACGAAACTAATATTCACTTTTCGCAATTTTGCTAACTCCCCTAAAAACTCTAATTTAGTTTGCAATTACCTCCGGAACTGAAACCGTTATCAAAGTGCCAGGGTTTCTTTATCAAGTACAAGAAGAAGGCCATGTATGGAGGCTACGTGTTTCCTTCCATCTGTCTTCTGATTTTAGCCCACAAACAGTTATACATCCGTTTTTGAAAATGATTATTTGAGAATTTTGCTTGAATTTGTAGGGTAGTTTGTTTTTCTCTCGTGAGCTACTGGTCCGTAAGAAAGACCACCTGACATAATAGACGAAATTAATTTTCTGTGGACATTCAAGTATTCCGGGATGTAACCTCATGTCGATGATATATAGTCGCTAGCGCTTCGGGAATTGCAGTGCCTTCATTTTCAGAATCAAGCAGTCCAAGGTATATCTTTTTGGATAGGCCCAGCCGACACGACCTAACTTCCCAGACACGAGTCTTCAGCAAAACCGCAGTACAAACCTCAGAGCACGAGAACTTTTTCCCGGTTTCCATAAATCTTAAATCACATGTCGATGTAATTCGGTATGAAGTACGTAAGGGAAATTTTGTTTGCCCGTTTTAGTATATTAGTGGTTAAAAGTCATATTTAGCGCACATGATATTTTAAATTGTCGTGTTTTTGTACCTTGTTTAAGTTATAAGCAAATGTTTTTTTTTATTTTTGTGTGAGAGATCTTAAATAGGCCTAACGTTATTCACAAGTTTTGATTCTAATAGATATTAGCCCAATATGTAGCTTATTTTGTTTTAGCACCATGCCACAGGTATAAACGTATTTTTATTATGCTAATGTTTTGACTCTATTTGCATAACACCAATAATAATTTCCTGGACTTGATAGTAAATATCATAAATTATCCGCTGTATTTCACTGTTCCCAAATTTTAGCACTATTACAAAGCTATACTCCAAATGTAGCAGTTCACTAATAGACATATTATAATATTTGTGTATAAGTTCTCCGATTTTCACGCAGAGGTTGTTCAGACTGTGACGTTCTGGGTTTAGCACTGTGTAATTTTGTAGATGGATGGAGACGTTTCGGTGGAACATGCGATACAAGTCTTATCCGGACTGTACTCACTTCGGTGTCAGTTTCTCACCTCATACTCTAACCCTGAAGAAGGTGGTAATCTGTTCTTCCGAAACTTTGGAATCCACCCATAAGACTACTGGGTGTAGAGACCTAATAGACCACAACGTGCATAATCTCTGATTTACAGTCCTGTCATTAACGAAACGTCGCCTTAATGGAACATGTGTGTGTGTGTGTGTGTGTTTCATATTTTCTAATTCCATTTAGACAGATATCCTGATCTGCTTAGTGGAAATGAAAGATAATTGTTTGGCCCTTTTGGATAAATGATCTAGGTTTCACTGTTAAAATGTTAGGATGAAAATTCAGTTTGCTGCAATGAAATTCGGACTTGTCATTGACATTTGGTATTAAACTTCGTAGGGGCTTTTGTTGAGATGGAGGGCCAGCCTGACAGTGTAAGGACATGCGAATTTTATTTGATTGTTCCCTCTAATATTTTACTGTCACCGATCGAAAGTGACAACACATAATTAGCTTCCCCCACAAATTTCAAGTGAGACCATACAGGACTATCGACGCGTCAGGAGACCGCGCGTCATATCTGCTGCTTGAAACAGCATGTAAATTGTAAATTACAAATGTTATCAAATAAACCTTTCTAATGAACACTGTAATTTAGTTTTGTCATTAGGAAGTAGATATGGCACATTGCAATTTATTGTTCTCACGCACGCTTCATACTCTTTGTATGCCTATGAAATTAGTCTCATTGCTTCAGGTAACTGTTAACTGCAGAATAGAGTATGTAACAAAAATAGGACGAAATAATTTTCTACAAATTTAATATTCTCGCTTCTATTCTAATTTGTCTCGTGTGTTTTGTTGCTAGTTTTCAGTTGTCTTGTGTATAATTGTTGTTGATTGACCGTGTGTATTGTTGTAGTTGTCTTGTGTGGGTGTTGTTATCTTATGTGTATTTGTTGTACTGTGTGAGCATTGCTTTTTTTTGTACTTTAGATGCCGGACGTCTGGCTAGAAGTCAGTACTCGGAAGGTCCTGCGACCGGCCACCTCGACACAGGTTTTTCTTGGTTTCCCTGTGTCTATAAGCAAAAGCTGAGATGGTTCCCAAGATTCCAAGTTGCCACTACATGCTTCTCATGTAGCCATACCGACTTAAATTTAGTAGTAGCCAATTTCATGTTTTGTTTACATGTAAAATAACCACTGCCACCTGGTAACAACCCAATTGCAGTAAATATTATTATTATTATTATTCACCCACTTACATTGCAGAATATCAAAAACTGGTGTAACCCCAAGGGGAGGACTGCCGAAAAAACGCGTTATATATATTCGGAATGACAAAAGAAAGTTGGAAAACTTTTTAAAGTGTTGTTTTCTTTCAAAGTAAGAAAAATTGGGACCTCCATATTCTCATTTATACTTGTTTAAGAATGTATTAAATATTTAAATTTTAACAGCGGAACAAAGAATTAAACTGATTGTTGAATAGCGCCGAATAAAATTATGTATAGACAGAATAAACAAAAACGAAGTACGAGTTTAGGATTTGTACATGTTGTATATTTTCTCTGAAATCTTATCAAGGGCCTTTGTTTAAAAGAATATTAAGGATATAATTACAAAACTGAGTAGGCTTACTGGCCGTTGAATTTTATGTAGTTTGTTGTAGATTTTCCAGTGTGAGTGAGTCCAGCTTACTTGATTCCTTGTGAGAGCAACCCATGTCTTCTGTTTCTTCAATCAATAATTTCGACAAACACTAAACAGAACAATGCGATATATTTCTTTAATTCTGATTTCTTATTTAAATCCCGGCTTTTGCATACACTTCGAAATTTTATCTTATTGCTCTTTCAAGCTGACAATTTCAGGCGACGATTTAATTATTATACTGAACAAAACTGTTTAGTCGCAAAACGTTTTAGTAACCACCGTCTAGGAGAATTCTATATCCATCTTTCTTCGGAGGATTAAAAGAGTGTCACAGACTTAAGTCTTAAATGTAATTTGCTTACAGTTTTTCCTTTTTCTACTTTAATCGAGCAGTATTCATTCTCCATTTCTCTTATCACTTTCCCTTTCTGTGCTTCTCAAAGGACACGAAAGGAAGTCGTAGGCTTAAAGTTGGTCCTCCCATTGATAATTAGCTGATGTTTGTGAATTGTGCTGCTGGGTCAGAGAACACATTCACTTGTATGAAGTAGCCTCGGTTTGTCTCCAACAGCACATACCGTGTGTGCGGTTGCTCCAGTCACGTCCCACTATTTACGAGTATGTATCTCCCCGACTTCACATTTCACAGATGTTAGGCTTCCAGTACTAGATGAATAGTCGGAGGTTTCTTTGAGGGAGAGACAGCAGGAGCGCACGTTGACACAGTATGATGATAACTTGGTCTGTGTGAAAATGTGTACTATGTTGGGTCTTACACGCACGCACGCACGCACACCCTGCTCTTGTGTTCGTGTCTGAGAGAGAATGCATCGTAAGAGAACCAACTACAGTGTATGTGACTTCAAACCACTTATTCTTTACAAACGAGACGATTTAAGATTTTTAAACTCATGCGCCAGAACGTTGTTTGTACTGGTCCTGAATTCTGTATCAAAGTTGGAGAGAAACTGTATTGCCTCGAGGTCACACATCCATGGAAAGAGTATTTTATCCTCAGTTCATACGACGTTAATATTGGCATAACGTTTTGAATGTAATGGAAGGAAACCGTCAAGTTCCAAATTTGGAACTTGCAGTAGAGACAATCCGAGGTTTTGCACCTAAATATATTGTAATATAAAACAAAAATTTTTGTGTTTATTGATCAATGCATTTGTAAGCGCGTGATTCTTTGAATCTGATGTTTATTGGACCGTGCATCGTTGTGATAACTGAAGAATAAAAAAACCAACTAGATGCCACTTGATATTTTATTGTACTTCTTATAGGCTCAACATGTTTCAAGCATTACTATGCCCATCATCAGGAGCTCGCGACTCTGATGTTGTTTACCACATTGGTCGTGTCGTTCTTGGTTAGCTCTATGTTGGAGGTAAGGTGCAGTTAGGATGGAGCAGTGTATGGGTTGCCGGGTTGAGCCTGCAGCCCGGACACTACTCCAGCCTAACTGCACCTCACCTCCAACATAGAGCTAACCAAGAACGACACGACCAATGTGGGAAACAACATCAGAGTCGCGAGCTCCTGATGATGGGCATAGTAATGCTTGAAACGTGTTGAGCCTATAAGAAGTACAATAAAATATCAAGTGGTATCTATTTGGTTTTTTTATTCTTCAGCGTGATCCTTTGCTTGGAATACGTCGCAAAATTGTTCTTTCTTATTCTTTTTAGTGTGACCTCTTCTGCCTACATGTGGTAGGTGTCGAGGGTTATTTTTGCACCTAATTGAACTGAAGGACACACACACACTCGGTAGGACTTCTCTGGACCATTGATCGGCCAATCGCAGAAGTGTCTACCTGCACAGAACACAACATTCACAAGAGACATTCATGACCCCAGCGGGATTCGAATCTGCAATCCCAGCAAATGATCGGCCTCAGACCCACGCCTTACACCGCGCGGCCCACCTTGATCGGCTCTTTTATTAATTATTGGACTTAAATCTACTTAGCTGAGCTGCTTGTACAGTACACAGATGTCCAACTCAACTCCAAAAACGGACTTAAAGAAATGTAGCATTGGTATGTTGTGGACAGGCCTAATGGTTTCACCGAAATTCTTCGGTCCTCTGACATTAGATACAGTTTAGGCCTATTGTATAAAGTAGAACTAATAATTATGCCTTTAAATATAGGTTCGTCTTTTACTGGCCACTGGAGTTCCACTTCTGCATATGTGGTCTTTTACACACTACTGTACTTTGGTTCCTCTTAATAGGCTATAAATGACTTTTTTGCTACAGGGAGAGTTTTTTTATCTAGTATGTGTCACTAGTCACTTCCCCTGAGCTCACTTAACTTACAAAACTTCGACGTGCAGTGAAGAACGTGTTTTCTACATCTGAGAGTGTCTACGAACGGAAAGAAACCATACAATGAACGAAGCCATTTGGACCCCCACGCAAGACAGATTGGATTAGCGACGATCTCTCTTTCTGTTATCATGCGACACGTGCTAAGTGAAGACAGACGCGAGTTGTCAGATGCATTACGGATATAATGGCTATAAAATTGTTCCGCGTTTTCTTGTAATTTCAGTAATGGTATATCCTGTACTTCAGACGTAATTGTTATAAAATTCTACCTTTGGCCCTCTGCATGTAAGCAATTACATTTTCCAATTTGTTGAAGTATTTGTGTCTGTCGTCAGTGACTTTAGTGTAAAGTAAATGCATAATGTCGTGCGACTAATCACTCCGATTTCTTCAGTTTACCTAATTGACATATTCTAAAATAACAGAACGAATCTGTTAATAATGTATGTTTCATAATTACAGGTTACTGCGGTCTGCAAAGTTAGGCAGTGTAAAGTGGATACAGTCAGCGAGACGGGACATGACAGTTTGCGGCATGGCATGTTGGGAATACATGTAGATACCCCTGCGTATTATATTTAGTCGTTCATTTTGACGAGAATCGTTCATCAAATGTTGCGGTTTTATTCCATATAGATTTTAATTAGTTGGTATAATTAAAATTATTCGGTCGTTGGGACAGACATCATGCAGGGTAGCAATATGTCATTGAGATCACAAACTGTGGTTAAATCAATTTACTACATGCAATCTTTGCCAGGTACACACACTCCACTTGCGATCAAAGAGAAAATTGGTTTGACAAAATGACAGCCCATCAGTATACGAAGCCTATGTCAGTGTAATCAAAGCGGTAGTGGTTTTTTTTGTACAGATAATTATTGCTTAAGGTACACGTGACGTTATTTCTACACATTGGCTCGCCGCGGGATATCATCAATTCGCTCGTTTGCGGCAGAGGGTCAATGTGATGTCGAGGTTTGTTAATTTCCAACTACATCAGCAGGATACAACTCGTCGCTTGTAAACCCTACAGCTTAGAGTTAAGGGCCGTATACTGTGTGGCTTAGGTGTGGGTCCCAAAGGCGTCACGAAGCTTCTTGCTAATTTGTCACTGAGGTTCATCCTCCCTTAAGTTAGTTGCTGTTCGAGTCACAGAGTAGTTTGGACCCTGAGAAGGGGGGGGGTAAGTCTTGCCTCGTAAATGTTTTTTGTCTATTAAATAGTCACAGAGTCATATCACAGAACACTTCTGTTGGTTTCAAAAACCTTGAACTTCAGTTGAATAAAAAAAAAAAAACTTCAATGGGTTAGGACGCACTTATATAGAATGAATATGGGGCCACAGTTTTATTCTGAATTTTTACTGCCAGGAAGTTATTTTTCAGAAAGAAAACGTGTACTTACGGAATTTAGGAAAGATAAAATTTTTGGTTGTTGCATTTCTTAACGTAACCTTACTGGGAAGTGTGTCATCCCCGTTGTGTGTGTGAAACTAGGAAAAGGTATGTAGTCAAACACAAATTAAAGTTGTGTTTGACTACATACCTTTTCCTATAACCTCATTGCATTTAGTTTAAATTAAGTGTTCGGTTAAGAGTTTTTGAGAAATTTTCTGTTCTGAATTTTAGCTTCTTTGGAAGTAGGATTCAGCCTGTAGTAGAAAAATACGAACTAAAATGAAATTCACCGTAGGCATGTGATGCAGATGGTCCGTAAGTAAATGTGGATAAATAAATAAATAAAGGAGGCAAAATAAAGAAAAGAAGAGGGAAGCCCAGTGATAGAGGAAAATCTGGAAGAAATAAATAGGAATGAAAAATAGAAAAGCCAGATTAAATGAGGCAAGAAAGGAAGAAAGTCTTGAGAGTTAGGCTATGAATTTATGGATGATAAGTTAATACGATGATTTGATTGTAACACAAGAATCTGTCTTCGACCGACTTTAGCAATAGCCAGTTTATTGTCCATATCTGCCTATTCTTTGCTAATATGTGTTGGCCAAAATCATCTGTTGCCATGCAGAAAGCTTATGTTTCATTCTCTCACTATATTCCTTTCGACTATTATATTTTTTCTCTAATGTTTCTTCATCTTCATCACCAGTACCAACACTTTTTTTCATATTTATGGCTTATACGTACTCATACCCATTTCCGTTCCGTTGAACAGCATGCTCTGCTTGCCACATTGATAGTGCGTGCCCAACACCTCCTATTCCCAGCCTGTACGATAGAGTGTCGTATAATACGTTCTCTATCTCTTCATAAGACATTCTGTTTCCATTGGAAAGGATATCTGCATTTCTGTCATTCACATCATTAATTCCAATTTTTATTTTATTCCTCTCTTCAAAACATGCACTATTTTTTTTCCATTCCTTTGTTCCTCCCCCCGCCCCCGCCTACGCCACCGCCCCCGCCCCCCCCCCCACTGCAGCTCCACTTTTACGTCTGTTTATATCACTTAAACGTACGGCAGTTCTAACTGCAATACATGCATTACTGCATTTGAAGCTTGTACTTTTCCACATTCTAAGACTTCTTTAAAACTCCCCCTAATACGTATATGTCTGGAGTTTTCCCATGTTTTGTTACTGACAAAAACGCCTTGACAAAAAATGGCAATAATGGTAATAAGAGGAAAGGATGTATTTTTCTCCTCCTTATGCCCGTCAGTCGTAGAGAAAGAAATGAGTAAATATACTGTTGTCTAGAGAGTTTTCAGGGTGCGTTGTACGAGGAGGCAACATTTGTCACGCTGTTTGACAACGCTCGAGAATACAGTTATGTATCTTCACCGATGGTTGACAGGTGTCATGTGTTTCCCATAGGGGACATTAGTGACGCGTTAATTTATTAATTTAAATGCACGTGGGCTGATTTAGCTTTCATTAACTTGGGGACGTGTGTCCCAGTGTCCAGTATGTGCATTTGTGTAAATATGTGAATTTTGGAACAGATGGTAAGAAAGAAGAGTGGTGGCAATGCAGGGGCGTAAGGGTCGACATAGAATTATATAATACAGTAAATTTTAAAAGTAGATACAACATAAATTGGAAAATGTGTAATCCCATAAAGAAATACGAGCACAAACGAACGAATTTCAAACTACACATAACCACATAGTTCACACAACAACAAATGCATTATTTATTAACTTGGTTAAAAGTTTTAAATTAAAATACACAATAATATCGCTCCTACATGTTTCGGTCTTCAATGACCATCATCAGGGAGCTTTATCTGTACCTAAATAAAGTTACATTTATGTTAAAACTCTCGGTAAAATTACATCGTTCTATATATTAGGTGATGTGGCAGCATGTCGTAGAGCAGCATGCCGCTTTACGACATGCTGCCACATCACCCCACAATATATAACGACGTCATTTTACGGAGTGTTTTAGCATAAATGTAACTCTAGTTACGTACAGATGACCAGCCTCGTGGTCTAGTGGTCAGAGTCTCTGACTACTAATCATGAGGTCCCGGGTTAGATTCCCGGCTCTACCGTGGGAATTTTCCCTGAAGGGGAGGATTTCCGCGGTGATCATGGTCTGGGTAGGTTGGTAGAATTTAGGTTTAAGGGCCTTCCTGGTACTACATCCTCCTATATCACCACTCACATCATTGGGACAACGTAACTGCGCCTCATGGGCGTCCCAACCTCAGACGTCGGTTACACTCCTGCCATGCCCAGGAGGGAGGATCACGAAGTCCACAAGGACATGTGATGGCATTGGACAAAAAAAAAGTTACGTACAGATAAAGCTCCCTGATGATGGTCATTGAAGACCGAAACATGTAGTAGCGATATTATTGTGTATTTTAATGTAAATTTAAAACTTTTAACCAAGTTAATAAATAGTGCATTTGTTGATGTGTGAACTGCGTAGTTTTCAAAATGCACGGCGTAACGATAAAAAAACACATAAGCACAATTAAAGTTCTTTAAAAATTCTGTTTTTATGTTTATAGTACTTTAGAAATAACTGAAAGTAAGAGCATGGGGATTAGGCGAAGTAGCGGTATTGACACTAAGTGGCCAGTCCTGGTTCGGCATGTGATAGATAAGTCTTGAATTGCTCATAGGCAGTGAAGTTATGTTGCATTCTATTTTGACGAAGTGTATTACTCTTAGGATCAATTGCCTCTTGAGCTTAAGAGCCGTCTAGTAATCCAAAAGGAAAGAAGTTTTTTTTTCGGAAAATGAGTCTGTTCTCGTCGTCAGATGACAGGATATTGAGGCACATACCGAGATCGAGATGTTTCTTCCATCGGACACAACTCGGTTGATGACTCCACACCCCTTTACCTAACGACGGAAAACATTCACTTTACGAAACCTTCGTGTTGTTTCGAAATATTAAAAAATTATCTAAATCAAGTAGTGCTGCGATGTAATGATCAGCTTATCGGGACCCCAATGCAGTGTAACTTGCCCATGACAGAACCGCAAAGGACAAAGATTTTCTTTTCCGTTGCAAGAAGGTTTCAGTTTTTAGGTGTATCATCCCCGTTGTTTTGTGAGCAATTAGGGAAGGGGTGGTGTACGTCAAAACACAACTGTCTTGTATTTTACTTTTTTATGCTAACGACGAAATATTTTGGCCACTGTGGGCCATCTTCAGGTCAGTTTTCCTCTAAATACATTTTTGTGACCTGAAGGTGGCCCACAGTGGCCGAAACATGTCGTCGTCAGCATAATAAAGTAAGATACTAGACATTTGTGTTTTGAGGTACCCTACCCACTTCCTAAGGTTTCAGTTAATTCACGTACTTGCAGTTTGGATCCTCCAGACTACACAGGTTTTCCGCTCAAGACAGGAAGGATTACCTTATGCGCAAGTTCCGTTCAAGACTGGTTTCACTGTACGTATTACATTCAAGCGGTATGTGTTACATACATCTTGACCGTGATCTTGTGGCCTCAGACCACCAGGCTGGTATACACATTATAAACATTTTGGAGAAACCTGCTGCTTCTGTTTTTTGTCCCGTAGCTGGAGGCAGCAAGTGTCGCTGAAACGCTTATGCATGTCTATCACCCACTGAGTAACAATGCAGAAAGCCGCTGTCTGAATCTTTACCGGAGTGAAAGATTCCAATCTCGATTACATAGTAGATTAATACATGCGGCATCTTTCTTCTTGCTTTCACCACAAGGAGATGGCTCCATAGAGTTTTGCGATTATACCGGCCGTCCATTTGTCTGGCTTGTAAGGCTATTTTCATGACTAAGAAGTAAGTTCCTGTTGAAAATATGATACTAGTCGTCAGCCGAATTGTCTTCATGTTACCCTGAAATTTGCGCAGGTGTTTTATGTCTGTGCTACACGACACAAAATCTTCATTTATGCATAGGTTGCAAAGAAACTAATTCTGGAGTTGTGTACTGGTATATTAGCGTCGTGTTGCACTACCTAAACATTACTAAATATTTGTCATATACAAAAATACAAGCCATGAATATTATTCATATTACAGATTCGCTACATATTTCGGCATTAATAGTCCATCTTCAGATTAATATCTTTCACAAACTATCACAGGCGCAACACATTCAATCCGTTCGCAGAATTGCTGGTAAAATAGTAAAGCATGAGTGTGTGAAATGTCAACTGAACTCAGATTGTTGATATAGTCACGTCACAACCAATAACCCTTTCAGTCAAATAGTTATAAAAATACGCTTTACAATAAAAAGAACAAATTTGTACAACTGTAACAAGACACAACGCACGTTACCATAAAATGTATATAAGAACAAGTACCTTTGCCTTCAGCGACAATCAGTGCGTAGCTGTCTAGACCACTGGCTTGCCAAAGTGTGCTGCATGAATCTTAAGGGACCCGCGACCAGTTCTCAGGGGATACGTGTTTACATTTCTGTATTGGCTGCCATGAAAGTTACTTATTTCTTTAATTAAAAGAATAATGTTTTGCATAAAATATCGCGAAAATTCTCTTATTGGCGATGTGTTTATTTCGTATGACAGGATATCTAATTAAGAAACACCCTGTACCCACGAAAGGGGCGATAATCATCGCAGTTAAGGTTAAATCATGCAATGCATTGTTACTGCTGCTATTGGTAATTATTCTTAGGTATCCAAAATTAGTTACGAATTTAATAAACATTTAATTTTGGATAGCTACCATCCGGACACTCTATATTTACGTCAGGAAGGATGTGAGGATTCCTGGTTATTTTTCGAAGCCAAAAGGGGCCCGGGAGCAAAATTGTTTGGAAAACAGTGGTCCTGTGTATTGCGGCGATAAAACGTGTACTCCCATATTGGCATCCTTATGTAACGTAATTGATAATAAAGACAAATTATGGCTCCACAGAGACATAAACCTTGTGATATTTTGCAGTTTTATATCTTGTTACTGTTTATCATCGATTTTAAGAATATATTGAATGTTCTGAACTTCTGATAGTTGTGAAAGTTATTGGCCGAAAAATGTAGCGAATCTATGATGTGAAAAATGCTTACGAAAAGTATTACTGCATATATTATGAAGGCGTAGTAATATTTTATTCTGTTTTGCAGCTTTCGGTAACCTGAGGAAGAACGTCCAGTCAACATGCTTACATTCGGACGTCTGCTGTAAATGAAGGTAATTACAGTTTTCATACGCATTTATTTCTATTGTATTTAATCAAAAATTTATTAACAGGTTTGTTTTAAATGCAAAAGCTTATATATTTCAATTGATATGGTCACAGAGAAAATTTGTAAATTTCTGCAAATACGACTTCATTTAGCTTGGGATCCATTGGTCTGCGCGACTTTCCGACATACGTAAGGCTCAATAGCACTCTTCACTTACGTAGTTAGAAAACGGAAGAAGAAATGGGAAAAATTGAAGTTTTATTTGTAAACGTTACCATATTAATCGTGCGGAAGTCATGGAAGCAAGTCTTCATGTATTTTACACACAGAGGCTTGAAGCAGAGCGATTGGAGACACATTCCATCAGCTAATTGCCATGAAAGAGTATTCTCGGTTCTCGTTAGATTCGTCATCAAAACTAATCCCATGCATGGCGTCGATAAAATAGTCCATGGAATTGCATATTAAGATTCATGTAAAACTTGGTATCTATGGGACCGATATAGATTGATGGCAGAGTGTATTTGTATTTTAAAATTATTAACCTGTTTCGTCATGCATATTCCACAACTCACCTGGTTGACCTTTCCTTCTGCATCCTCAGTAAGTCATTAATCATTTATCAGCTCTTCATTCGACGGCGCATCATATGAACAAAAGAAAATGCCACGTAAAACAAGCATAAGTAAAGATAAGAACTCAAAACTATCATCGGCTTTAAGCAAAATTTAGTATTCGAGATCCCTTTTATTTTGTGAAATGAGATAGAAAACCAACAAGACGCAACAGTTAGATGTTTATTATCAATACTTTCTCAACATGTTTCGGGCATCATTATGCCCATCTTCAGGAGACCAAGACGTGTGTTACTGCACATGGTGTGCTGCACCCCACAACCGCTACCAACCACATCCAGCAGAACCAGCGCAACACACCACGTGCAGTAACACACGTCTTGGTCTCCTGAAGATGGGCATAATGATGCCCGAAACATGTTGAGAAAGTATT
>Ga0131853_10014058_pt1 | contig 14664 bp, 12 predicted proteins | sample TergutLab28metaG_FD_92764 | JGI IMG/M metagenome (GOLD analysis project Ga0131853, IMG submission 92764) | Labiotermes labralis P1 segment gut microbial communities from Petit-Saut dam, French Guiana - Lab288 P1 (version 2) (version 2) | ecosystem: Host-associated > Arthropoda: Insects >... | reverse complement strand
TATAAAGTTGCCCCTGTGCATAAGCACCACACCACAATAGCATTGAGATGAGACGGGGGTAAATTTCCCCACACATTCTAGACCTAAACAGTAGCTGAAGGTAAGTGGTTTGATACATCCTCTTGGCTATTGTACCAAGGAAAGACTTCCTGGTACCATTTGGAGATGAAGCTGGGTGGATTGTGGAGATGATTTGAAAGGAAAGATAATAAAATAAATGCTGCACCTCACAGAAACTGAGTGCCAGTTTAAAAGTCCATAGACAGCTCGTGTATAGCAATGAAAAGGTTACATGAATTTCGTAATTTGCTGAGGTTCCTGGTCACACCCATACTTTAATCACATCACAGATGCATTGACAAGACTGCAAGCTTATGTGGGGGGAAATAATGATGTAAGAACCACTTGCATTGCTGTCCATGTGAGTTGAGAGAGATATCATTTTCAAAGAACCACCTATCTATAAATTTGGTACTGTGGGTTGTGAAGTATTTTAAAAATACTGTAAATGTTTCTTATAAGTGTCTTGACAGTATTAGACAGTTATGTCAGTGCAGATTGGTCTAATTTATGATGAAATGATGAATATGTTTCTGTAACTTACTTAATATCTTTCATACACAAGGGAAATTCTGGTTGGTTAATCCTTTCATTGTAACCATTTTTTAGCATTGTACATCACAGCTACTCAGTTAGTATGCTGAATGGAACACACTGGATAGGCCAATGCACGTGACTCCACACTTACATAACACCAGCATAATATGACACTAGTTTCATAGGCAGGAATACAAAGAACTCAATTAAGGACATACCTTTGTTTCAGTTATATTACAGGCATTACAACGTAAAATTGTTACAAGAAACAAAATGCACAGTTTTTAAAAGTAGCTGTACTTAGCACTGTACAAAATTGCAACCTCAGGGTCAACAATATGTACATAGTTTGGTACCAAAACATGCAATACTCAAAAACAAGCAGTTATTTTAGGCTTAAAACTAGTTTATGTGCTGGAATATTAAATACTTTACACAACTGGACAAAACAGAATGAAGGACCATGAGTCTTCAATGATTCTGTTCACCTGCAGGCCAGTGGAAAACCCTGTGGGATGGACATTTGCCAACACTGCAGTTTCTTCTCTCAGCAATCTTCAGTATCAAGCACACTGTTATGGCTTCCACATTACTAAAAACTTATGTTTGTCATTTTATTTAACAGCATCTTCTCATATGCGTTGGTTACATAACATGATGACTATGAAAGTGTGAATTATGGAGCTCATGACAGCAAGCTTTTCCATATTCATTTATGGCTTATTTTATAATGCTTAGACTAGAGAGTTTCAAATGATAAGATGATTAGTGATAATGAAGTATGAAAGAAAACAATATTCACTATTTCAAATATTTCAGCAATTGTGTATAGGGACATGGGAATCCACATCCAGGCTGAGAATGAAACCCGTTATCTTCCGAGTCCAAAACAACAGGGATTTTCAGTCAATATATACAAATATACATACCTCCATGCATCCAGCAGTTCGGAACAATGACCCCAGGACATGGAATACATCTTTAATATACTCTCAGCTGTAATATCATGATATGCCTCTAGATGAACAGTGACACACACAATACTCCATAAAAGTATAAACAAATGGCACTGTACTTATACAACTGATGATACACATACAAAAACTTGGCATGCTGAGTTCTCTGTTCTAAACAGTGTGTCTATACTGCCAACAGAGTAAACCCTCATACAATGCAGGAGATAGATCCCTCAAAAGTGGCATGGTCAGTGCTGCAGTAATTAAATTTAATACTGTATGGGGTTAACAGGGATAAAGGGTTGCAGCCATGAAATATGAAAGTAAAGAAAAAGTTGTAAATATGTAGAAATGACACAAACATACACCGAGGAAATTGTGGGTGACAGCTCAGATGAGTATTTAACCTGCTGAATATGCTGATGAAACAAACCAATTCAGTGACACAAGCACATATGTAAAAAGCTAAACTGCCTTTAGAATTTTAAACAGCAGCAGTAATTTTCACATGCATGTTTGACAGACTGTGTACAACTATGTTTTTTGTGTTCAAGAAACACTTGTTCCATTTATTATTAATTGAATGATGATGGACAAATCAGCGATGAAGGAGCATCTAAAGTACATTTTTACATATTCTGAACTTCCAAGACATATAAAACCCACACCAGAATATGAAAGAAAATCACTGCACTGCTAATATCATATATAATTATAAAGTGGCTGCTTTCTGCTATTTTACCTCAGGGTACAAAACTACAAGAGTGAGAAGTATACTCTCCGAGTACAGTACACAAATTGTGAGTATATTCTTTGTTAAGGTAACAATCATGGGATGCATTGCAGTTCGCTGGATAGGCACCAAGGTTTCTGAGGTAACCGTTGCCTCCATCTTTATGGTAGAAGATAAGAGGAAGCATGTGTCTATATATATAATGGTCAAGAAGTCCTTGCACCCCTGCCTAATGTACAATGTGGATCTGTATGTGCACGACATGTGCCATGTAGTGTACCATGGCATATGTCGTGCATATACAGATCCACGTGGCAAGTAAGGAGGTGTATGGTGACTCCTCAGCCAGTCTCACGAGACCATCATGTTAACCAGTATACTACCGCGGTGAATAATTAAATTTTAGCGCATGCTTTACGAAAAATGTATTATTTGAAGAGAAAAATATAAAATTATGAAGTAAACGGAATTTTGTGGAAAATAAAACAGAGATTATGCAGCATCTCTTACTAACAGGACAACATTGTACTATTAATTGTACATGCCTTTCACCTGAAGAGAAAACAATGTCCTGCAGTGGGAATTGCAATTGAAAAGTGTTCTGACCACAGCAGAAAACCAGCATTTACAAGGTCACATGCTACAGGTTAAATGATAATGACCACAATTAAGTTTGTGACATATATTTAAATTCAGATAACCCCACCCTGTCTGCCTCTACACCTCATCAATGTATTGTTACTGTTTAAGAGATAAAATATGCTGACAGGCAGCCAGACAGACCTGACTTCCACACTTTGTATTCATAATATGCACTTCCTGCACAGAATGCATAATACTTCAAAATGATCTTTCAGCCATAACATGACTGTGTCACACCTCTGACAGTATGGCACAATAATCAGTCTACTGTTCTATGAGCTTGGCCTGTCAAACCGATGGTATTTAAAATTCAGAGACTAGTTCACCACAATCAAGTTCATACCTTAGGATATGAGACATGCCAACCAAACACATTATGCACCCACCAATTGGAAAGGAAAAGAGTATGATGGATGCCATACACTTGCCTGAATGACAGGTTTTAGGTTCACACATTTCTGAAGTTTACGTCTACGAATATGTAACAAATACATAATGGACTCTTTCGAGAAACAGTACCCATAATGGTGATTTAAATCTGATGATTCAGATAAAATGACACAAAATGGAGAGTACGCATTCTTTGCTCAACCATCATCAATATTTACATCACCACGCTTGCCTTTCACTAGGAACACATTCATATTATCTTTACCTTTTACGTATACAGAACCGCGAGGTTCAAATTCGTAACGTTCAGAAAGAACAGGAACACAGGCACCCCCAACTTGAATTCTTCCATGAACTCCTGTAGAATCCATTCTGCTAGCAATGTTAACAGCATCACCCCAGATGTCATAATAGAGCTTACTGGTTCCTATGACACCAGCTGTGACATCCCCAAAATTATAACCCACCCTTAAGACAAGGTTAAATTCAATCAGGTCTCGATTGAAATCATCAATTACCTTCTGTAACGACATGGCAAAGTCCATCAGTTCAAACAAATGTTGGTGTGGATGCTTATTTTGGCGTCGAACATCAGGATTCAAACCAGAGGCAGCCATGAATGTACTACCAATAGTTTTAATTTTTTCAACATTTTGAAACTCTATTTTTGTTAGGAGATCATCAAAATCTGCTATCAGTTCATTGAGAACTCTCAAATACTCCTTACCACCAAGGTAAGATTCATCATACATCTCATTGAAATTAACAATACTTGCAAAGATAATGCCAACATCCCGATGGTTTTCAGAGTACTTAGCAGTGTTTTTTAATTGGTCGGCAACATGCTTTGGAATTATATTGTTCAGAAGCCAGTCAGCTTGGTTCTTCATGCTCTGGACTCTAGCTTTGTCTCGCACAGCCACCATATTGCCATGGAAACTTAATCTGTAACTGATTTCAAATTCTCGGTTTAAAAACCAAACTAAAAGGAGTAACAACAACACATCAAGGAAAATCTCTCCATAGTAAAGGTTGAAATTACGGTGCTCATGTTGCCTTTCTGAATAATCTGCAACTGCACTATTATTATCAAGGGGTAGCAGACCGACAATTCCAACTGTCGCATCAGGAGTAAAATTTTTTTCAGATCTACGATTAAAATAGTCAAATGCAAAAAATGAACAGGCATGACTAGCTACTAAAGAGATATATATAATCCCAGCCAAAGTTGCCAGAACACTTTTCATCCAACAATTCAACTGAGTAAAATTACAGAAATGAACAAGCCCCACAAAAAACATGTAACTGTAATAGAGATCTCCACCATTCGTGGAAGAAAAGTTCACACATGTAAAATTAACCAGAACTGACGCTATGGGCAAACTTACCAAAACAGCACCACAGACATGCCATGGATACCAATCTGCAAATTTATCAAGCAGCCAACGTGAAAAATCCAGTCCAGGACATACATTGGAATTAACTAGAGCTGGCTTAAGGAACTGTTGAACACAGAGTAATACAGCAAAAATATGAATGACTGTTGCCACCGAAAAAAATAAAATCCATCCAAGTGACACAGTGTACAGCAAGAAAAGGCAAACTGCAATGGCAGTGTACACCAGAGCTGAGATGACAATGTCAAAGTATGTGTTGAAGCGAGATGTTGCAAGTGTTGGTGGAGAGTCTCCCTGTTTCTCAGTAATTCTATGAGCACATGCACGATATTCACGTTCCATATCCTTCTGGCGGAAGAAAAGAGTAATGCCAGAAAGAGGGGGTTTCATGCAATAGCTGTGAAGTGATGTCACGTTGTCCTGAACACATCGAATGAGCTGCAGGTCAGACTGTTTACGCAGCTTGTGGAAACAGATGTTGAAATTGTCTCCTAAAGGAGGAGGCAGATGACTCCGCCTTATGTTCTGATCTGAAAATTTAAAACATTCCATTCTCAGACATTAATCAATTGATTTTTCAATTATTAGTGATGCTGTTTCACATTCAGAGGGCATACAGCATTAAATGAAGGCATATAGGGGAATCGAAGTATAGAACCACACATTTTTTACTTCACCACTAGGAGCCAAGTGGCTAATTTCACACCCCGTCAGCTCTACATCTGGACATAGATACCCTGGCACCTCTGAATAGGAAACTGGGCATGTATTTTGGAGAAAAGAAACACCTATTCTCCCTGTCAGTAACTGAACCAAGATTCTATAGTCATTCAGCCCATAGCCTAGTCACTACACTCACTGAACTACCCCAGCTCCCTAATAAACACTGAACAAGTAAAAATTTGGTGGTACTATCCAGTATTTAACCGGTGAGTCTGATGAAAACCATACATAATATCAGTCAGGTTAAGTAGTAATCATTGGGTGATCTGCTGAACTTGGTTAAAATAAAACATTTTCACACTTCTCTTATGGCACATGCCGCAAGCCTAAACACAAGCAACCTGACATCTCTTGGCTTTGTCTGAGTTTCAGTGTCAAAGATTTTGTAAACAGGTAGCTATAGCCTCTTTGTTGAATACATCGTGACATTCAGCGATAAGTATACCATATTTATATTATTTGCACTGTGCAGTGCAGTGTGTACCACAGGCAAGCATAAGATATATGAATGTACGAAGACTAACAATTACTTCATAACAAACTACCTAACTACATAAAATGACATAGAACCCAGTTCTACTCAAGAAGTTAATACAGCAGCAACTCAGCTACTCAGGCTTCCATGAAACCTGGAGGTTTATTACCATATTCACATGGTCCCACCACTGGGTATTATCGCAGGCAAGATGAATTTGGTCCACATCTCCTGCCTCCAAGGTGTAACTTCAGGATTTATTTTAATATTACCATCCAGCCTATGCTTAAGTACGTGTTGTATGTGGACTCTTCCTTTCAGGTATTTGATCAAAAGTTTGTACAAATTTTTTTATCTCATTCGTTCTACATGCCCAACTCATGTCATATATCTTGATCCTCTTATTGATATATGGCAAAGAGTACATTTAATGAAGCTCCTCAAAATGCACATAACAAACACTATATTGGGAAGAAAATAATTGGAGATTATATGACTACTGATGATGCATACCCCAGTCTGGGAGACTTGGGTGTTTGGAATAAATGTTCCCCGTGAAACAGTAAAAATATTTTGAAGTTCAAGATTCAAATCTAAGACAGGTGAACTTGATAATCTTTTCTCAGAATTGACATTTTCATGGCAATCAATATCAAGATTGGCCTTGATGATGCACATTCTGCAGGACGGAAACCAGTGTTCTGGAGGAATCTGCTATCTATACCTTCAAGAGTACATCATGTGCATCATAACCTACATATACAGCATATTTGTTCTCAGATTTTAGAACTGTGCAAAAGTCAGTTAAATGTCAACACTTCTCAAAGTCCTCTGTGACTGGTGCACTTAACTTACTGCAATACATACCAATATCTGTGTCATTTACTGAAGACTGGCTGGACGTATAGTAGCCGCTGACACGGTGAGTCAGAAGCTCACCTTGGGCTATTCCATTCATCACATAGATCTGAAAACAGTTCACTGACAGATACAGACTTTGTAGCTTCAACATATACACTGATGTGATCTTACACGGTTTACTAGTTATATTAATTTGGCTTAATTTAATCTGTGACTCTAAGAGTCAGGCTCTCTGTGGGCCCTTAAAAGTAGTTGAATTTATCTATTTACTGACATATGGTTCATTAAATAATGCTGTCAGTAGCTCAGACTATTTATCAGTAGCATCAAAAGGTGACTGTATGACGTGGAAAGGGTGAAGGTCACGGCAAAATTTTAGATATAATCCTAACATGCCTGGTGGTACTGAGGAAAGCCATGATAAATCTGTCAGAACAGACATACTCTGGTCTGAGATCTGAACCTGGATTTCCTGAACAGGATGTAGGGGTGCTAGTCATTTGACTGTAATGATATTTTATTTAGAGGTAGTTAAACTGTAAGTACATAATGAACTTATTACTAGTACTAACTCCAATAATGGCAGCATGTAGGAGAGAACAATGGCAACCGATCAACTTACCCACCGACTGACCAACCGATCGACCGACCAACCAACCAACCAACAAACCAACTAAAGTAACTAACATTGGCTGGTAACAAAAATGTAAAAGATGGTCATATATTTAGCTTCTTATACATTTATTTCCAAATACATTTTTTGTCAGTTTAGAAAAATATAAGAAATAAAAACATAAAAGATGAGAAGACTAATAATGAGGAGGAGGGAAAGATAAAAAGTGAATGAAGAAGGCAAAACAAAAGAAGGTAAAAATGAAGATAAGAAGACGAAGGTGGAGTATAAGATGAAGAAGCAGAATTGGAACAGAAAGTGAAAGATGAAAAAAGATGATGAAGATGCAAAAGGGAAAGGAAATGATGGTGAATATGGGAGCAGACATGGGAAGGAGAACCTGCAAAACAGTAACAAGCAGTAGGACAAAATGAGAATAAAAACAAGGAGAAACATAAATTAATATTAATACAATAGCATGACTACAGTGAAAGGATACCTGCTGCTGGATGCTGCTTCGTCTGCTGTTGCTGCGAATGCCAGAATCTTTGCGACTGTTGACAGACAAACAAACACTCAGCTGATCTTCATTTGGTGATGGGACATCCAACTGAGCTGCAGTGCTTGCCACTACAACTTCTTCACTGGGATTCACCAGCTGCATAACAATGCACAATGGTCATGAAATACTTCAAAATCTGAGACCCTGATCTTGTATAAACACAGCTACTGTCACTCAAACATATGCACTTTATTCCAGTACCAGCGATGTTCACAATGTCCTGGACACTGAGTAAAATATTTCATTTCATCAAATGTCATCTACTGGCCAAATATACTTTACAGACCAGAGCAGAAAATTGGAAAAATCAAAACTCATATAAATTGTATGTATTCACGTAAGAGAAGAAACTCAAATCACAAACCTTTGTGTCAGTCTGGTTAGGCTACATGGCCTATTGCTTTGGGAACCAGATCAATGTATTCCGAAGCAACTACATGCCACACATTAGACCCAGAAAATTATCACACATACTTTACATGCACAAGCAGTGGCATAGCTAGGTCTTTCGGCACCCTGGGTGAGAGAAATTATGAACTTAAAAAAATTTGCAATCATTCACTGAGTTCCCTTTTACTTGGCTCAATAATTTAAAATTTGTTGAGTGCAGAAAATAAAATTTTGCCATTTAAAATATTAATTTTGCCACCCCTTGGAATCGGCTGTATGAAATGGCCCCCCCCCCCCACTATGCCCCTAGGCTCATAAAACATGATTATGTTCTTAGAGCATAACACACAGCCTGTTTTAAAACTCAAAAACTCTGCACAATGCCCACACAGAGTAGTTAGTGTTTCACACAATTCTCACACTAAACAGCCATCATTTTCATAAGCTGAACACATGATTGTACCCTTCTTCAACACCCAGAACAGCTTCAGTGCCCACGCAGCCTTCTATTCAATGGATACCTAAGGCCCTCTCCCTGGGGACAAAGCAGATGAAGCGTGAAGCTGACCACTAACTTCCATGTAATGCTGAAGTTGAGAATGAGTGGAGCTACACCTCAAATCTCCCATGTGCCAACACAGTGCGCACAGAAGCAGCTTTACCTTAACCTTAACCTTTACCTTTATTTTCATAACACCACGAAATGGTTGATCTTAGTAAAGTAGGTGTAGTGTTATTTTGTGAGGTAGGAACTGTATTTAGATGAACTTCATGCTTCAAAGCTCTAATCTGGACACAACTCAGCCTTCTCATATCCATTCCCCAATACAACAATTTGAAATAATAAAGGCGTAACTACAGACCCTAGTTGCATTATCAATTCCAGTGAATTTTAAGTGTTGGAAGTGACTTTAAGCACAAGTACAAACCACACAAAAGAAGGTATTAAAATATTTTAAGATAATATTATATATCTGCAAAGTGTGTGAGGGGCAGTGGAGACTGGCATGACAAATTTGCAAATTTTGAGATGACTGGGGAATCAAAATGTGTCTGCCACAGTGAAATAAAACAGAAAATTAATGAATAAAATGTGACAAGAGGTGTCTCTGTCCTAGAACTTGATTAAGCACCATACCATGAAGACATATGGGAAAGTACTCTTAACATTAGCACTGGATGGGGTGGCAGCAGTCAGTTTTGCACCCTAGGTGCTTTACCCTTGGATGAGAGCTGGGTAAGAGTAGTGCCAGACTGGAGAGGAGAAGGAACTGAATGCCTGCATTGAATTAGGATCCCATTCTGTGGATGTACAACCTGTACCCTAGAACAGGCCATGAAGGCACAGAGGGGGAGCAGAGGTATACCCCTATTTTTTTTTTAATCTCGGTGCTAGACGGGGGTGGGTGGTCAACACAACGCCCTGGCTGCTTTATCCCTGGGAAACACAAGGTACCCATTGTACAGGAATCTGTGTGGGCTCCAGGGCCAGTTGGGATGGGTGTGGAAAATATCTGGGACCCCCCCCCCCCCGACACTAGGATTCGATCCCTCGAACATCCAGCCAGTAGCGAGTTGCTATAATGACTATGCTATCCTGGCCCTCTTACTATCGGTGCAGTCACCTAAATATGAGATGTGATTATTTCCTGGTTCATTATCTAGAAAAGGAAGTTCACCTCATAACTGCACACAAAATTAAACATATAGGAGTTTTTCTGAAAACTGAAGACAGCGAAGTGGTGTCAGCTTATATTCAGGTAAAAATATTAATTACTATAATGCACACAGCTAAAAAGTACTATGAACTACTACCATTTACCACAATTATTTTATGCTAAATTTGTTACAAGCACAGATAAATAGTGCCTCACTGCTGTGAATGTTGCAGTTTTAAATCTAAACTTACCTGATGGTACCCACTATTACATTCACTGACATCTGGTTCTTTCAGTAGAGGCGTTGAATGTTGAAAATTTGGTTCTCGTGTGCCACTCTCTCCTAGAACAATATGACAGTTTTAACACTGCATGCTTAAGCCTTTAAAGCATAGTGGTGCCTATGTGTACCAAATGCTGAAACATTAAAAATCTCTGCACTTTGTTAGCACACCATATAATCTGGGTTTTTATGACTTTCACAATAAGCGATTATTTCTCTAATAAAAATAACTGCCTGGTGGTTGTCAATGATGTGTCATCTTTACCATGAGATACAAACACTATAGCAACCAATTTTCCAAATGCTGGTAAAAATGGTATAGTGGTTAGCATCTAAGCTAGTATTTGAGAGGTCCCAAATTTGGCCGTTACCACTACAATAAAAATAAAAAAATCAGACATCTGTTCAGCATAATGACAACCAGCCACTTCAAGACAGCAGCAGAGGCAATCCTTCAACACTCTGTGTATCAAATGAACCTAAAAAATAGGATGATCTCCACTTATACCAACAAAAGGAATAATGTTAATACAATGGCCTGCTAAGTCCAAGTCCAAGTGACTTCAATTCAGTTAATATCCTCTCAACCTCTTTATCTTTAAGCTCCATCTAATCTACATCACAGGGTTCCAAACAGCTGTTTTCCAAGGCTCCTCATCAGCTGGATTCTGTACATATTTATTTATTTTATTATGGTTAATTTAACAATGATTTCATTTCCTAAGATTATACAGTATCAAAGCACAGGATGGTTAGTGAATAACAAACTGAAAAAGATAAGACAGGAAGTGGTCATGGCCTAATTTAGGGTAGCATCTTGACATCTGCCACAGGCACATAGGGGAAACCATGGAAAACATCAGTCATGATATCCAGTCTTTAGGTAAAAATTTGGATCTGGGACTTCCAGGATATGAAGTGGGAATGCTGAATTCAGTCCAATCTTCTGTGTACGTATGCTTTGTTCTCCTTGATCTGATCACTAGTATCATATATTTCTTCACCTGATATCCTTTTAAATTTTATGGGCTGAAGCTTCCATGGAGTGATGTGCAGTGGAGACAGCTTGGTTCTAGCACTGCAACTTGCAAGTGATGTAGGACTCTTGCTGAGCCCTCTTCCATCTTCACCTTCATCACTGTCATCATTATCCTTATCAATGTCAGAATTGAGGATACTTGGTAAGGAGCATGCTTTTATTCTGTTTGTGGTATCTTCAAATGATAGTGAGGGTCTAAGGTGAAGATAATGTGGTCGCGATTTTGAGTTACAGGAGAAGACATGGTGTTGTGTCTGGGGAGGGGAAGCTGGAGGTGCCACTAGGATGGGCAGATTAGGAGGTGGATTGTCATTCTGATGAAGGAAGTTCTCATACGAGGAATCTGATTTGCGTCCCCAAATGAAGTATGTCTTGACTGCTATAAGAAGGAAATATTGATTAATTTTAATATCGTTCAATAAATCACAACAGTACGCTCTTATGCAATATACTTCGATACTCAGCATATTTAATGATGTGGATTCAATTCAGATGTTGTACAGCACTACAAAAGTTGACAGGCATGAACAGTGAACAGGTATGGATCTGGAAGCAAGCTGTCAGGCAGCATCCCTGTGTTGCCTGGAGACTTGGGTGTGTGTGTGTGTGTGTATATATATATAAAAGATGATGATGCTGATTTAGTCCAGTGTTAAACCAATAGTCTGAAGCATTACCGAAGTACCAACCTGCTGAAAAAAGACCCTAGAGCATTACCAAAATACCAACCTGATGAACACAACCCTAAAACCACACACCAACTTGCTGAACACAAGCCTAAAAACATTACCAAATTACCAATATGCTGAACCAAAGCCTAAAACATTGCCACAGTACCAACCCACTGAATGCTAGCCTAGGGCTTACCACACTACCACCCTACTGAATACAAGCCCAGACCACTATAACATTACCAAGATGTCTGGTTATGAAGTTATCACTAATGAACCTGACATCACTGAGTAAGCTGGAGTTTCATGCTGGAAATGTAAGTATTGATCACAATGGAGAATGCTGCTCTAGACATCACATCAGACAGAACTGTGACTGCATGACCTGGCAGAATTAATGATCAAATTCTCTTACTCTCTGTTTAAAAAGATGTACGCATGAAAGCACAGTCCTGGTACCTCTAGCTGAGCTGTGAATCCACCTGCTTATGTGACCAGGTGGATACAAATCTAAGGGCTGCAATATTTGAACTACTGAATTCATACCACTTTTGTATAGTGGAAAAGGGAAAACATTTGTCTTATATCCCACTAGACTTAACGATCTGGCAGCATGCTGCTAGCCACACAAGAATATTACATACATTGATTAGTCTCTAATATGAACTGCAATTAGTGCAGTGAACAGTATCACAGAAGCAAATTTTGCATGCATGCAGGCACATATGTGTGCATAAACCTACCCACCCACACCTGTATGCACGCATGCATGCATGTGTGCGCACACAACACACACACACACACACACAAAGAGCTTTTTCATTTACATGGAGATTCCCAGTCAGCATGGGCATAAAAACCACAGATTACTGCATAATGGAACGTGATGCTGTGTGGTCAGTAGATACAAACCTCAGTCTGGGTGTAATGTGTTGCCTGCATCTTGAGGGTACAAGTTGTAGAAGGAGAAAGCAGATTCCTCAAAAATAGTGGTATGTCCGTCACACTATAGGGCGTGGGTCTCCAACCTTCTTTTTGCAAAGGGCCACATGAATAAAAGCATAACAAATGGTACACATAACCATGCACATTGAAAAATATATACAAGATGGAATTTTATTATAAAAACATAATATTGTTATATTATATAAACCGCTTTAATAAGAGAATCTATTATTATTTTGATTAAATGTCCTTCATATTAAACACAACATTATTTTGAACATAAAGCCGAAAAGACAATGCGAGACTTGGCACTGTTACTTACAAACAAGACTACCCATGTCAGGCACAATGGATAAAGTAGCAACATCAAGTGAACTCCCTAAATGCCTGTCTGTGATTTGAGATGTCATCTCACACTTCACATGTTTTATCCTGGCAGACGCTTGCAAAAATATGTGCCGCCAGAGTGAAGTCAATAAAACTGCATGTCTGTGAATCCTGGGATACTTTTCCCATGAGAAATAATTCTTGTAAATGTCAAAGAGGGAGAAATTGTTAAACTAATTCTTCAAGTTGGAAGCATACTGAAATTCAACACATTCCATTTGCAGATGCTCTGGAGCTTCATCTATACTAACGGAGAATGTAGATGAAAAATGATTGAAACTTAAGCTATTCTTCTAGAAGTTATGGAACCTGGTTTCAAATACTTCCCTCAGTTCCAACATAATTCTGATATATTTTTGATAGTCCCAAACATGACACTTCAGCAGAGATGGAAAATTCACAGTTCTTGTTTTTCAACTGTGATTCCCAAAGGCTTAAATTTTATTTCAAAGGCAATGACGTGATGAAATGCAGAATTAATCTTAAAGACGTATGTTTAATTTGTTCATGTGGGTATTTATATCCACTACATACGCAAATTGACACAGCCATTCATCAATGTTAAATCTGGCAACTGGTGTTCCTTGTCCTCCCATGTGTGCTGGTATTTCCTCTTTAAGATCAAACACTCATTCCAACATTTTCCTATGGCTCAGGCATCTGATTTCAGAGTAATGAACAACATTTTTGAATTCTGTCTCCAAGATGTGTAGGAAACCTTCAAATTCCCTATGGTTCACGCCTTTGAAACAGATGAAGTTGCCTACTTTAATGACTGTTATGCTTCTGGCCTTCAAGAAGTTATCACACACGCTCTCTTGGTAGATCAAACAATGACTGTGTAACAGAGTTATTTACAAATTCATTTCCCTTTCCTTGCATTAATTTGACTAACCTCACTTGTCTTCCTACCACTGCATGGGCACCATCAGTTGTTACACCTCAAAAATTTTACAAATTCAAGCCAAATAAGTTCAAAGGTTGCAAATACATCCTCTAATAAGTCACTGGCTTTTGTGATGCCTAAGTGGACCAAAGTCAACCATTTCTTTAATAATATTAAAGTCTTTATCAACTCCATGTACAATGACTAAATGGGCAGTGTAACTGACATCTATACTTTTATCAAACACAAGTACGAGGGTCATACCGAAAGTCATGAGCAACCATTTTTTGCATGCAGACCGGGAACAGCAGATGAAGGAGAGTATGGTGGTATATGGAACCAGCTGTTGTGTTATCCTTGAGTGTCTCGTGACGTCAATAGCTTGCATCACGTGACCAGTATCACTCCTAACAAAATGGCCGACAACGATATGTCGTTTCGCCAGCGTGCTGTCAT
>Ga0131853_10014057_pt1 | contig 14664 bp, 10 predicted proteins | sample TergutLab28metaG_FD_92764 | JGI IMG/M metagenome (GOLD analysis project Ga0131853, IMG submission 92764) | Labiotermes labralis P1 segment gut microbial communities from Petit-Saut dam, French Guiana - Lab288 P1 (version 2) (version 2) | ecosystem: Host-associated > Arthropoda: Insects >... | reverse complement strand
TTGCTTTGCTTGTTTTCCTCTCTCAACCTGTGCACGAGACGGCCACCTATAGGTGTGATGATACCAGAGGCTGTGTAATACAATTTTGACCTCCTGATGATGAGCACATGTGCTCGAAACATGCAGAGGCATGAAATAAACTTATTGTAAAACAAAAATTTTGTGTATAAAGTTGGTTAATTACTAATATAAAAGTTTTATGTGTTTCGTCACAACCTGCTACATGTTTCGGCCTTGTAGACCAGACTGGGGCGTTAAAACACATAACTTTAAAATCCAAAATAAGACTTTAGAATTTTTTGGGTTTTAAAGCCATGCATTTTAAGGCGTGAGGATGGTCAGTACATCTGCAGCATGTAGCATGTTTGGACGAAACTAATAAAACTTTGTTGTTATTGACGGCATTTCGTATGTCACTGTTGGTACGATAATAGGTAATATGGTCAAGATATTTACCTCTTATGAAATCCTAAAGCCCACATTAGCCTTCTGTGATCTGTATTCTGAACTAATTTAATCACGTTCAACTGTTACTGCCGTGACTTTGAAATATCTTTCAAGTCTTGCATGTCATAAATGAGGAATGAGTTTTGAAGGAGGTAAAATTATTCTGGGTTGTGATATAATTTGGTGTGCGGTAACCATCCTCTGGTTTGTGACAACGTGTAACTCTGTAGGTGGTGACGTAGTTTGGGTTGACAGACCATGTAGTCTGCTAGATGGTAAGAGTTTCCGGGTTATGTCCTCATATATACCGTTACGCATTGTCTGCCACGTACATTAGCAAACACTATTGTAGCCCAGAGCGCCACACACACTGACTTCCACCCCCGTACACACGTATGTGCTTGTTCTGTACATTTCCTCTTGCCGATTGGTGTTTCATTGTACCGTTCTTTCTAACTGAGCTGTCAGCCTGACTGTATTCTCATGAAATGGTTCGTGAGGCAATGAATGACATAACTGTGAGCATTACGTTAATGTGGAGCGATGTGCCTACCGGAGAGTGTTATAACGTGAACACCTTCACGTCTCTATTCAGGTTTTTATGAACATCTTGTCGCTGGGTTAGTGAAGGTACGAGACGTGATGCAGGTGTAATTAGTACATTTGTTAAATTTTAAACTCATGGTTCCGTGCATCGTAATTCAGTGTTAATAAATATCCAACCAGATGCAACAGTATGCATATATTTATTTACTGCAAAGTCACTCTACATGTTTCGGGTGTCACAGCACCCATCATCAGGAGTACTAAAAACTGTAACCGCAACCTCCGGTACAGCTACTTCCCTCCAACGTGGCCTGAGGCCACGTTGGAGGGAAGTAGCGGTACCGGTATTATGACGTATACCGGAGGTTGCGGTTACAGTTTTTAGTACTCCTGATGATGGGTGCTGTGACACCCGAAACATGTAGAGTGACTTTGCAGTAAATAAATATCTGCGTACTGTTGCATCTGGTTGGATATTTATTAACATAACATTTGTTACTTTTGCAACTTTACATCATGTCTACAGCACTGCATATCATTTGGTACCGTCGTCACGCAGCAGATGACGAAATAGCGACTGCAGAGTAAGGTTACGTTATACACGTTATATACAATTTGTTTTGCCTCATGTTTGTTTAAATTCACTTTGCACACTCGTACCTACCACAGAATAGCAGGTTTTCAGACGTGGCGATTGAAAAAAATGGGCAGAATGCTTCTCACTTATGTTGTTGTCTGAAGAGAACGGCCCATCTAGCAAACATAAACATGCTCGTAAGTGGGAGAATATAGTTAGAGGTGTGTAGCATCTTGAAGAAGTAGGATACGGGGGTGTCAATTGAAATCATCCGGCTCAGGAGAAGGGCCCGTGGAATGCTGTTGTGATCACGGTGATGTATATTCGGATTACGTTAAAGGCGGAGGAGAATTTCTTGAGCAGTTAAAAGGCTACTAATTATGCAGAAAGAATCTGCACGTTAGAACTAATATTGTTCGTAAGTGCTTGATATATGTCTTGAAATCAGTAATTGACAAAATACATTCGACAGACTAAATTTTCATAGTCTCTCAGCTACCGATAAGTTTCTTTTTGTTGATAATCTAAAGCAGACGGCAGCAGAGAGGTTTTTTTGTATTTGTTATAAGTTGTGACTTGTATCATCATTTCAGTTTGTTCCTTCTGGTGCCGAAAATTCTCTTGATTCCAGCCCGCCCGGTTGCCTCCAGAGAGACATGTGCTTGCAGATGCGTCTTTTGGGATGTTCTCGTCCGCTGATACCCATATACTTGAAAATATTTAGCAACTTGTTCAGCTGCTTTGATTAGTTCAGGCAATTTTGTTTTCTTTACTACAAGAAGTGACACATCAACAGGTTCCTGTAGAACCCTACATATGGGCCTATTCCTTCCGTAGAAGTTACACACTTCCTGAATTCTGCAGAAATGTAATGTTGCCTCCTCGCATGATCCAACGTCTTCAACTCATACAACATTTAATGCGTACTTCCTCAGCAAGACAACTAGCAGTCACTAATACGTTCAGTCACAATATATTGTACAAATATTTTCCTGCCATATTTCCACCATTGTCGTATACTTGTTCAATGCGTAAGTTAAAATCCAGTTCAATATTTTGTAGCAGTTCCAGGATTTGTAAAGCAATATCTTGCCGTGCCTTCTTTTGTGAAGCAATCAAAGCAGATGCATCGTTCCTCAATCGAAAGGTGTGAATTGTCAATTATTTTTACTGAACGAGCGAAAAGAAATTTTTGCTCTTCCTGTGACCAATCTGGAGCTGTATTCATGGCGACAGAAATTATCTCAAATTGCATACTTTTTAAGAATATTCTTTGAAAAAATGGGACATGAATTTCAACAAACTGATTATGAAAACATCAGGAGATTTAATATATTTAGAGGCGTTTGTGATTTTCGTATGATTCCTGGATTTTTCTCATATAATGAAATAAATTTCCATTCTAAGGATTAAAAGTGTGCTTGTTACAGAATTCGCCTGAGAAGGGGTTTCCAGCTATATGCGTTTAGCTCGTTCATGAATAAAGATCCTAATGATGACTTTGATCATTTTCATTTGTTTTCCGACTTGTTGCTAACATGGTTATGTTTACTCATAACGAAATTTTCATGGATCTGTATGCGGTCTTTCAATTGCCCCAAGCCGTCTCTGTGTTTAAGCTTTGTGGGGTTTGGTGAACTGACCTGTCTGGATTATTTTGTGGTATAAATTGCATGGAACGACAAAACAGTATTTGTTTTGGTTTGTTTTGTTTGCCCTAGCAAAACCATCGTGTCTGGCCCCTTTCTTCAGTCGATACGATTTTGTTTTCTTTGAGACGAAATGGAGAGACATTCATCATCACTAGAGATGTTTCTGGGATCTCAAAATGTTGAATCTAAGGAGTTATTCTACCTTCATTACATTATTTTTGTCGAAACAAGAAATTTCAGAGACATAAATGAGTGTTACATTCATTTTTAACATTCACATCTGCATGTGCATCGGGCCATTGGTATTGAGTCTTACTTACTTACTTGCTCCCTGGAGCAGAGCCCTTCTTGAGAAGAGAGCCGGTTCTCAGCTAGTCAAGAAATTCCCCGCGTTTTATGGAACCCGAAGTTTCATTACAACATTTACAAAAGTAAGCCACCTTTTCCTATCCTGAGCCATATCAATCCAGTTCATTCCCCCCATCCCACTTCCTGAAGATCTATCTTTTATTCTACTCCCATCCACCCCTGGGTCTTCTAAGTGGTCTCTTTCCCTCAAGTTTCCCCACCAAAACCCTGTATACACCTTTTCTGTACGCCTATAGTGATACATGCCCCGCCCATCTCATTATTCTCGATTTGATCAACCGAATAATATTTGGTGAGGAATGCAGATCATTAAGCTTGAATACCTCTTCAATATTCCAACCAAATGCACATAATGTATTAAATACATATTTTATTAAATCTGTTGTACATGTTTCTGTGTGTTATACACCGTCTTCAGTGAGAAAGTCTGATTAAATGCTCAAAACCATCTGCTTTTTACAGTGTTGTTGTTTATGTTACATTGGTTATGTCATTTAACATAATATAAACAATATTTTTATTGATTTACAGTGTTTTTATGATGATTAAGACGATATTGTCTTAATCATTGTAATCAGCTGCTTTTTGATTTGTCTTGTTGGCATGACGATGACTCGTTTCCACAGCAACGTCTGCCTTGCAAGTGGGATTTGTGTACGTAGAGCGCTACTTCGGAAATTTTCGCCTGTTTTTAATTTCTTATAACGTTTGTCATTTAGCAGAAGGCTGGCTTTTTACACCGGCTTCTATTTCTTATAGTGTTGGTACTTCTTGTTTCAACGAAGGGTGATTTTCTCTTGTGTAACTCCAGACAGATGTTGAGACTATTTGTGGAAGAAACTGACTGAATGGTGACATTTTACTTTTCATTAGGGAATTCCAAAGTTCTATTCTTGTAAAATGAAAATAAAATACTAACAACATCGGGGTGTCTTGTAGGTAAGCGAAACTGTATGCCTTATTGTACGTGTATGTGGAGGGGGCGAGTTAGAGGCATGTCAAGGTCTACGGCTCTATGGCCCTGTAGAGGCATGTCAGGGTCTACGGCTCTATGTCCCTGTAGAGGCATGTCAGGGTCTACGGCTCTATGGCCCTGTATAGAAGTCAGGTCAACATCAGAATGTAAATACAAACTTACGACATTTGAGGCTCTTATAGTGACGTTGATAATTCACGTAATTTAGGATGTTATGCCTGCTGACTGGTAAATAATTATCGCCGCTTCGAAGGTGTGTAGTGCCTTCATCTGCCTGGTCAAGCAGTCCTTCAGCAGAGAACTGTCTGATGCTGAACACGAAGGCGCGACCTCCAAGAAGTCTTGAATCTTAATTTCTTACCTGCCAAAGAATCAGAAGTAAAAAACCAGCTTCAGTTAGATTCTAAGAATTACGATGAAGTGTAAAAAGCGGAAAAAATTTGCGACTGTGATGAAAAGGGTTGAAAGTACGAAGATTTGTAGGTAGCTGTCACTGAGGCATTACGAGAGAAAAAGGACATTGGGACGAGAGAACAGGAGAATGGAGTTAAAGTCGTATAGGCCTATAACATAATTAAATCGACTTGGAGTGCCTCATTTATATTCGCCAATACCAAAGCGTCTGACACGCCATGACGGTAATCGCTATTGATGTCGCCCAACGTGGCGTGGAGACGACAGACTTGGCCTGTCTCATCATACCTCGGCCATCCGGCTGAAATTAATTTGTCTCGTGTGTATTGTTGCTAGGTTTAAGTTGTCTTGTGTGTAATTGTTGTTGGTTGGCCGTGTGTATTGTTGTAGTTATCTTATGTGTATTTGTTGTACTGTGTATGCATTGCTGTTTTTTTTTACATTAGATGCCGGACTGCTGGCTAGAAGTCAGTACTCGGAAGGTCCTGCGACCGGCCATCTCGACACAGGTTCTTCTTGGTTTCCCTGTGCCTAAAAGCAAATGCTAAGATGGTTCCCAAGATTCCAAGTTACCACTACATGCTTCTCATGTAACCCTCCCAACTTAAATGTAGGAGTAGCCAATTTCATGTTTTGTTTACATGTAAAATAACCACTGCCACCGGGTAACAACCCAATTGCAGTAAATATATTATTATTATTATTATTATTATTATATACTAAGACCATTGGCGCTTTCTCTGCAGGGCATGCGAACTGGTACAGGCTCTCCGCCCAACCAATATCCCTGTGGCAATGTGTGCTGCTCTACTGATATTTTTTAATGTTTGCCATCCCGAAGTGTTTAACACATATATAAATATACAATGAGTATCAGTCAAACACAACAAAGCTTTATACTACAATAATATACATAATAAAGTTTTGTTGTGTTTGACTAATACTTCATTGTATATTTACTACTGATATTTCCTGTAACACCCAGCATGTTGTTACAGCGCTAAGAGTCTGAACATTTTTCGCCTCGGTTCTTGGCCTAGGCACCGGCCATTTTGACAGGCGTTTGTGATTTGCTTCAGTTCTCCAAGCAAAACCGAACAGTCCCTCGATTATACTACAACCGCTTTCTTCGGAGATACTTTCCTATTCGTCATTCACCATTCAACCTGCCATCGACGCTACGTACTGTGAGAAAGGACAGTACCATATCTTATATTTTGAAGTCTTTTTTATACCATGGGTGTATAATGTGTCTTTGCCGATCCCGGTGGCCGCGCGATCAAAGGCGTCGCTCGCTTGCTGGAACTGAGGGTTCGAATCTCGCCGAGGTCATGGATATCTGTAGTTTCTGAGTGTTGTGTGTTGTCAGGTAGAGGTCTCTGCGACGGGCTGATCACGTGTCCAGAGAAGTCTTACGGACTGTGGTGTGTCTTGAGTGTGATAGTGAAGCCTCGATAATGAGGAGGCCCTGGCCCACTGGGGCTGTTGTGCCATAACGGGGCAAAAAATAAATATTCAGATTACTAAGTTGCCAGTCATCAGATACGTATTTCGTAATTATTAATGACTATCATAATTTCGAACATGGCTTTGGCCGAAAACTGCTTTGAATTGAATTGAAGTGATGGTATTTGGGTTCGAGCCCTTCCGGTCCCGATACGCCTAGGCCTTAGGACAGGCCCTTTGTGCCCCATGTTCTGTTCTAAACTAGAGGAGCCCTGTTCCTTTAGCAAAGTTCCAGATGGCCTCTGTATTTCGTTTTTTGATATCCTCAGGGTCCAAAAAGAAGGAACCCAGTTGTGCACGTCTGAGTGAAGCCAAGACCTCACACTCACACAAAATGTGGACTGAGTTTTCCTCCTCAGTACCACATTTCCTACAAGTTGGGTTATTACTCAGCACCATTACGTATAAATGTCTTCTCAAGGTGTCATGTCCAGTAAGGAGGCTAATAACAACCCTGGATTTTGTTCTATTAAAGGACAACTTAATCTTAATTTGAAATTATCTGAAAAAATAAATATATTTATAATAAGCCAATAGTGGGCCGGGTAGCTCAGTCGGCTTAGCGACTGACTACGGGCTGGACGGTCCGGGATCGAATCCCGGTGAGGACAAAATTTTCCGCCCGTCCACACCGGCCCTGGGGCACACCCAGCCTCCTGTAAAATGGGTACTGGGTCTTTCCCGGGGGTAGAGGCGGCCGGGTCGTGGGGCTGACCCCTCACCCCCATCTAGTGCCGAGGTCCTAGAAAGAATAGAGCTATACCTCTACTCACCCAAACGGCCCTCGTGGCCTGTAAAAAGGGTGAAACCTAATAAGCCATTAAACATGGTGTTATATGAACGAGAACAATAATGGATTATACCGTATTAAGTTACACTGTAAAGAAATCGAAACCTTCCCTATCACTGAAAATGGAAATTAGTCTTTAAGACTAGTTTACCGTTGAAAGTGTGATCACTGCTTTGCTGCAAAAGCACGACATATTTGAGGAGCAGAACAACTGCCGGAATTGCCTGTTTATGTAGAGGCGTCTCTTCAGCTAAATTATGTACGGCCTTGACTACAGCGCATTGGCCCGGACGAAATGGAACTTCGAAGAATCGTGACTGCGCTGTGTGCGTCGAGTATCATCCACTGTTAAGATTACACTATTTTGGTATGTGACACCATGTACCGCAGTTGATAGGCACCTATTTCAGAGGGACTCGTTGGCTTCTCTATCGCAGCAAATTGAGGTAGCATGCTTCTCGGAAACATCGATACGCCTCCCAGAAGACAGTCACCGTCGTGTGAACTGCAGATCTCACAGTTCAATGTCAGTGCGTTGCCAGGAAGGAAAATGGTTCTTGTTTTGTGGCAAATTATTATTACAGAGCCCATGGTGCTGACGTCATTGCGCCAGTCCCTAGCTGCTATGTATGATGTATGTGTGTACGTTATAATACAATGATAACCCCTACAAATCGTTTATCCTTATAGTTCTTTTTTTTGTTGCTGGTAAATTGACGTAACGCGCAAAACAATAGATCAAGCTTGCGTATGATTATCTACAAACAGATGGGAGTGAATGAGGGAAACAGAATTAAAACAAGCTTCGTTGAGGAAATGTACACAGTGTTGTGACCGTTTATTTTCCTTGACAAGCTGCTTCGTTTTGCGGTCCCTCCAAGTTCAGTAATAGTACATGTAGGCTAGACAAAACGACGCAGTTGCTGATGAAAGCAATAACAGCGTTAATATGAAGGGGACGTAAAAGAAATTGGATGACGAACGGAGAGTGGAGGCAGAGACATTCAAAATAAAGAACGACATAATACGAATCTCAATAAGTAATTAGAAATTGCAAATTACAATGTTCATATCACAACGGATGAGGCTTTTTTACGTTAAATTAATTCCTTACGGCGAACAAAATTAATTCCAACGGAAGTTTTTACTGTAGGAAGTTGCTTCAGCGAAAGAAGCAGGGTAAATCCAATTCGGAACTTGTCATTAAAATGTGCAATAGGAGTTGTATTGTTTTGACATCCCGAAAATCCAGAGGAATAAGTTTTATTTCTATTTAGGGCTATAAAAAATACGAAGTATTCGTAATGGAACGCACATATCTGCATTTGACTGAAATGCCGTCTTTCACAACACTTTATGGCTACTTGTGTACACATTTATAGATATTTTGTTTGCTTTACACTTTGCTCTGTTTAAAGCTAAAGGCGAAGGTAGAGTTATCTCTGTTTGTAAATATGACGCCATAAGGGCGTATGGGAGTGGAGGTATTGCAACTTTTATTCGTAACGTCATTACTAAATGTTCCAAAAACAGCTTCAAGCTTCCCCCCTCTTACCCAAGTAGCTGTGTGGGCTGAATTATTCGGTCTGGACGCTTTCGATTGAAGATTATTTTCTGTACGTTACAAGGAATCGAACCGGAGTTCGTCGGTTGTACAGCCCTTCGCCTAGTCACTATACCGACCGAGATTTCGCGGGGTTTTGTGTGCCTGATGTGAAGTGAATGCAGATCGCCCAAACTGGCTGACGTAGGTGTACAAAGCGCGCACTCCTTTATATATAATTATGTATCCTTTATATTTTAGAATTATCTGCTACTGTCGTTTCTTCCTCTGTCGCTTACTGCTTGCCTTTTATTTCTGTATATGTGTTCCTTCTACGCCTGTTTTTCGACGAAAGAGCAGTAAATTTTGCTGCCTCGGATTATCCGTGCAGAATCGCTGTGCTGTAGACTAAAACGAGTAGAAGACGAAAGCAAATGTTATATTTGTGAGAACAGGTTTTATTATTCCTTACGAAAACAGACCATGAAAATTTGACCTCGTGCTCGGGGTCATTGCTACCGGACGTGACGTTTCCTTTGGTTTAGAATTTGTAATAAAAAAAAACTCAGACTTTCATATTTCAAACTTTCATCTCAGTGATAGTTTGTTTGAGTTCTTTCCAAAGACATTTATGAGATTTTGTGAGGTCTGTGGTTTCCATGACGAATACTGTTAACATAATGTTCTTGAGGGATGTGTCGCTGATGCAGTCTGAAGCTAGAGGCAGTAGGTTTCTCCGAAATATTGTTTGCTACCAAACTCCGCCGGTCCCGGTGGCAGCGCGGTCTAAGGCGTAGGTCTGCGGCCGCTCTTCCGCTGAGAGTGTGGTTTCGAATCCCACCAGGGGCATGAACTTTTGTCTGTTGTGAGTGTTGTGTGTGTGTGTGTTGTTAGGTAGAGGTCTCTGCGAATAGCTGATCAATTGTCCAGAGGAGTCCTACCGACTGTGGTGCGTCGTTGTCTCTGGTATAGAAACCTCGTGAATGAGGAGTCCCTGGCCCACTGGGGGCTGTTGCGCCAAAAACGAAAAAACAAACTACCATACTCCACGGCGCGAGAATCTAATTCTGTGTTGGAGTGTCTTGAACAAATTAATTCCATAGTTATAATGTGCAAGGGCCACTGAAGCCGTAAACAATAAAAGTTTGAAACAATTTCTAAAATGAAACGGAATATTACACAGAAATGTCATATTAAAGAGGAGCCGGTGTGGTGCTGACTGTACGGAAAGTGGGCTACGGTCTGGCCGATCCAGTATTCAATTCCCGGCAGGAGACCGGAGCCTTTCTGTTCCCTAATACCTCCAGACCGACTCTGGAACCCACCTAATTTCCTGTTCAGTTGTTACCGGAAGCTCCGCCCCCGTGGGTAAAGCGGCCGGGTCGTGAAGCTGGCCACTCACCTCCACACATGGCCGAGGTTGATAATGACTGGAACTACACTTCTGGTCCTCCATTAGTTTCATGGCGTGTTCAGGGACAAATGTACTTTCCTTTATTATATTAGAGACGCTATAGGAGCGTACATAAATTATGTATGAATTATGATAAGTAGATGGGGAATGTGAATGAATAGCAATTAGATGTCAGTGACAGATCCGGAGAAGCGTGCATTTTAGTCAGAAACTTTGACTAAATTGCACCACCTAACCGGATTTACGTCACACAGTTTTTGCAAGCTCCACATTCACACTTACAGAAATTCAACCGTAATACGGCCAAGTACGTCATAGGCGGAGGTTTACAAAGTTTGTGGTCTGTCTTATGACAGGTTCATATCCTTTTCCAAAGCGAGTGTTCCAGGGAGTGTGATCTAGTGCTGCCTCTGCGAAATTCCAATATCTTTTCCTTACTGTCTTCCAGCAGCTGCATATGTCTTCTTCTTCTTCTTCTTCATATTCTGGCCCTTATTATCGTTCCTTACATCTATTTGTCAATAACGTGTTTTAGAAGGCAGTTCCTATGGAAAATGTGACCAATACACTCTGCCTTCCTTTGTTCTATTGTGTGTAGGATGTTCCCTCCTCTTCGACTCTTTAAAATTGACCGCTTCTTCATTTTTCACATGATCGGTCCTAATGATTTTTTACATCCTTCTCCAGCATCATGTTTAAAAACTTCCAAGTTCTTTCTGATCTGTTTCCCCGAAGTGTCATGTTTCAGTACCATACGAAACTATGCTTATAATGTTCATTTTAATGTTACTTCACATGTTAATGGCTTGGGGGCCACAGAAAGCTGCTATCGTTTAGTCACTGCACACTGAGACAACAGTTTAAAAGAGTTGAACATAAAAAACGAACAAAATACTTGTAATATATTCGAAAAATATTCTTTTGCCCAAATTCGGACTTTCGTTGAATTGTGTGCTGTATCCCCCTCCAGCTGTATGTGAATACGAGTTTAACAATAATATGAAATTAAAATTTATTCTGAAACGTTGTCTTTTTAAACCAGTTTCGTTCATCTTCAAGGTTCCCACACTGTCACACACAACTCACTCCTCTGTTAGTAGGTGACGAGTGGAAAATAGTTTAAATTTATTCGTCAATATTCTCTTCTGCTGCCCGTAATTTTTCTGTAGATATTGAAGTGTAAAGTGGAATACTGAACACTGATGTTGTCACTGCATGTTACACATATCGAAGACAGAAATTTGCATGTGTTTTATGTTACGTGATGGTAAGTGGAGCACATCGGTGTGCGTAGGCTGGCATCCTTTTGTTGAGAGATATCTCTCGAATACTATTTCTGAATGATAGCTTTTGGGATTATTGAATTTATCAAGAAGTAGGAACTGCCTTTTCTGAATCGCCAGATCTTTAATGGACGGAGTTGTCTCTATGAGAATGTATCCTAAATGAGGATAATACTGTTCGTTGTAACAAAGCAGTGTCTGTCGTATGAAGCCGGATCTCCTGATTGCTTCCATATTAAACTGTAAATGAAGTGTGGATAAGAGACCAACTAGATGTCAGTTTTGTTTTATCCTTTATTTTTCCTTTACAAGTTACTCAACATGTTTCGGACAACCATGTGCCCATCTTCAGGAGCTGACGACTGATTAGTGTTATCGCCACGTGTTGGTATTGTGCCGTGGCTGTAGGAAGGCTGTCAGAACCGGTTAGCAGGTAGTGTGTCCATTGAGGAGAAACTTGTAAAGGAGAAATAAAGGATAACACAAAAATGACATCTAGTTGGTTTATTATCCACACTGAATTACGATGCACGGTCAACCATATATCAGATTTGTAAATATAGTGCTTTGAAGTAGAGTTCATCATCCAGCCTCACATTCTACCCAACGCTTTTCCTGGCCTGACAGCATGTAAGCCTTACATTTAACAGAGAGTAACTAAGAAGTGTATGAGAATTTTTTAATACTGTACTAGTGCAGATCGACACTAGCGCCGCTCAGTGTTCATTATTTGCAGTGTCCTTAATTTTTATTACAAGTAGGAATCAACATGAATAAGAAATTACTTAACTGTTAACAACATAAACATACTTAGGTCTTCATGTGAAGTGCCTGATATTTTTTGTCCGATTTAAAAAAAATTCGAATTTTCTTGAGAGATTTTTGTAAATTCCCCAGTACCAAATTTTAGAAAAATCCTTCCAGTCGGAGCCGAGTTGTTAGAGTCAGACGGACGGACAGACGGACATACATAATAAACGTAATAAAACTGATGTTGTGATTCAGTTACTGGGGCTTCTGGTAGCCAAGGCCTCTCTTACGCGAGGCGAAGAATTAGCAGGATATATCTGCGACGCAGTACACAAATATAACCAAAGAGTTATTGATATTAAAATCGTGTAAATTTTCATGGTGCACCTAAACTTTTTCCCATTGCGGCCCATTAAGAAACGTGTGATTTTTATGCAGTGCACAAGCGTTTAACATCATTATATGCGTACCTGTTATGCCGAATTTTTGGTCAAATTGGACGATAAATATGGAATTTAGGGATAAAAGTTCATTTATACTCCCAATTACGGCTACTACCGAGCTGATTGTCATTAAACTCGCAACTGCTGAATGTCAGGCGAAAAATGTAGAAAACTGGGGCAAATTTCCATTTACGCTCTAAAGGGAAACTTTCGCGAAATTCATAACAGTTGAACAGCAAAATGTATTGTTTTTATGTTTATGTTTACTTGAATTTGTCAAGAAATATCGAATTAAGGGGGAAGTAAATTAGTTATGCACGTTAGTAGTAAAAGGTTAAAAAGAGGTAAATCAGTCCCATTACAGGCCTGAGGTGCCCAGAGGGTTCCAAGAAGTTAAGTTTTCCAGATTACGTAACAATGGCCCAGGATGGTGGTAAGATTGTCAGCCCTAGGCACCGGCCGTTTTTACCCCCGGGAAATACTCCTGGTACTCATTTCTGTTAGAGGCTGAGTCGACCCCCGGACTATGGTGCGATCGGAAGGATTATGTCAATGAAAAATTCCACTGACACCAGCTGGAATCGAACCAGCGAACTTCCGATTTGTAGCACAGTGCCTTAACTACTGTGCTACCGCGGTAGTAGTTAAATGTCACTGCACCGATTATCACGGGCCTCACATTTCAGCTACCAAATTTTACACAAATCGGTCGACTAATATAGAAATTCATTTACGCCTTTCGTTGTAGTATGAATGACACTGAGCCGGTTTTCACGAAACTCACACTTGCATAGCCAACCTTTTTTTAAATAAAAGTCCGGTATCGAATTTCATGAAAATCCGAAAGACACTTTACTCGCTGATGCTAAGTCGCAGACCGACTGAGGGACAGAAATTTCACATAAGCAGTTTTCTTCTTTTTTACCTTCGTTAGAAGGCCTAAAATATATTATAAAACTGAATTCAACTTATTAGTAATTTGCCTTTTGAATACTTTTCGTGCGACATGAGAGGAACAAAATTACCAAAAAGACTAAAATTAATGCATATATATATATATATATATATATACGAGTAAATTGCAGTTTATACATCAAAGAAAACACAATCTTTCCCCATTACAATGTCCCATCATTTTGTATATTTTTTTAAGGCAAATGAATGGATTGTTGTTTTTGTGAGCATAGTATGAAATATGTAAATATGTCATGAGTGAAAAATGTAAGTTTTAGATATTGATATGGTTATACGTATAGTAGCCACTGTGCTTCGTGCACTGTTTTTTGGACAAACTAATGAATCAAGGGTTTTATAACAGGTCGGGAATTTATTGGTTCTCTGAGTAACTACAGGCTTCTCAATAACGACCTTTTCTCCGCGGAATTACAGTCACCATGTAAACATAATTTATAGGCCGATCTGTAACGCTCTACCGCGTTGTTTTCAATAGCAACTTTATACAATTTTGTTTTATGTGCCTTTTGTGATATTTTTAAAGCTTTACCGAACCACTAGAATAATGACTAACAAACTGGATTTCGTTTATCCGAGGCAGTCGCGGTCCTACTGTATTCAGCTGTATTATGTTATTGCAGTTTGCTGGACACTGTGCCGGCAGTGACCGGCGGATCCTAGCTATTACAATTCTGCAACGCATGGCCGTGCTAAGATCGGTACTTTGCGGTGTGACTGATGCAGGCTGCTGGTAGATAAATAATCTGTCTAACAGTTTGCACATACACACCTGTCTACCGGACTGCACGTAGATAAATACATATCTACCAGATGCATATAGATACACACCTATCTACCGGACTACACGCAGATATATACCGATCTACCATACTGTATGTAGTTACATACTTATCTACCAGACGTGTATAGATATACACCTATCTACCGGACTACACGTAGATATATACCGATCTACCAGACTGTATGTAGATAAATACAT
>Ga0131853_10014055_pt1 | contig 14665 bp, 18 predicted proteins | sample TergutLab28metaG_FD_92764 | JGI IMG/M metagenome (GOLD analysis project Ga0131853, IMG submission 92764) | Labiotermes labralis P1 segment gut microbial communities from Petit-Saut dam, French Guiana - Lab288 P1 (version 2) (version 2) | ecosystem: Host-associated > Arthropoda: Insects >... | reverse complement strand
TCAGCAATTCTACGTTCTGCCCACACAGTGTATTTATGTGTTTTGTGTGGATCTCAGAACAAACAGCGATTATTTCCCTACACAGCATTAACTGACTGGTTTTTATAACTGACATTTAACCCTCTAAAGCCCACTGGTCACTATATGTACCGCCAGTTTAACATTCAGCAATTCTACGTTCTGCCCACACAGCGTATTTATGTGTTTTGTGTGGTTCTGAGAACAAACAGCGATTATTTCCCCATACAGCATTAACTGTCTGGTTTTTATAACCAAGACGGCGAGTGTTTACTGCGCGGTGCGCACTGCACAGGTACGTATCTGGATGAATTTACCGGTCCAATTTATGTGGGATGTGATGGACAAAATGGTACTGGTGAGGTTTCTCTGCCAGTACGCTATTTGGATGTTCCTCCATCAACCTTACAAACGTGCAGAAACACGTAAAGATCGCCGTCCACGCAATGTCGTCTGACTTCCCGGTGCAGTATGTGATTGCCGTGAATCTACATTCTGCATGGCCACTGCATTTGGAACAGCGGTATTAAACGAAGAGTTTCACGTGGGTGTGAAACTTGGTCTGTCACAGCGGGGGAAAGAACACAGACTGAGGGTGGTTTTGTTTACACAGGGCATCCCCGTGGTGTTTCATTGCACGTATATAGGAAAAAAGATGTAGAATTACAGTACAAACACAACACTGTGTATGTGTGTTTCCTTATATTCGTGGAGGCTGAGGGTGTGTGAGGGAGATATGTGGGGCTGAGAGGGGCGAGGTAACAGGGCACTGGAGAAAACAGCCTACAGGGGGAGCTTCACCGGATATTATTCTGGTGATCAAGTCAAGGTAGATGAGGTTGGTGGAGGCATGTGGCACTTTTTTTGGGGGAGAATAGAAATGTATGCACTGTTTTGGTGGGGAAATCTGATGGAAGGAGACAGCTTGGAAGACCTAGGTGTGGATGGGGGGTAATATTAACACAGACGGATCTTACAGTAAAAGGACGGAAGGATTATGGCATGGATTGATCAGGCCCAGGACAGGGACAAGTGTCGGGCTGTTGTAAACACGATGTATGGAACAGCTGAACTACTGTCAGCGTGTATAAAGAGAAACCAACTTGATGTCACTTGCTTTTTTATTTCATTGTTTAATGCTCAACATGTTTCGGATGTTAATACATCCATCCTGAGGAGCTTGCGACTTGTGTGTTGAGTTATTTCATGGGTTGTATTGCTCTGGTTCGATACGTGTTGGTGTTACGTTGTGGTTTGGCTGGGGTGGTGTGGTATCCGGATGCACCAGTGCTTCAGCCTGCATCCGGATACCGAACCACAACGTAACACCAACACGCATCGAACCAGAACAATACAACCCATGAAATAACTCATCAAATAAGTCGCAAGCTCCTGAGGATGGATGTATTAACATCCGAAACATGTTGAGCATCAAATAATGAAACAAAAAAGCAAGTGACGTCAAGTTGGTTTCTTTTTATTCAACTATCAAGATGATGCACGGTCCAATAAACGTAAGATTTACTGTCAGCTTGCGTGGAAGAAATCGGCTGTGTGGAGCAAGTCAGTTGTGACAGAACATTTCGCCTCTTTTCAGATTCCGCTTTTTCTGCGGCCTTAACAGACCACGCAACTCGCCATATGTATATATATATATATGCATGTACCTTGAGATGGCAGAGGCGTGTTTGAACCATGTGAAGGCCGACTGGACTAGCATAGAGAGATGTGGGAAGTAGCGGAAGAAAGGGAAAGTGAAGGGAGAAATAAGAGGCACTTTATTTTATGGGCAAAAGACAATCTCTGTTATATTTCCAGGCTTCGCCCGCTCGTCCTTCGGATTAGCCCCAATCGTATATGAACATGCAGTCCGTACCGCGCAGTAAACACACTCCGTCTGGGTTGTAAAAACCAGTCAGTTAATGCTGTGTAGGGAAATAATTGCTGTTTGTTCTCAGACCCACACAAAACACATAAATACACTGTGTGGGCAGAACGTAGAACTGCTGAATTTTAAACTGGCTGTGCATATAGTAACCACTGGACTGCAAAGGGTTACATCTCTGTTATAAAAACCAGTCAGTTAATGCTGTATAGGGAAATAATCGCTGTTTGTTCTCAGATCCACACAAACACGTAAATATACTGTGTGGGCTGAACGTAGAATTGCTGAATGTTAAACTGGCGGTACATATAGTGACCGCTGGGCTTTAGAGGGTTAATTCTCGGTTATAAAAACCAGTCAGTTAATACTGTATAGGGAAATAATCGCGGTTTGTTCTCAGATCCACACAAAACACATAAATACACTGTGTGGACAGAACGTAGAATTGCTGAATGTTAAACCTGGAGGTACGTATAGTGACCACTGGGACTTAGAGGGTTAATTGAGAAAAGTATTTCTTGTTACCCCCCAGCGTGATCCAAACCATGTCGAATTAAATTAGCAGCAGTCACCAGCAGGGCCCTGATCTCTGTTGGCAGGACAGAGTTTGCTTGTGACCGATTAGAAGCCTGCTTCAAACGGGCCTTGCGGTTTGTTGTGGGATGCAGTCAGTTGGTGATGTTGGCAGCCTTGGAGTGTTGTGTCGGTTTGTTGTGGAATGCAGTCAGTTGGTGATGTTGGCAGCCTTGGAGTGTTGTGTCGGTTTGTTGTGGAATGCAGTCAGTTGGTGATGTTGGTAGCCTTGGAGTGTTGTGTCGGTTTGTTGTGGAATGCAGTCAGTTGGTGATGTTATCAGCCTTGGAGTGTTGTTGTGTCGGTTTGTTGTGGGATGCAGTCAATTGATGTTGGCAGCCTTGGAGTGTTGTGTCGGCTTGTTGGGGATGCTGTCAGTTGGTGATGTTGGCAGCCTTGGAGTGTTGTGTCGGTTTGTTGTGGGATGCAGTCAGTTGATGTTGTTGGCAGCCTTGGAGTGTTGTGTCGGTTTGTTGTGGGATGCAGTCAGTTGGTCTTGTTGGGAGCCTTGGAGTGTTGTGTCGGTTTGTTGTGGGATGCAGTCAGTTGGTGATGTTGGCAGCCTCGGAGTGTTGTGTCGGTTTGTTGTGGGATGCAGTCAGTTGATGTTGTTGGCAGGCTTGGAGTGTTGTGTCGGTTTGTTGTGGAATGCAGTCAGTTGGTGATGTTGGCAGCCTTGGAGTGTTGTGTCGGTTTGTTGGGGATGCAGTCAGTTGGTGATGTTGGCAGCCTTGGAGTGTTGTGTCGGTTTGTTGTGGGATGCAGTCAGTTGGTGATGTTGGCAGCCTTGGAGTGTTGTGTCGGTTTTTTGGGGATGCAGTCAGTTGGTGATGTTGGCAGCCTTGGAGTGTTGTGTCGGTTTGTTGTGGGATGCAGTCAGTTGGTGATGTTGGCAGCCTTGGTGTGTTGTGTCGGTTTGTTGTGGGGTGCAGTCAGTTGGTGTTGTTGGCAGCCTTGGAGTGTTGTGTCGGTTTGTTGTGGGATGCAGTCAGTTGGTGATGTTGGCAGCCTTGGAGTGTTGTGTTGGTTTGTTGTGGGATGCAGTCAGTTGGTGATGTTGGCAGCCTTGGAGTGTTGTGTCGGTTTGCCCTGAATCGCTCATTTACATTCAGAAGGATAGGCGACTGCAGACACAAAGACAGGAAACGGTAGAAAAGAAAGAACGAAAATCGGGAATAGGGGGAGGGGGGTGTTGCTGTGAAATCAACAATAGGACAATAATTCATCTTGACGCCACTAGAAGTCGGGCAGGGCGTCGTTGTTGGGTTTCGTATAGGCATTGTTACATGCTGCAGTTTGTATGAAGTTACCGTTGTAATGATGGAAGGGCTGAAAAGAGAGCGCACAGTGTCAGATCTGGCTGTATAAACTTTGAGGAAAGTCATCCCCGCTTTGTTAATATTATCAGGTGTTATACAAAGTATCATCTACATGTTTCGGCCACTTTACTTGGCCATCATCAGGTTGTACTTAGCTTACAGAGTAACTGCTTTACATACCAGTGTTTCTAATGGAAGACGAGATCTCGTTTACAATTGTCAGATACATGAACTCAATTAACAGGATGGCAGCAATATTTGCTATCCACATATTATGTACTATATTCCAATCTGTCGCTGATATTATGTTTGTTTACACTGTAATGAATGGGTGGTGCCGTAGTTTGCTGCCGTGGCTGCATTGTCATCGTCATGGTGCTGTAGATAACAGGCCGTGTTAATGTGTCGAGGGCCGTACGCTGCCTACGTTATGGCTGGACATACAACTGCAGTAGATGTCAATATGGGCCGGCTATCTGTGGAATAAAGTTATATCTATGTGCCGGTATTGGGAATTAGGGTGCCTAGTGCTATCTTGAGCCAATCTAAACACGGTCGGAAGGTTTTTAATCCATGCCGAATACGTAGCCAACAATCGCCGCAATTACAACCACTTCATATTTCCCAATATAATTTTTGACACCCTCCTGGAAACCCACCGCCCATAAAAACCCCATCCCCCCCTGGCCTCCACACCCTGATAGCGGTCAAAAACCCAAACACCCCAGTACACGACTCTGCCTACACACGATAAGCAAACCACCTCAAAAAGGATAGCACACACGCATGCCCCACACACATATCCACATAGGAACGGGACTGTTTAACCTTTTGACGCCTAATGTCAACTATAGTTGTCGTACCGCACCGCTAACCTCGAAAGTTGCATTTTATATATTTATTCAACAAATATAGGTACTGAATATTTTAAACATGGTGTATACTCTCCGTTTTTTTTTCTCTTCAAAATGCAGTTTGTTTCATAATTCTAACGTATTTGTTTCCTGTGTTATTCACATTTTGTATACAGAGTGTGCTAAAATTAAAAAAAAAATAATTCCGGTGCCAAAAGGTTAAATCGAATAGTGTGATATATTTCAAGAGTGAACAGACACGATACCCGATGTGTGAGGTCCCCCACAGTAATTATCGCCTCGTAGCTCTACCACGTTTTTAAGTGCCATAGTAATTCTGTTATTGTGATACATGACGATGGTTCAGTTGTGATGAGGAATCTGTCTCGAGATGCACTCGAGTACATCAGCACCAACCATGAAAGTAATACTCCACTCCAGGTACCCGTCTCAAGATAGCACTAGGCCCCCTAATTCCCAATACCGGCACATAGATATCATTTAATCCCACAGATAGCTGGCCCATATTGTCATTACTGCAGTTGTATGTGCAGCCATACCGTAGACAGCATACGGCCCTAAACACGTTACCACGGCCTGTTATCTACAGCACCATGACCATGACAATGCAGCCACGGCAGCACACTAAGGCACCACCCATTCATTAGAGTGTAAACAAACATAATATCAGTGACAGATTGGAATATAGTACATAATATGTGGATAGCAAATATTGCTACCATCCTGTTAATTGAGTTCATGTATCTGACAATTGTAAACGAGATCTCGTCTGGTATGTAATACAGTTACTCTGTAAGCTACGCACAACCTGATGTTAGCTAAGTAAAGTGGTCGAAACATGTAGTTGATACGTTGTATAACACCTGATAATGTAACATAGTTGTGTTCTGAATGTATATCTACACATATTTGATACTTTGTAACTGGTTGTATAAGTGATAGTATGTCGGCTTATCTCCCTCAAGTTGAACTCGGTTTGAAAATAATTAACGATCTGTTTGCGTTTTCCTTTCTAGTCCCTACCCACCTAATAAAACTAGATTTAAGATTTTTCGGTCAGAAACCACTGTTCTGGGCAAGAGGGCTGGAGCCCGAAACTGAGCTCTAGAATCTGTGAAAGTGCCTCCTCACCCTCAACTGCCGAATGGTCTGGTCATGTACTGTACCTATTTCCCCGTATGTGGTCATTGCTTCTGGAAGTTCGTGAGCCGTTCGGTCATACTCGGTGAGAGTCGGACGCGATCGGGCGGTACGAGCAGGTCACATCAGTGGCACAGTGCAGTGTGTACTGGCGAGATGAGCGGCAGCGCTGGCAGGTGTGGTGCGAGTGTGTGTGGTGTGTTTTGCTGTGGTGTCCATCAGTCCCTGCAATGCTTGTGCCGATAGTGCTGCTGGTGTCTGTGGGAGACAATAGGCCGTCGTGCGGGCGTGAGGGAAAGGGAGACCTCGGCAGGAATAGAAATGGATGGAAAGATAATGTTGAAATTGGTTCTAAACAGATAGGATGGGACTGCGCACACTGAATTCGCGTGGCTCAGGATAGGGACAAGTGGTGGGCTGTTGTGAGCACGGTACTGAACCTTCTGGTTCCATAAAATGTGGGGCTGCGTGTTTTCTTGGTTGCGGAAACGGATTTCTTTTAATATTTAGACGAGTTTCGATTTTCATTGTGCTACAGTAGGCTGGAAGTGCTTCCTTCCACGTTCTTTGTAATTCGTCACCCTTCACTGCGTGTCGTTTTGTTTTGTTTTGTGCTCTGTAGGCCACACGTGCGAAGTTAATAAAACAACACAAATAGTAGTCTTAGGCCAGTAGCATGGTATAGCGTCAGCGGTCTGAATTTGCGTTTCGTGGCCATTTCCTGATGTTTGAAGAATCTGAAGTCCGGAGATCCGACCGGCCGATCGCAGTCTCATTGTAACTACTGTGTACAGAAGGGAGGATGAAAGGGCATGTGTTGCGATGCCGATTGTGCCTGAAGTGACGCCGACTTTCTGTGAAAAATGGCGCCCGTGTGCTTGTACTGAACGTGGTGTTGTGACGAGCAGTATCAGAACACGTCCATTTGTGAAAGTATTTATGATTGATTGCGTGTGTGTCTCTTGAGCCGCGTAGTTTCCAATGCTGGCAGGGCTAAGGGCTGGACGATTAATGTTCGATTCCCGGGCAGGGCAGGCATTTTTTGTTCGCTGCTGTGTTCAAACAACCAAGGGCCCAGCCACCCTCCTACCCAGTGGGTAGCGGTGGTTGTTTCCTTTTGTAAGGCTCCCAGAACGTGAAGCTGAATATAATACATAGTTAAAGAGCGCAAGGAGTTACAGTCCACCCCGCGGTACGCCGATATGATGTATTGCATTAGTTCTGCCATAACTTAACGCCGAAAGAACTGGCTAGCACTCTCATTACTACTCGGTGACGTGCTGCTTCTGCTTTCAAATGACGGACGAAACCTCGGACCGCCTATTGCAGTGATTCGTATTCTGTAGGTCCCCCTCTCAAGGCTGAGGTTTTGTTTTCTTCAGGCATTCCAGTAAATGTAATATTACCTCAGAGTAGGCCACGGCCGCTTCCTTCCATATCTTAATTTCGTTAATATTTATTCATCTTATTAAGGGATGTGTAACAGGCTGTATGGACTATTGACATGCTTCGTAAATAGATAGAAAGTAAATTGCTGGGTGTTGTGTAGTTGCAGTTAATGTTAACAAGGATGCTGCACCAAGAACGCATACCCCATATTTTGTAGAAACTGTGGACGTGTACTGCTGTCTGTCTGAGGGTTGGACCAGGTAATTACATTTGTACCTTATGAATGGGGCATACACAGTATCTGATATGTTTTTGAAACTCCAAGACAGTTGACAGGATCCACAATAACAGTCGTAAACCACCGTCAGTGGAAGCGTTTAGACTTGTTACCCTCCTTTTATTAGCATGTGGGGCGTTATTTACGAATTACAAAATGTGCGCCCGCCCTTCAGTTCGTCCGTGACGTAGTATCGGCGACAAATCCTTGCGCCGGATTATCATGAAGTCCGCAGCAGAGTTGTGTACGAAAAGTCGGTCCACCAAGCATGACGCCCGTGGGAGGCGTCTCAGTGGCAGTCACGCGTTCGTTAGAGGCGTAAATGAATTGCTAGCCCGCGCCTTGTTTATTGACCGTTTTGGGTGAAATTCGGCGCAGGAGAGTTAGGCGTAGTGCCGTTGAGGAGTTTCATGAAAATCGACATACTGTGGGGCGTTACTGGATTTGTGTCCTACTTTCCACGCCTTTTGTTCTTCCATTTACGGTAAAATTCGGTACAAGGGATGTGCTAGGGGGGGTGGGGTTGTTGAGGGGAGAGGAAATTACATTTCCCCAGGTGCTGTGAAGCCATGTGACACCGGGAAAATAAAGAACGCCCTGCTGCACAGCCTGTGTGTTGAGTGGCAGTGCATCATGTGCAACGTTGCTTGATTCAGCTCGCAGCCTGGCGGCCGAACTTAGATAAGGCCAGTGTTGCTGTGATCGCTGTAGTCCAGGGCGAGCAAATGGCAGCCGTGTGCGTTAATTGTGTGGTCACATCCCGCGTCACAGCTGTCCCACAGTTCTGCGTCACTGCAGTCCATACACGCACACACACACACACACACACACACACACGCGCGTACGTGTTGATCAAGGTGTCGTAATTCTGCTACAAGCTGTTGTCACTTGCCACGATCGGATGTATTATCAGTAACTACTTGCAGCAGTTCGCCTAGATAAGCTGGTAGTTCCTCAGTTGTTCAGGAAATTCCCTTCGTTTTGTGTAACCCGAATGTTCATTGCCGTGTTCAGAATAACCCCTTTGTGGACCAGAGTTATCCACTGTACACCATCATACTTAATATTATCCTCCCATTGTACCAAGATCTTCCAGGTGGTCTGTTTCCTTCACGTTACGTTGCCAAAACCAAGTACGCATTTCGCTCAGAAAAACTGTAATACGTTGATGGATCCTGTCGAGTTGTGCCCACTTACTGTAGAATGTGTTATCAGATACTGTTGCGACATCAGAATGCATCAGAAGTAACCTTTTGCACTGTGGAGTGCGCGTTCTTTGTTTGGCACGTTCTGGCCTACATTACTGTCAACGAGGAAGGGTGTGATTCAAGGTGAACGGCGCCTGCCCTAAATAGGATCTGGACAGGATCTGACGTTCCTTATTGGTGCGTGCAAGGCAAGCGGAGTGACTCCGTATTTGGGAGTGAAGGTCACAGGTTCGAGGGCCGATGGGTGTGAGATGGGGCTGAGTTGTGTGGTTAGCGAACTGGAGCGTAGTCGACGTAACGGCGTTGAGACGCTGGGTGGGTGGCGGTGACGGCGCTGTAGAACTGGGGAGTGCAGGGGTCTTCGGTAATAGGCTGCGTGAATCCTGAGGCTGTCTGGGCTTTTCCTCAGTTTCCCAAGCGAGTGTATACGGCTTTAAAATAGGCAGCGGTCTGCTGGCATTTGACCCGTAATATCCCCGCACATTCGTCCCTCATCTACTTTCTTCCTTTTCTTTATGCCTTCCGTGCTTTTATACCCTTCCTGTTTCCGTATTCCGTCCGGCCTTTCATTCCTGTCCCTGTATCCTGTCGGCACCGTCACGCTCCTATTTACCCTAATCACATTTATTTACACTCGCGGTAGTGCAGATTGTATACCGCCACGTTATAGGGTTAGGGAGCGGAGAATCTTGAAGCAGCGGCGGTCTGACTTGCAGTAATGTCCCGGTATCTTGTAGCGACTGTGAAAAACCACGGTAAACTTAGTGGAGACAGTCTTGTGCTGGCCAAGATACGAACCTAGGACCGTCATCTGAGCGCCTGTTATACTGTGTGTACACGTTTTGAAGTTGCAACGTTACATCAACTGCTGAGGTTAGTGCGTGGAGTCAGAAGCGCGTAGGTTCAGTCAGAGGGACTGGGGTGGTGGGACGAACACTTGTGGTGTGGTGTGCAGGTGGCCTTTGATCATATCCGTGAGCACAGCAGCTGTGACGGCGGATGGAGGCTTTCTGTGTGCGTAAGGGTGTGCATTGGATTCGTATTCCTCAGGGTAGGGTTCTAGTGGTGGGCTGTTGTGAAGGCGGTAATGAACATGGATTCCGTAAAAAGTACGAAATGGCGTGGCGAGCTGAGCTGCTGTTGGTTTCAGGTGGCAAGTCTGAGGTAGAAAGATATTGGTAGGGCCTGGCGAAAATAGTGGATGCAGCGTGTACCGATGTTTTGGATAAACCTGCTGCCTCCATCACCAGGAGGGTTTTAATTTCTGATGTTAATGTAATGCTGTTAATAAATCATGGAGGGTAAGATGGGCAGGACGTGTAGCATCGGCGAGGCGATGGCCGCTTTGGAATGTGCACCATGAAATTGGTTGTTCTTCTTCACCGAACTGGCCGAGGGCCTGGGGCAAAGCGGAACAACGACCCGTGGTAGGCGAGCAGTGCTGTACCGTGCTGTGACTGTGCAGAGGCCTGTCGTCCGGTATGTGACGCCGTGTACTCTGGTATGTGCCAGCGTTTCGTATCTTCTGCCTCCGTCTTCAGGATTCCAAGCTCATGGAGGTAGCGGGTATTTTAAAAAAGGCGGTACATATTTAGGGGGTACATGCCGTCACGGGAGTCGGGATAGCTCAGTCGGTATACGGACTGGACAGTCCGGGGATCGAAGCCCGGTGATAGCGAGATTTTCCACACTCGTCCAGGCCGGCCATAGGACCCACCCATCCTCCTGTCCAATGGGTACCGGGTCTTTCCCGGGTGTACAGCGGGCCGGGGCTTGGCGTTGACCACCCACTCCATCTATCGCCGAAGTTAAAGAAAGAGTAGAGCTATACTTATGCTCCCCCTATGTGCCTTCGTGGCATATTCTGGGGAGACCTTTACCTTACATTGCCTTCTATGTGCCGTCACATCGAAGCCGTAACGTCAAATTGCAGTTCATTTTGCTCTCACGTGATTCGGGGTGTAAAAGTTTTCGCTTTGAAGGTGGATAGAGGCGTGGAGGTGTACCTTCTCATTCTTAACCCTGGCACTGGTTGGACTTGGTTGGCCAGCTTCTTGCCCCCCGTGCCCATTGAATAGGCAGCTGGCTGTGGACGCTTTGGAGAACATCTCTTGCCTGTCCTCGGGATCGACCCAGTATTTCTCGGTTGTCAAGTCACTACGGACTGAGCTGCCCCGTCTCCTGTCGCACTGCCACTTGTCCGGCCCATCCAGCGGACAGACGTGGTGTGCAGGAAACCAGAAAGTACTGCTGGTGTGACTGATGGGCTGGCTGTGTGTCAGGAGACGCCGTGGTGGTCGGAGGGCTGGACAAGGGTGTGGAAGGAAGCGGTTGTGACGTATTTTGAGGTACTATTCCAGCATTTGCCAGGAGGGACTGAGGACAACCACGACAAATCAGAAAAGGGCTGGAGTGCCAACCATGTGAACATGGTGCAGACTATTCTGTTGTAGCTGTTGGAGAGAGTTGCTGAAGGACGGTTTTGTGACTGGTACCATGTACTGGTCGTTGCGTGGTGTGAGAGAGATAAGCGAATATATTGAGCACTAGGATTAACCTTACTCATATTTAAAGATCCAGTCCGTATCGCGCAGTAAACACACTCCGTCTAGGTTGTAAAATACAACCAGTTGATGTTGTATAGGGAAATAATCGCCGTTTGTTCTCAGATCCACACAAAACACATAAATACAGCTGTGAGGGCGGAACGTAGGATTGCTGAATGTTAAACTGGCGGTACATATAGTGACCACTGGGCTTTAGAGGGTTAAATCTCTATTATAAAAACCAGTCAGTTAATGCTGTATATGGAAATAATCGCTGTTTGTTCTCAGATCCACACAAAACACATAAATACAGCTGTGTGGGCAGAACGTAGGATTGCTGAGTGTTGAACTGGCGGTACATATAGTGACCACTGGGCTTTAAAGGGTTATTAACGCTGTCAGTAACCCAGACTGCATCGCGTCGAATATGATAATATTAAAATTGAGCTCAAGAGTGTTAGGTTGTAGTGTGGACAGTGTGTTAGTGGACTGGTTTGAGCATCTGACGACGGCGTGACCCTCCGCTGTGGGCTGTTTGCCCACTGGCACAGTTTTTAATGCGAAATTCTCACTTTCATACTTCATATGGACTGGATTCGTTCTTTACGCGTTAGAAAAACGTGTGGTAACCTCGTCTGTTACTTGGTATCGTCGGCTGAACCTGTGTTGCATTTCAGTTATATTTGGTATAGAAGTGCTTCAGGTACTTCGCAGAAATTTGTGTAACCACAATCAGTTTAATGACAGTCTGTGATGTGGAAGCCGCACAGCACCGAAAGGCGTAGATGGAACTTGGCCCTGTTTCCTAAACATTTCGTCCAATTTGGTTAACGTTCGGTACAGATATCCACAAAATTTTCTTTAGTAATTTTGCGTTACGTGAAAATCCCTCCTTAGGGGTGGAAATGCATTTCTGTCAGTATCGTCCACGTTTGTAGTCAGTGTGGGTGAAATTGGGCACAGAAGATCTACCCATCGTCCTACTGATAGTTTGTAAAAGTTTTCACGAAAATCGGCGCACAGTAGGCCGTACTTCTGTGACTGCTGTAAATACAGTTGCATTTCCACAGCGTATGACCCCTTGATCAAATGTTCCCCGTGAACCAGCACACCGTTGGCTGTCGTGTTCGGTACAATACTGACACGACAGCCAAGTCCAAAAACTCTTGAGTATGGCAGTCAACCGTCCGGTTTCGTGGAAATAGGAATTTTATGTGTGCGTCAATAGCTGGACTGAATTGCGCCGCGCGGCTAGCCGTGTCGCTGGGTGGGCAGTTAGCGACGTGGCGAGCATGCCTAGTGGCACCGACTGCAGGTTCATGCGTGTGCAGGAGAGGAAGGCACGTGCCGAAAGGAAGCACTGATTCTTCAGCAACTCCGCTCTGAGCACGTATTTCAGAAGTTAGGCTGAGTAATTTTAAAGTGTGGGGCGCTCTGGTTCTGTACGCAGTTTGTCAAGGGTGTGTGTGTGTGTGTGTGTGTGTGTGTGAGAGAGAGAGAGAGAGAGAGGGAGGACTCAACACTGGCTGATTTGCAGGACGATGAAACAGCCACCAGGTGGTGATTGTCACGACCTCTTTGGGGCCGAGTTCAAGGGCTCACCCTGCCATCACAGGCAAGTATAGTTATAGAGTCACGAGTGCAGCTTTGACCTTGACATTGGTGACGCAGTAGGAAGCAGATACTAAGGTGTTTCAGGTAAAAAAGTATGTGTGTGTTGTGCTTGCGAGTTAATACTGTTACATGTATTTTGTGTAGTGATGTGTTTATAAACGTGTACTAGATATAACTACAGGATCGTTACAAACAGAATAACTAACAAATGGTGACCAGTGGAAATACACAGGTGCAGCGATAGAGCCGTAACGGTTTACGTTCGAGGTGCAAGGTTCGCTGGCAGCGAAACTACCACGCTGTCAAGGTCAAACATGTTCTCGTCACTCAAGGACTGTAGTTCTTACCGATGTCGTTCAGGGTTCAGCCATGTGCCATGCCTCGGCTGTTCCGGCGTTTCGACGTGCATCTGCTTGTCATTTGCATCGTTGTGTCTCAGCCATTCTGGCACCGCGGGCCCTCTCAACTTCTGGACACCGAATGCCCAGCTACTAGTATACAAAACCTACAAAATTTGGTACCTACAAACTTTGAACATACCTGGACTGTAAAAAAAATCACTGAATGAGTTTCAATAATGCATTGTACCAAACTCGATTTTCCTAACAGGGATAATAATAAAACTGATACACATAAAGCGTACAAGAAAATGACAATGTTCAGTGCACAGAATCTATACAACTCGCGGACCCCTGGTCGAGAAACATTTTTATTCCATTGTTCCAGATAAACAGGCTTTGTGAAATGTTGAAAATATTCGATACAGTGTCATACTTACAGCTGGAAAAGACAAATCATCTCGCGGGCGACAGTTTGTGATGCACTGGCGTAGCATACTGAAATTTTGGAAAAAATGTCAGTGGCTTAACTGTAGTTACACATTGAGTTACATGAAGTTGCAGGCCGCAAAAAACCTGATGGTGAGGTCGTCGTTATGTTTGTGTAGTACTAGAGTACATCCTGTTCCGGAAGGTTTGTGTGATTAGAAATTGTGACGAAATTGTTTGCTGCTTGCAGCAGGATGTGACAGGTGTTGCTTTGCGCAATGATGTATGTAGGTGCGTCAGGCGGAAAGCTGCTAAACGTTCTGTCAACTGATCGGTGCCGATCGGGTGGGCACAGCTGTGCTTTCCACACGTGGTAGAGCTATGGCTGTCCTGAATTTCCCGTGGTCAACACCGGCGCCGAAAGGAGTGGTAGTCGGAGCCACGCCCATGTCACTATACCCGGTACCCATTCTGTACCATACAGATGACCTGGGGCTCCCCAACACGCGGCCTGTCAGGTCACTTTGTATGTCCCTCCCATTGCCGTCGTCACTGTAGCTCGTCATGAAAGAGTTGTTATCAGCACTGTCCGGGGCTCTCAAAGCTTCGTGCTGCTTCATGGTAGCGTACAGCATACATCACCAGAGAGATATCAGTGCACTACAGTGGGACACCCAAGGGTGAGGTGGGGGAAGCTGCAGGACTACAGCCCCCGAAATAAAAATAAGTTTTGTAGGCACAGTGATATCAAACGTTGCATTTGATTTACCCTTCAGCCGAAAGCCGAAATCGGCTTAAGGGTAAATTTTGTAAAATAAATTTTAAAAATTTGGGACGCCCCACATTAACTGGAAAGAAACTAAGAAGATTAGACGTTGTGATAAATTAGGTGAGTCAGTCAGGGAACATGTGGCTATAAATGTATGTATAAAGGGTGTCCCAGGAGGAATGTGCCAGACTTCGGGAGGGTGTTCCTTATGTTAAAGTATACCGATATAACCGAAAACACCTATGTCCAAAGTTGAACGGTTACGGAGATAATGGCCAGAGAAGT
>Ga0131853_10014053_pt1 | contig 14665 bp, 5 predicted proteins | sample TergutLab28metaG_FD_92764 | JGI IMG/M metagenome (GOLD analysis project Ga0131853, IMG submission 92764) | Labiotermes labralis P1 segment gut microbial communities from Petit-Saut dam, French Guiana - Lab288 P1 (version 2) (version 2) | ecosystem: Host-associated > Arthropoda: Insects >... | reverse complement strand
GTGATAAATTCTTATAATAAAACCAACTAGATGCACTAATTTCTCAAATTTATTTTTGGAATAAAACTCTACATGTTTCGGACAGAGGAACTGTCCGAAACATGTAGAGTTTTATTCCAAAAAATAAATTCGAGAAATTAGTGCATCTATTTGGTTTTATTATAAGAAAGGATGTGGATTGGATTTATCTGGCTCGGAGTAGAAACAAATATCGTGATCTTAGGACGTGGCAATGAATCTTCGGTAACCATAATTGACGGATAATTTTGTCAACATTTCAACGAATATTAGCTGCTCGTGAACGGATCGTACTCAGCGTCCTTCATTTGCCTGAAGAGTAAAAAATCGTCAGAGAGCCCTGAGTTTGATATTTGAATCCCAGGAAGTAACAAAATTTGTTTCGTAGGGTAGCGAGCCTATCTAATTAGTAACGTGTGTTCACATTTATATATATACACACAGATACAAAACCGGTTAAACTGAAGATAGGCAAATTATTATTCGGTTTCTGTGTCATGCAGGACAGCACTGAACACAATGGGAAATGCAAGTGTGACGTAAAAACTGTGACGCGTTCCAATCTTTGTTCTCCTTGACGCAAGTATCAGTCGAGGCATTCCGCTTAAATAACTTTGGCGTTTGAAAGAGAGAAGAATATTAAAAACTTTGCCATGTAGAGGCAACAGTAAGTTCTGCTTTGTAATGTTGAGCTACATAAGTGACTGTTAACATTATAAAAAGTTCTCAGGTCTTCATTTCAAGCGACTGACTATTTTTTAAGATTTTAAACAAAATTAATTTTTCTCGTCAGATTTGAATAAAAGTCCCCAAAATAAAATTTCACGAAAATCCGTCCAGTAGCAACCGAATTGTTTTATTTATTTATCAAGCTATTTACATCACCAATTTCATTTATGTGTATTCATTCATTCACTCATTTTACGTAATTTATTTGATTTAATCTAATTTATTTTTAATTCATTTATTTGCTGTGTTTTAATTGGCTGATTTCATTTACTTGTGTGTTTGATTTTTATTTTTTTTATTTAATTAATCCATCAAATTTATTTGTTTATTCATTACAAAATGTACAATGGATACGCTCCGGCTTCACTAATAAATATAACCCCACAACCCAAGGAAGAATTAGATGGTTACGGGACCTATTTTTAAATGGTAAACGCCAATACATTATTTTTGAAGAATATTAAATGTATTTTAACCACTTGGTTACACATTTCGCGCGTTTACTTTCCTAGATATGGCTTAAGTATTTCACTGATGTACATACACTGGGATCCCAATGTGTGCACAGCATCCTATGACTTAACCTGTAAAGAATAGGCCTGAAGACGACTGTTCAATAGTCGAAACATGTTGCCTGTGTAATAACCTTGTGTACTAAAAACAGTTGTGCTGACGTACACCATTAATATCACAATACGTATCCAAGCACATCGTGATGCCTCCATTCAAAAATGTACCCATTTCATTAAATGTTCAACCGGTGAACTCTTACAGTTAATGTAATTAATGCATGTATTTTATTTGCTTATTTCTCTTATGTGTTTAATTTTTTATTTGTAAATTTACTTCACATAAAATTTATTGAAATAATTTGCTTATTTAAATAAAAAAAACTTATTTCTTCATTAACGCATTTTTAATTTTTTCTTTGATTTATTTATCAATTTATTTAATTTCTTTCCTTATTTCTTCAACTAATCAACTAATCAATTTCTCTTTATACATTTAAATAATATTATTATTATTAAATAATCTATATCCTCCAACTCCCTTTTACTAATCAAAGATATTTCAATACAGCACCACTTGGTTCACTGCCACATAAAACCCAACACATATTTGGACAGAATCAAGAATAAATACGGCTCATAACGACCTAACAAAAGACCATATGTTAACAATCTACATCGCAAGGCAAGCAACGTACATATACTATATCGACGTCAGAAGCCAGAAGGCATGGTCATGCTACTTACATACCATGCATAGGAACGTGCACTGAAATAGGAACAGCTGTTCAGCCAGCCAGTAATTTCCTCAACTAGTACGTCATAATATGTAAGTCGAGCAGTTCAACTAAGCGGTAACGTGGCCGATATGCGTTCTGAAATTAACTGTCCTGAGATAAGGCCTGTAAATTTTCAGTGTCCTCCAGCAAAAGACCGGGATTATGACACCAGACACACCACAACAGATCGCGTCTAAATCCTAACTACCTACTGACTTCTCGCGCATGGGCACCGAAAACGACAAAACGCAGACAGCTGAAACAGCGCCGTTAAAAAACAGTTTACACATCATCAAATGTGACAAGCCAACTTCGAGAGAATTAGAGGTTCATAAATAATTTTAGACACTTGTAATTAGCCGTATGGAACAGAGTGGTAACTACACGGTGTTCAAAAGGAAAAGCAATCCACCAAGCAATATGCACATATTACTGTAACCATTGCTTTTCTTTCTGTTTCAGCAATTCTGTAAGTAGAAGAATTGTGTTTACACTTCAAGAAAGAATAATGTGATTTGTTTTTATGAAGACTGCTAAAGAACCTTTTGTAAACGTATTCAACTCGTCCTCATGCAGTTGAGCAGTTACAGGGAGGAATTAAGCGTACAGCCGATGGACGGCATACCAAATGAGACATTTAAAAATATGCTGATAAAAGGATTCGTCGTGTGTACATAACGTGCAGACCACGACGGCCAACAAATTGAACAATTTTTAAATTTACTAATAAACATACATTCTCCATGGGTGTCATTTCTCACTGAACGCGCTGAATACCCACTGCCTGCTTCAACACGCAACATCCTACATTTTTCCCATCGACTAGAGCCTGGGTTCTTAACCTTGTTCGTGCCATGGACCCCTGTGAAAAATCTTGTAAAACCTACGGATCCCTTCTCAGACAGATATATGTATAAATGCATAAAATACAGATAGTGAGATTTATTGACGTCAACAAGCATTTTTGGAGTCTAGAGGCCATAAATTACTTTGTTGCCTGCATTCATTATTGCATGAACAGCTAAATGTCAGTTAAAGGTTAACGAAAATTAAGTTTTGTTTCCCCATCAAAGTTCACGGAACCCCTGAAATCTATCCATGGCCCCCAAGGGGTCCGAGGACCTCAGGTTAATAAACGCAGGCCTAGCGCGTATTTGGTAGATCCTCACAATACAAAGCCATACTTTCCCTAAACAGTACTAACCGGTTTGTCTTTGTAAATGTGAAGCAACTTTCCTGTCAGGTAGAAACGGAGTTTTTAAGTATCATATCGACAAATTTCAGATGTCAAAAAGTGGCAAAGTGACAAAAAGCAGAATCTTCGTTCCGCCGTTTGGTAAACAACTTCGAGGTTATGTTCGGCAAGGACGAACAGGATTTTCGTCAGTAGGCGGTACGCACGACTTGGCGCGAAAGTGTGGGGGCACAGACAAGGAAGCGGAATAATCCTCTATCTATACACGTGAGTCACTCGGGTTACACGCGTGCAATTCGCGTTACACTCTGTCGTTTGCATGCCAGACGAACGCGGATACTTACATAAAACGTCAATGTTGTTTCTTTGTCTGATCTTGTGGCCTTCACGGACACCGGATAAGGATATTCGGAGTAGAAACATGACTTCCGCGATCGAACTTGCGGTCCATAACAAAACTGTACGGTACAACGACCGTTTAATATACTTGACAAGACTTGCAGCAGGGGTTCACAACCTTTCCGAGTGTGAGGAACCATTCTTGGCGTCGACAAAAATTTTCGTGAACCAATACATGTTAATACATGTGCTTCACTATACAGAGCGTCTCTTTTTATATCAGTCCTGAGTACTGTGACTGACACGCGATATGTCCCGGCAGATGCGGGCTTCCTACGCGACTAAGCTGCCGTGCTCGAGAAGAAGAACCCCCCCCCGCATGATGGTACGTCAGCCCAGCGTCAGGGCTGAACTAGACTAAGCCAACACGCTTTTACAATCATGCGTCGGAGCGTCATAACCTGAAACCCCCTGAATTTGCATTCTTAGGCTCTGTTACTGGATAGGATACAGAGTGACAAAACAAAATGATTCAAATTCAATAACGGCTGTAAGTGAATTCACATTTTACTCATTACCGAAAAAAAAACACCAACAGGAAAACAGTAGCATTTGTGCAACACGTATTATTTAGACAGTACACGAGACATCAGACCTCATGAAATAAACCTCCCGACATCCCCCCTCCCCCCAAACTTCCGAAGATGGTCCGTTCTACTGTAAACAGCGAACAGAACCGTTCGTCCCACGATATGACTGTGGGGGGGACCACATTGCAAGTTGTGCGACAGCCATAACATTTAATGCGAACTGGAGACACCAAAACAGGTGCATTTTAAACCTGTTTTCTGACAGACCCTCCTACGATAAGACATGCTTCCTATACACACAGTAAACTTCAATATCATCGCTGATATCCTTGGGGATTAATATTTTAAAACTTTGTGGTAACTATACGTACCACCTCCTGTGACATTACGAAACTGCGCTGTGCCCACACAATGAAAACAGATCACATCCCCACAAGTGCCTTAACAGACTGGTCTTTGTAACGCAAACGAAATGTGTTCTCTGTTAGGTAGGGCCTGAATTTATCTATATAATTTAGAAGAATTCTTCACTCTTGAGCATTCTCCGATTGCAGTTTGCAGCAAGTTCTTACGCAGAATTTTTTTTCTCTGAGGTGAGTGGGCGCGCCTTACCCTTAGGCTATTTATAATTTATGTCTGATTTTACAAACTGTGTTTTACATATTTCGTGTCACTGTAACATAACGCTGTTTGCAGCTGCATTCATATACGTGCGATTACCGCCTAATTTAATCACACGTTCTAACCTTCTTGGTTTTTTTAACTTCATCTCAGACCTCCTAAGATTTTTATTTTACATGTACTATTCAAAATTCCAGTGCACTAGTCATCGGCCCATTTCATTGGTTGACTGGGGCTGAAGGTCAAATCACGTCAAACGTTTGATATCATCGTGTGTACAAAATATGTGTATTTTTTTAAATTTAGATTTGGGGAACTGCAGCCCGGCAGCCCCCTCCCCCTTTGGGTGCGCCCGTGTTTTGCGCTTTTCAACACCTTTGCACTTTGGGGGGGGGGGGTTAGACTTCACCAATGCTAGTCCATGTGCGGAAAAGTGATTGACATTCAAAAACTGCTTGAGTCTATGGTTTTAATTCAACATTCATACATATTAAACAAGGTACCCCAATCTGTAACGAATTGTCTCCCTCACCCCAACCCTCCAGGACGCTGGCTGTACAGTAATTGGCGGCGGTCAGCCCTGAGAGCCAGGTCAATAGCCTGTCGCGCCATTCACAAAACACACTCACCACTTCTCTTCCACTGCTGGAACCTGTGGTATAGCAGACATGAGCACACACAGCACACACAGCTGAGCACCATCAATGTGAGCACAATACCAACCCAGACGTCTGCCAAGAACCTGTCGTATTGTTCTTGTTCCTTGTACCTAGTACCTGCTTCACGTACGACCGCTACATCGTCCACCTCTGCCACCAACAGCGTTAAGTTGTGATGTACTGAATTCATAGTAACTGCCAACGTTCTGTTGCCACGTGTATATAATATCACCAGGTGAACAAATAATTCAACAGTCTGCACCTTATGTAATGTTCCTTTTGTTTGTTCTTTCCTGTTATCACTTACATTGAAGCAATTAAATCTTGTAGCAAGAAATTAATTACGCATCTTAGTTTCCTGTTAAACATTAAACACCAAAAATATTCATTATTCAAAGGTCTTATTTACGGAGTGTCGTCTATATTCATACGCATCACAACAGTCAACACGGAACAGTTAATGCTCACACTATTCCATCATTTACTTGGTCCAAAATGCACAAAGTGCACAGCAAAGCACAATAACGGCAGGTACGGTTATAACGAACTCACATGTTCACTCCAAGTTAAGTCCGAAGCTGCCTCCATTTGTCACGCTTTGCTGTAATGCTTCTTGCTTCCGGCACTTGGCGAACAATAAACACACAAGCATCTGAAACACCTCTGTAGCTACAAGCAGTGCTTCGCCTGTCATCTGATAGCGCTTGTAACTAAGGCATTGTATCTGTGTTTAAAAATTCCTGCACCCAGTGCAATAAAAGTCGACTGATTCAGATAACAAGAAGAATTCCTTGCAATACTGCGCGGTAAATGAACTGCTCTGTAAATAACAGACGTGTCCGGAACTGCGGTAGGTAATCACGAAGATAAACGGTAGTGTTAAAAAGAGGAGATGAAAGTTTCTTCAAAACAGATACAAGAAATTGTCAATTAAACAGTCGATTAACGTTTCACAACAATGGTACGTGTCTCCACAACAATACCAAGCTAACGGCCACCAGTTGGTACTGCCGTCTGTGCCGAACTGCTGAAGAACAAGGACACGTCGAGGCTTAACTCGTCGCAGCAACTGCCCGGCCTACGACACTCCTCGTTGTATAAACCTGTCAGTTCGTTTGTACTGAGGAAAGTAGGAAACGAGCTGGCGGCGGTATATTCACTATCGGCTGTCCGCTGCTTCTACGCTAAACACTTTTTCACTGTTAATTTGTTAGTTGCTGCTCTCCCCACCACTCTTTGCAACTTTCAAACACGTACAATTACAGGCTGCGTTGACGAACTTACGGTAAGGTAACGGTGGCCTTGCGGCTGCACTATGTGCCCGCCATTTTACCTTACAGCGAGCTTTTGTTTCGAATGCGCGAAACAAATCGTATTTTATAATAACACACAAAACGTAGTCGACTGAAAACGAAGAGGTGTAGCAGTTTTGTAGAAAATCGCAATGTCTTGTACACAGGTCAAGGCCAGTTTGTTCAGAACTATTTTCACAAATTACAGTGCACGACAGAGAAGAAAATGTTGCGCATTGCGAGATTCAAAAACGCGGGGAAATAGACATATAGCTATATCTCCCCATTTTGTGTTCATTTTGTGCACTTTGTTTAAAGCACAGAACACATAAAACCAAACCTCGACATAACAACCTAATTGTTAGTGACATTTCTCGCTACATCCCACGGTTAAACCGATACAACTCAGTCAGATCATCAGTTTAACACGATTTGCTCCAGGCCTGCGTAAGGACGATCATGGTTGCATGTCCAAAAATTAGCTGGTAAGTAAGCGGATAGAATCTAGTTCAGTTTCATGAATTTACGGTGTAACGGTTCAACCGCCAAAAACTAAATCCCTCACCGCCAAAAGCTTCTGATTTTCAGAAATAATTGGTCTATGTCACGTCAGGCGTTAATTAAATTACTTCTGAGTGGGATACGAGCCCGTTGTTCCGCTAATTGTAACCGACTGACAAATACATTAAAATCTTAAATTACACCAAGGCCTTGATTTACGCCCTATTTTTGTGCCTAAAAAAAGTAGGTGTAAATAAAAAATGCATAAATCGAAAATGAGATGTTCATATGAAAATACACTTAAATATACGAAAATAAACCAGCCAAAGAGCCGTAAACCGAAAAGGAGACGACGTAAATAAGTGGCGTTTATTGTCAAGGGGCGCTAAAGCAAAAAAAAAATAAATAAATAAAAAAGACTTAAAACAAAGTTGCGTAAAAGAAGGCGTCAGAGTGCAGTGGTCAGTATGTTGCAAAGCTGCAACAATAACAAGAAACGCAATGCGTGTAACATGACGTAACGCTGAGTCGTGACCGCATAAAAACTGTTACCTTGGAAAAGTTGCAAGTATTACAAATTCTGGGTGTGTGTCTGTAGCCTTATTTACGCAGCACGCAAAACGAATGTGGGGTATCGTATTGTCATCTGTGCCCTGTCCGGCTGTACAGTATTTTTCCACATTATTTCATAAACAACACGATTTCCTGACAAAAAAAATGTACGGAACACAAAATGTGTGTTTTGAATTTTTTCCACAATATTTGCGTGAAATTTTTCCCATTCTGAGAATAACCGAGTGAGATATGATCAAAAACGTACATTTGTCTTCACGTAAAGTACCCATCATTCTTGTCAGGTTTTAATTATACTTTAATTTTCCCGAAATATTTGCGAAAATAGTCAAATATAAACTTCATGGTTGCACCCTGCATTGATAATGTCAAATTCTTTATTTTTCCAACTATTGCAGTTACCTAGGAGGGACGAGGTAACAGGGGAATGGAGGAGATTGCATAACGAGGAGCTAAATGATATGTACCCCTCACCCAATATTGTGTGGGTGATAAAATCGAGAAGAATGAGATGGGCTGGGCATGTGGCGCGTATGGGTGAGGAGAGGGGGTGTATAGGGTCTTGGTGGGTAAGCCGGAGGGAAAGAGACCACTGGGGAGACCTAGACGTAGATGGGTGGATAATATTAGGATGGATCTCCAGGAGGTGGGATGTGGGTATATGGACTGGATTGGGCGGGCCTAGGATAGGGACAGATGGCGGACGCTTGTGAGTGCGGTAATGAACCTTCGAGTTCCGTGAAATGCGTGGAATTTCTTGACTAGCTGCAAACCAATTAGCTTCTCAAGAAGGACCCTGCACCATGGAGCAAGTAAGTATTGCACAGAAATTGTATTAAACAACTATTTAATACAATCTGTGTGCAATAGTTGGACAAATAAAGAACTCAAATGTAAATTTTCATAAAAATACGTCCATTAGGAGCCGAGTCGTTCAACGTGAATGGAAAGACGGACAGACAGAAAGACATGACGAAGCTAATAGACGCTTTTCGCAATTCTGCAAACGCACCTAAAAACTTGGTATTTTGTCCACACGTTGTAATTATGTATTCTGTTTCATTCTTACAAAAAAAATACTATTTCCCTATACAGAATTCACCGTTTGGTCTATCTAATGGACGCACATTTTAGTTCTCTGTGAGGCACGGACTTCATCTTACTCAATTGCCTGCCTCAGGCCGCGGGCGCCCGGTTTGGATCCCGGCACTGGGATACGTTTGTCTCCGGTTAATCTGGTTTTCCTTTGTATCGTGCCAGCAACACCGTACGCTTATCTTCATCTAGATACTGCTGTTCTTATCACAAGGATAAGCAGGCGAAGTCTGTGAACACGCAAAGCAACGCATCTCCCGCTATCGCGCTGTACTGGATAGAAAAGTAAATTCACATTGCTTTCTTTTCACTCTTCAAAAGGTTCGTGGATCTTGGTATTTCTGTGCATGCTGCAGCAAATACTTACATTTTTTAAATGGAGTTAAAGCGGGAACAGGTACAGGCTTCAAGTCCCATCACGTCGACAACAACGTCCCCTGAAAACCCCATATTTTGTAGGGGTGTGGAACCAGGTACTTCCCTCGCAGGGAAGAACATGGAATATCTCTGTGAACTCGCCAATGAAAGAAGTACTTAGACCAAACAAGAAGTTAGCAAAATCCTCCCATCTAAAGTTTTATGTTACCTCCCATCTACGCTTTGGTCTTGTAGGTGGTCCTTTCCATTCACTTTTCCCCATCAAAATCTGCATGCATTTCTCTCTTCTCCCACATGTGCCACATGCCCCTGCCCGCCTCACTGTCCTTGATAAGATAATGGGAATATTTGGGGAGGAGTACAAATTAATAGAGCTCCTCGTCATGCGATTTTCTCCAGTCTCCAGTCTCCAGTTACTTCCTCCCTCTTGTTCTCAAATATCTTCCTCAGCACCCTATTACAAAGTGATTTCCGAAATGCGTCTCTGTGTGTCTTATTGCTGGGAAAGAGATTCATGGCATTGCAAGGCACCCGAAACAGTGTCGTCAAACACCCATTTCCTATCTAACACGACTGCAGAATAACGAATACGAAAATACATGCAAAATACAAAACACTAAGAGCTGCGACAGAACGTATGGGCCGTGTCTTCGCAACGTACTGAAGCTCACTATGTATATTACAGACATCAGCGCATCAATCTATGAAGTTCGAACTAATTACACAGCAGGTAATAAATGCATGAGTCTCGGGGCTTCCGAAATGTCGCTGGGCGAGGTTTTACCGACGTTTCAAAGACATTATACCCCTTCGTAAGGCTTAGAACTTCTCACCCAGCTAGTGTGGCGTCGCACACCGGAAGACCTGAATCCACACCACCGCTATGAGACCTTCAAATCTCGAAACTCGTATATTCTAGTGCCGATAAAAGCACGTGCAGTCACAATAATTTAGCAAACTTAAAGAAACTTTTCTCGCCATGCTCTTTGACCCGCTGTCACTTCGAAATTGACCCTTTAGTCTCTCAACTAGAAAATAACCGACCACCCCTGTTTTGGACAGTGGGTACGACTGCTTTCACCGGGAATCGGCCCATAATTTGCAGTTTATTAGCTCTGCACTATGTCCAGTTGTGTTTACAGACCATGAAATAGATCAGTCTGGTGTTGACAGCACATGAATCATACAAGGAACACTTCGCTGTGACCTTCTTGTCACCAAATGAACACTAAGAACAATGAAGGTCTCCAATCAAGGCAGCTGACCGCTGGGCTAGACTAAATGTCAGACTAATCACATATTCTGTCGGAGGAAGAATATTTCGCCTGAAATCTGACCGCCCAAAATTCACAAATAAAATGTCTTTTTGTGGGCTTCTTACGCAAAATACCAGACTTCATGTAGATATTATTGATCTTGAAAGCCGTTATTACAACTGCAGACATTATCACACAGGTGCATTATTTTATCTGACAAATCGTCTCACTCCGCGCGACGTCAGGCAGAGCAGCGTTCGCCGCTACTCCATTCGGCCCCTGACTACTGTTCGACGCGTTTTGGTTCAATGTTGCGCAAATAATACTCAGTTTCTACGAGCAGTATTTACAGAAGGTGCCGGAAACGTTTCCCTTCGTTTCGCACCCACAAGCGTCACGTTGTTTTTTGAGCGTCGAAATTTCGTAAGTTAAGCGAGCCGAAGGGAAGAGAATGGCGACAGTTGTCTGATAAAATACACGTAATGTCCCTATATAATATCCAGAGGTATAAATGCTGCCAAGGGTGAGTAGATAATGATACGAAAGGAAACGGTCGCATTCGCTAAGGGATTCTTTTGAAACCCACAGAACATCCGATCGCAATCCTCAGCCTCTTTCATCCACTTCACATTTTCACACCTATGCCCTAAGAACCATGTTAATATTATCGTAAAATATCATTCTTAGTCTTCCAAATACATTACCTATGATGTTTCCCCATCAAAATTCTCTACACATTCTTTGATTTCCTTTCCTACCTACATGCCTACCCCATCGCACCTTCCTCCAGTACACTGCCAAAACAATATTATGTGACATATGGTTATCTATTTTTAGTTTAATTTGTGATTCTGTCAGTAACTCAGACTATCTGGCATCGTCATTGGAATTTTTCCGGTCGCACTATGGCACTGGGGTCGACAGAAATGAGTACCAGGAGTATTTACTGAGGGGTAAAGGCGGCCGATGCGGACGGCTGACAACCGTATCACCTTAATGTACCGATTGTCTTGAAATCTGGGAGCCTCAACCTCCTGGAGCCCACAGGGCCTGCCCAGGCGCGTGCAGGGATTGCTTTGCTTTTATCTTGCATTGTCACCTAGGTTGGTAGCGCATAATAAACTGAAAGAGATATGGGAGAGAGTGGTCGTAGCACATCCAGGAATTTGTCTCTTGGGAATGAGGAAAACTGTACAGTCCCTGTCGCGGCCGAGATTCGAAATAAACACTTCCAGAATACAGGTCGGAAACGTCACAGCTTAAGTCAAAGTGCTCAATAGATGTCACACACACATATAAAGAATTTCGTCATTAAAAATATCCTAAATTAATCACATGCTTCACTACGAATTATTAATGGATATTTAACCCTTTATAGACAAAACGTGTCTGTTTTATACAAGGATTCAGCGCGTACCGCGCAGTAAACACTCTCCACTTTGGGTATAAAAAACCAGCCTGTTAAAGCTGCATGAGGTAAAAGTCGCTGTGTTTTCTGACATCCGTACAAAACACATAAACACAATGCGAGCACCATGCAGAATTTTTGAATATCAAAGTTGGCGGTACATAAAGTAATCGCGGATGATTTAAAAGGTTAATTTGCAATAAAGAACTGGGCGCACCTCTTCTTCCTAATCAATTACGGAATTCGCATTTCCACTGCAATGAACAAGCAGAATCATACTATCATACTTAAAATATCTGAAAAGATCCTTACTACTGTCACCTCGTAATTTATCCATTATGATATTTCATATGAATTGCTTAGAGGAACGACTAACAACGCATAAAAGATTCGTAAGGAGGAAAAGTAAAATAGAAAATCATAAACCCATTTGCTGTTTTCATCTTGAAGTTAAATCACGAGATGTGTTCTGGACAGCCGAATTAAGCTTTCCTGTCTACTCAGCCATTTTTATTCCACTAAAGTGCCTCATGACGAACTGCAATATACAGCAAGGACTTCGTTTTTTCATGCTGTTGTGTATATTGTCCCGTCAATTATAAACAAGCATATCGTATATACAAACTGTCTGTCTCCACACACATAAAAACACAGAGGACGTACTTACAGTCAGTGTCGGACATATGGCATTAATCGCCAGATGGCCTCGCCATGTACATACTTTTATCTCTTAGAGGCCTTCCCTATAAATTACCGCCCCCCCCCCCCCCCGAGTAATACGCTGAATATTCTCACAGACCTCTCTGTTCTACATTCTGGTGTTGTAGGCTATGAAACGTTAGACTTTAGGCGATTACTGGTAAGGGAATGAGCCTGCTAGACACCTGCAAACATAGGGGTATCTTGGCTAATGACATTGGGGGCACAAAACGGATCATGGGTATTTGTTTGTTTGTTTTGGGCGCGACAGCCCCCAGTGGGGCCAGGGCTTCCTCATTCACGAGGATTCTATATCACACACACGACGCGTCACAGTCGGTAGGACTCCTCTGGACGAATGATCAACTCGTCGCAGAGACCTCTACCTGACAACACACACAACATTCACAACAGACAAACGTTCGTGCCCCCGGTGGGATTCGAACCCACAATCTCAGCAGACGAAAGGCCGCAGACCTACGCCTTAGACCGCGCAGCCACTGGGACCGACGACAATGGGTGTTAGGAACTTTAATTTACGAAGGAGCCAAATTAGAAATGTGGGTAAGTTTCCTTTCAGACAGTCCTTTATATGCTTAAACACTTTATTATCCAACTAATGCACCAATATATAACTCATAGATATAATTAAAATTATAAAATATTTAAAAGTGCTCCAACATGTTTCGGATCACAGAGGATCCATCATCACGGAACCTTGTACAGTACTTGGCTAAAATTACAAGTATGATTCTATCGTGTCCGTTGACATGGACAAGGTCGGTGTTATGACAGCATATTGTGACCCGTGGTGCGTGTGTGTAGTTTACTGTATATGTGAACTACAAAATACATGTCAATACACTCCGCATAACAAGAGGACCAAATTTCATCTCTACAGACTCAGAATCTAAGTGTGTGCCGCAATTATTGTTATGCTGTCAGGGGTATGAACTTATAACACTTTAAAACGTCGGCGTCCAATCTGTTTGTGACGAAGGTCCACCCCGTTATTGTGGACTGGTTCGCGGGCCGCATGTGCAAAAATAACAATATATGGTATATGGCCGCGGTCGGCGGGTTGGAGAACCGTGCTTCAAAGCACTGGAGCATGATTTGTGGAACGCTGTAAATAAATGTACTTGGTGAATCGCACAACGAGATCCTACAAGAGATGGGAGGGTTCAGGCCTGCATGATGGTGATTTGTGTTAGGACGCAGTGTGATACATGGTTACCCATACGTCGGAGGTATCTGGTGCCTTCAACCTAAGGGTAGAAGTTGGTAACTACACCATCTCCAAACCCAGACGACCACAAATCAAACACGAAGTTCCACATTACGTTATTTTCTAGTTCCTCTTCTATTACTCCATCAAATATTACTCTCTTAGCACCTTGTTGTCCTTTCGTTAAGATCTGTTGTACGAAATTAGTACAGTTACTGTTCAGACCATGTTCATTACACAAAACGTAAAAATAGAGTTAATAACGATAGTTAATAAATATGACCTGCAATTCACCTATGTTAATTACGTATTAATATTATTTAATATCTGCGCAGTGTCATTAGTAAGCTATTGCGTATTCAAACGTCACAGCAGGCCTTGTGGCTTCCAGCACGTTCGCAGCGTCAACCGGTCAGCCTCAGGATCAGACTCGCACCGCCCAACAGACTCCAGTTCCGAGGCCGTCCACCTGAACGCATTAATTCGCGTTGTCAAAGGCCGTAATCTGTCGCAATATAAAAACGAAATTAAAGATTTCTGTCTTGTAAGAAGTGACACCGTGTATTCTGGCCAGTCCTTGTGGGATCCAAGGTGGACAAAGTGGCGCTTGGGAAGCTTTATCTACGAGTAAATTCGACTTTCCCGTGTCAGTATCTTACCACCATCGCACCACATCCATATACAGGGTGTCCCAGGAGGAATGTGCCAGACTTCGAGAGGGTGTTCCTTATGTTAAAGTATACCGATATAACCCAAAACACCTATGTCCAAAGTTGAACGGTTACGGAGATAATGG
>Ga0131853_10014052_pt1 | contig 14665 bp, 13 predicted proteins | sample TergutLab28metaG_FD_92764 | JGI IMG/M metagenome (GOLD analysis project Ga0131853, IMG submission 92764) | Labiotermes labralis P1 segment gut microbial communities from Petit-Saut dam, French Guiana - Lab288 P1 (version 2) (version 2) | ecosystem: Host-associated > Arthropoda: Insects >... | reverse complement strand
CGTCGCGATCAACAAGGACGAGGAGGCCCCGATCTTCGAGATCGCCGACTACGGCATCGTGGGCGACCTGTTCAAGGTCGTTCCCCAGCTGATCGAAGAGATCGGCAAGAAGAAGTCGCTGTAGTCACTGACGGCACCGCGTAAGCGCGGCCGTGTCCCGGGGCGGGGCACGGCCGCGCTTTCGTTTACGCGTGCCCCTGCTCGTCGTGGTGGATACGGTCCAGGCAGATCGCGATGGCGAGGATGAACGCATCGTTCTGCCCGTCGGCGATGTCCACGCCGTAGGTGTCCCGGACCCGGAACCACTTCCGCGAGATCCGGGCCAGCACCCGGTGCCCGTCCCGGATCTCGAAGTCCTTGTCGACGATGTTCCCGACCGCCTCCAGCCTGCCTCCGTCATAGTGCAGGTCGATGTGGGCCCGGTGGTGCAGCGGGGAGATGATCGCCCGGTGCACGGTGGCGACCTTCTGCCCGTCGTGCTCGATCGTCATGGCGTCGGTGACGGTCAGCAGCCTGTGCTTGACCGAGGCGAGCTTGAGGCCCGAAGCGTCTTCCAGCACCAGGGTGTGGTGCAGGGAGATCAGCTTGCCGTTGACGTAGAACACCCGGTGACCGTGATGATCGGTGATCCAGAAGTCTTCCTTGATGTCGAAAAGCCGTTCCCGAACGAGATAGCGCATAACGGAGAACGTACCGCCTGCAATGCCGGAATGCCCGACACGGCCCCGGAAACGGCTCCGCCGGGGACCAGCACACCGCGGACGCGACCGGAGGGCTGTACCACCTGGCCACTGGCCATGGCGAGGAAATGCCCTTAACCGAGAATCACTGCGGCGGGCGGCCCCAGATGCGGAGCGGGGCCAGGACGCGGAAGCCGGCCAGGCGGGCCGCCTCCAGGTCGGCGCCCTGTTCGTAGCCGACGAGCGGCTGCCGCGGCCACAGGTCGGCCGCGGCCCGCTGGACACCGGCCCACAGGAGGTCCGGGGACAGCGCGGCGCTGAACACGTTGGAGATCCCGGTCGCGCCATCGGACGCATAGACGATGGCGCCCGCGGCGACCACGCCGTCCCGGCGGCAGGCCAGGACGGCGCAGCGAGGATCGGCCAGCAGGTCCGGCCGGAACACCGGTCCGTCGCCGCTGCCGCCGGACCAGGCCGTCTCCCACCCGGCCAGTTCGGCGGGGCTGGTTGCTTTCTCCCAGGGCGGGCTGTCGTCCGGCTGGCCATCCGGGGCACTGTCGCGGACAATCCAGCGGGCCTCGGCCAGCAGGCCGAACCCCTTTGAGGTCAGGTCGAGTCGCCCGAAGCTGTCCTTGACGGAGAACGGCCCCGGGGTCGCCGAGGCCAGGACTTCCGGCACCGTTATGTCGGGGCGCAGGGTGATGGCGTGCGGGTAGAGCCGCAGGCGATGCCGGGGACTGACCCACAGCCGGGAACCGAATGTCCCAGGATGCCCGTGCGACCGGCAGACCGCGTCGCACCAGGCCGCGTTGTTGGCTACGGCGGAGCCGAGCAGCCTGCTCCTGTCCATGCCCCGATCAAACCCCGCCGGGCGCACGCCTGGGAAGGGGAGGGTTGACCGAGGAGTTTTGGTAAGTCTATGCTAACGGTTCGTGGGGACTTACCAATCTGATGACGGGGCCTGGGACGTAGTCGCCGACCGGACCCGGCGCGCCATCATGGAGCGCCTGGCCGAGCGGCCCCAGGCCGTCGTCGACCTGGCGGCCGGCCTGCCGGTGAGCCGGCCCGCGGTGTCGCAGCACCTGAAGGTCCTCAAGGAAGCCGGCCTTGTCGCGGAGCAGGCGGCCGGGACCAAGCGCATCTACCGGCTCAACGCGGCGGGCGTTGCCGCCCTGCGCGACCAGCTGGACGCCTTCTGGCGGCGCGCACTGGCCGGGTATCAGGAAATGACCGATCAGCCCGAGGGGGAACCATGACCGAGGACACGGCGCCCGTGGTGCGCCAGCAGGTCGTCGTCGAGACGTCGGCCGACAAGGCGTTCGCCGCCTTCACCGAACGGTTCGGCGACTTCAAGCCGCCGGAGCACAACCTCCTCGGCGCGCCCATCGCCGAGACCGTCTTCGAGCCCCGGGCCGGCGGCCGGATCTACGACCGCGGCGAGGACGGCACGGTGTGCCAGTGGGCGCGCGTGCTGGCCTACGACCCGCCAGACCGGGTGGTGTTCAGCTGGGACATCAGCCCCCGGTGGCAGATCGAGGCCGATCCGGCCAACGCCAGCGAGGTGGAGGTCCGCTTCGTGGCCGAGACACCCGGCCGGACCCGGGTCGAACTGGAGCACCGCCACATCGACCGGCACGGTCCCGGCTGGGAAGCGGTTCGCGACGGCGTCGGCGGGGACCAGGGCTGGCCGCTGTACCTGTCCCGGTACGCCGCCCTGCTGCGCTAAAGCGGCGACGGCCGGGGGCCGTGAGAGATGATGGCGAGCATGGCCACCGACACCCACGGGCTCGCCCTCACCGGTTCCGCCGAAGCGGTCACGGCCTGCGACCGGGCCCTGGCTCATCTCGTCCGCTTCCAGCCCGAAGTGATAACAGCAACAAGCGAGGCGGTCACGGCCGATCCGGGCTGCGTCATGGGCCGGGTCTTCGGCGCCTACCTGGAGCTGATGTCCACCGAGGCCCGCTCGGTCGCGGCGGCCCGGGAAGCGCTCGGCCCGCTGGCCGCCGACGACAGCGGCGACGATGGGCTGCTCCCGCGCGAGCGCGCCCACCTGGCCGCGGCCCGGCGCTGGATCGGCGGGGACATGACCGGAGCGGGCGCGCTGCTGGGGTCGATCTCCGTCCGGTACCCGAGGGACCTGCTCGCCCTGTTCACCGGCCACCAGATCGACTTCTTCCGCGGCGACGCCGTGACGCTGCGGGACCGGATCGGGCGGGCGCTGTCCGCCTGGGACGGCGCCGGGCCCGACGCCGGGTTCGTCTCCGGCATGTACGCCTTCGGCCTGGAGGAATGCAACTCCTACGACCAGTCCGCCGAAGCCGGGTACCGCGCCGTCGAGACCAACCCGGACGACGTGTGGGGCATCCACGCCGTCGCGCACACCTACGAGATGCGCGGGGAGATCCCCGGCGGCGTCCGGTTCATGCGGGACCGCCGGGACCACTGGGCCCAGAGCAACTTCCTCAACGTCCACAACTCCTGGCACTTCGCGCTCTACCTGCTGCAGGCCGGCGACACCGCCGGGGCCCTCGCCGTCTACGACCGGTTCCTGCACCACGCCGGATCCGGTGACGTGGCGCTCGAACTCCTGGACGCGAGCGCCCTGCTGTGGCGGCTGCGGCTGGAAGGGGCCGACGTGGGGGACCGGTGGGCTCCGCTGGCCTCGGCCTGGGGCCGGATCCTGGAACCGGGCTACTACCCGTTCAACGACATGCACGCCATCATGGCGTTCCTGGGCAACGGCGAGCCCGGCCGGGCCCGCGACGTCCTCGCGGCCCTGGAACGGGTGACCCGCGACGGCGACGCCTCCAGCACCGGCCGGTCGATGACCACCGCCGTCGGCCTGCCCGTCTGCCGGGCCCTGACGCACTTCGGGGCCGGGGAGTACGACATGGTCGTGGCCGAACTGCTGCCGGTCCGCACCCGGGTCCACGAGTTCGGCGGGAGCCACGCCCAGCGGGACGCGGTCGAGCGGACGCTGCTGGAGGCCGCGATCCGGGCCGGGCACGCCGACCTGGCCAGCGCCCTGGTCAGCGAGCGCCTCGCCGTCCGCGAACGCAACACCTACGCCTGGTCCAAACGGGCCGCGCTGCTGTCGGCGGCCGGAGACCAGCCGGGCGCGCAGGCCGCCGAGAGCCGCGAACGGGAACTGGCGGGCCAGATCCGGTCCGCCGCGGACGGATTCACTCTTCCCTAGACAATTCAGCTCAGCCGCGCGTTCACTACCGGGTCCATCCCCGGTACGATCTGGGCGACGGGACGGGGAGAACGTGAATATGGCCGAGCCGGCGCCGGAAGCCGCACCGCCGGGGATCGACACGTCGCGGCCGCATTCGGCGCGAATGTACGACTACTTCATCGGCGGCAAGAACCACTTCGCGGCTGACCGGGAGACCGCGGAGAAGATGCTTCTCGCGGCGCCGGGAGCGCGTACCGGGGCGCGGGAGAACCGGGCGTTCCTTGCCCGCGCCGTCCGGCACCTGACGCGGGAGGCGGGCATCAGCCAGTTTCTCGACATCGGCACCGGGCTGCCCGCGACCGGCAGCGTGCATGAGGTAGCCCAGGCCATCAACCCGTCCGCCCGCGTCGTCTACGCGGACAACGATCCACTGGTCCTGACGCACGCGAGGGCGCTGCTGCGGAGCGCTCCGGAGGGCCGCACCGCCTATATCCAGGCCGACCTGCGGGCCCCCGAGTCGATCCTCGGCGATCCGGCCACCCGGGAGACCCTGGACTTCACCCGGCCGATCGGGCTCATGCTCGTCGCGGTGCTGCATTTCATCCTGGACGCCGACGACCCCGCCCGGACCGTGAAGACCCTGCTGGACGCCCTGCCCGCCGGCAGCTACCTCGTCGCGTCGCACTCCACCGCCGAGCACGCGCCCGCGGAGGCGATGGGCGCGGGAGTCAGCGCCTATCGCGGCGGCGGGGTCACGCTGCGACTGCGGGACTCCGACGAGTTCGCCGCCCTCGCGTTCAACGGGCTGAGCCTCGTGGACCCGGGGGTGGTGCTGGTGTCGGAATGGCGGCCAACGGATCCTCCGCCCCGCCCGTCCGCCGCCGAGGTCGGGACCTACGGAGGAGTGGGCCGCAAGATCTGAGGCCGCCGGGCTCGTTTCCCTGGCCGATCGCGGCCGGGACCGTTACGCTGCGGTGATGTGAGCGTCATGAGCGGCGGGGGCCGCTGGTACGGGCACCGGTCGGAGTTCCCTTGGGAACAGGCGGCGCTGGACCATATACGGGAGCAGATGCCGGACGCGGAGCCGTACCGGGCCTGGCAGACATTCATGTTCACCACCGGCCGGGGACACGTCCGGGAGGTGGACCTGCTGCTGGCGTCGCCGGCCGGGCTGTTCCTGGTGGAGATCAAGAGCCACCCGGGGACCGTGACGAACGCGGGCGACACCTGGATGTTCCGCGACAAGGGCATCACCCGGACGATCGACAACCCGCTCAGCCTCACCGACCACAAGGCCAAGGAGCTCAAGGGCCTGCTCAAGCGCGCCGCGCGGGCCCGCGGCGTCACCGAGCGCATCCCGTTCATCCGGCCGGCGGTCTTCCTGTCCGCGGAGAACCTGGTCTGCGAGCTGAACGAATTCCAGCGGGCCGCCGTCTACGGCCGCGACGGCCTCGAGGACCAGACGGACCTGCCCGGCATCTGGTACGGCCTGCTGGACGAGGAGACGGCCGGGGGCCGGACCGAGGTCACCCCGGGGTTCTCCCGCGCCCTGCCGGGGCTGCTGACCGAGATCGGCATCGCGAACATGCAGCGGATCGGCACCGTCGGCCCGTACGAGCTGGACCAGCGGTCCTTCGGGGCCGGGCCCGCCTGGGCGGACTACCTGGCGCGCAACCCGGCGCTCCCGGACGACCAGCCGCGCCGCGTCCGCGTGTACCTGACCGAGCGGATCGACTCGGCGGGAGAGGCCGCCTCGGTCCGCCGCGCCGCGTACCGGGAGTACATGGCGCTGCAGGGCATCAGCCACGAGGGCATCGTCCGCGCCGACGACTACAGCGAGGAACTGCTGGCCGGCCCGGCCGTCGTGTTCCGGCACGGATCGGCCTGGCAGCGGCTGGACCACTTCATCACCGGCGGCACGGGGACTGGCTGCGGCCTGCCGGCCGAGGCCCGGCTGGACATGGTCCGCCAGCTCGCCGAGGCCCTCGACCACGCGCACCGCCGCCACCTGTACCACCGGGCCCTGGCCCCGCAGTCGGTCTACGTCGAGACGGACGGCAGCTGCCCGCAGCTGCGCATCGCGGACTGGCAGGTCGCGGCCCAGGCGGACAGCGGCGCCGACGGGGGCCCCGGCTACGACCCGGAGGTGTTCCTGAAACTGCTCGGACGGTCGGCGGGCGCCTACCTCGCCCCCGAGTTCGGGCAGGCCGGGGTCTCCGCCGCGGGCCTGGACCTTTTCGGCCTGGGCGCCCTCACCTCCCTGGTCCTGACCGAGGAACCCCCGGCGGCCGACCGCGACGGGCTGCTGGCGCGGATCGAGGCGGACGGCGCGCTGACCGTGCCGCCGCTGGCCCCGCTGCCGGCGGGCGGAACGCCGACCCCCGAGGTCCGCGAGCTCATCCGGTCGGCGACCCGCCGGGACCCGGCCGGGCGCACGCAGACGGTCCGGGAGTTCATGCGCCAGCTCGACCTGGTCGAGGAGGCCCTGGCCGCGCGGACCCGCCTGGGAGAGAAGGACCCGCTCGACGCGGTCCGGGGCGACGTGATCGAGGGCTGGACGGTCCGGGGCGTGCTCGGCAAGGGCTCCACGTCGAAGTCCCTGCTGGTGAGGGGCACTCCCGTCCCCGGCGGCCCGGCCGAGCAACGGGTCCTCCGGATCGCCCTGGACGGCGAGGCGGCGGCCCGGGTGCGCCGGGAAGCCGAGCTGCTGTGCACCCTCAACGACTCGCACGTGATCCGCATTCTCGACGGGCCGTTCGAGGCGGGCCCGCCCCGCGCCCGGCGGACCATGATCGCGGTGGAGTACGCCAACGGCGACCACCTGTCGGAGGAACTGCGCCGCCACGGCCCGGTCATGCCACGGGAACTGGAAGGCCTCGGCGAGGACCTGTTCGCCGCGCTCCGGTTCCTGGACCACCGCGGGATCTGGCACCGGGACGTCAAGCCCGACAACCTGGTCCTGCGGACGCTGCCCCGGGGCGGCTCCGAGCTCGTCATGATCGACTTCGCCCTCTCCGGAGTTCCGGACGACGACCTGACCGTCGGCACGCCCGGCTACCGGGACCCGTATCTGGGCGGCCCGGGCCGGCCGTGCTTCGACCAGGCCGCGCAGCTGTACGCGGCCGCCGTCACCCTGCACGAGATGGCTTCCGGAGAGCTTCCGGAACGAGACGACCGCGACCCGGCCGCGGAAGCCCGGCTCGCGACGAGCCGGTTCGACCCGCCGGTCCGCGACGGGCTCGCCGGGTTCTTCCGGACCGCGCTGGACCCGGACGTGACCAGGCGCTTCCGCGACCTGCACGCGATGACCGTCGCCTGGACGGACATCTTCCGCACCGCCTGACGTACCGCCTGAGCTCAGCCGATCTCGAGGATCACCTTGCCGATGGCCTTCCCGTCGGCGACGTGCGCCAGGGCCGCCGCCGCGTCGTCGAGGCCGAACGTGGCACCGAGATGCGGGTAGGCCTTCCCGGCGGCCAGCAGGTCCATGAGCTCGCGGATGTCGCGGGCGCTCTTGTCCGGCTCGTGGCCGGGGAAGGACCGCATCTCGAAGCCCAGGATCCGGCATCCTTTCAGCAGCACCAGGTTCAGGGGGATGCGGGGCACCGCGCCGCCCGCGTAGCCGACGGTCACGAACCGCCCGCCGTAGCGCAGGGCGCGCAGCGCCGGCTCGGCCAGCTCCCCGCCGACGGGGTCGACGACCACGTCGACTCCGTCGGGAAACCGCTCGCGCAGGGCCTGCCGCAAAGGCCCCGCGCGATGATTGACGCCCGTCGCGGCGCCGAACGACGACGCGACGGAGAGCTTCTCCTCCGACGACGCGACGGCGGTCACGTCCGCGCCGAGCACGGCGGCGAGCTGCACCGCGGCCAGGCCGACGCCGCCGCCGGCGCCGAGGACCACGACCCGCTCGCCGGGTTCAACGGAGGCGACCGATCGCAGCACGTGGTACGCGGTCCGGTGCGCCACCCCGAACGCGGCGGCGCGCGCGTCGGAGACCCCGTCCGGGGTCGCGGTGAGCGAGCCGGGGGTCACCACGATCTCCTCGGCGAACGCGCCCACCATCGCCGACCCGAAGACCCGGTCCCCGGCCGTGAACTCCGGGGCCGCCGACTCCGCGACGACTCCGGCGAACTCGCTGCCCGGCACGAACGGCGGTTCCACGCTGACCTGGTACTTGTTCGCGACGAACAGGACGTCGGGGAAGTTGACGGCGGCGGCGCCGATCCGGACCCGGACCTGGCCGTCGCCCAGCGGCCGCGAAGCCCAGCCGTCCTCCACGGCGACGGAGGACGGCGGCCCGTAAGACCGGCAGACGGCGGCACGCATGGCCGGGCGTCACCCCTTGTGCGCGTAGGAGGTGGACGCGGCCAGCTCGGCCGCGCTCTGGGTGAGCTGCGCGGAGATCGCGCCGAACGACGCGGCCTTCTCCCCGCCGCCCCGCTGGTAGGTCTGCTCCAGCACGGTGCCGAGCTTCCAGCGGGCCAGCACGTTGTAGTAGTCGATGTCGTCGACCTGCCGTCCGGACACCGACGCGTAGCGTTCCAGCAGTTCCGATCGCGACGGCATCCCGGTCAGGTCGACGTAGCCGCCGACCGACCCGTCGCCGCCGGAGGTGTCCTCGGGCCAGGACTGCACGACCCAGGCCAGGTCCAGCTTCGGGTCGCCGACCGTGCCCATCTCCCAGTCGACCATCGCGGCCAGCCGGGCCGGCGCCCCGTGATGGAACATGACGTTGGCGAACTGGTAGTCGCCGTGCATGATGCCGGGGATGTAGTCCAGCGGGCGATGGGAACGCAGCCAGGCGGCCGCGTCCGCCCAGCCGGGCAGTTCCCGGCCCTTGAACCGCTCCAGGAACGCGGTCCACCGGTCGACCTGCCGTTCGTGGAACCCGTCGGGGCGCCCGAGTCCCGCCAGGCCCCGGGCCTTCCAGTCGACCTTCGACAGCAGCGCGATGCCGTCGATCAGCTGGAAGGACAGTTCCCGGCGGGCGGCGAGGTCCTCATGGAACGGCGAGGGCCACAGCCGGGGGCCGGACGTGCCCGGCGCGGGCTGAAGGCCCATCGGGGACCAGCCGTCGACGAACCCCATCAGGTAGAAGGTGCGGCCGAGGACCGAGGTGTCCTCGCAGAGCCCGACCGCCTCGGTGTGCGGCACGTCGGTCCCGTCCAGGCCCTCGATGATCCTGTACTCGCGGACGATGCCCTTGTCCCGTTCCGCGTTCGCGCGCGCGGGCGGGATCCGGAGGACGGCGCGGAAGTCGTCGCCGCGGGTGACCTCGTAGATCTCGTTCTGGCTGCCGCCGGAGATGTACCGGGACTTCAGCGGCGCGCCGGGGGCCAGCCCAGCCGAGTCCATCCAGGCGGCGAGGTTGTCCGGGGACGTCAGCTCAGGGGTGTCGCTCAATTCACTTCTCCTCGGAGTCGAGGTGGGCGGCGTACTTGGCGCGGGCGGCGGCCAGCTTCTTCGGGATGTGCTGCGTGGGCCACAGGTCGTCCGACGGCTCGTAGTCCCGCAGCACCGCCTTGGCGACGGTCACCTTGTGCACCTCGGTCGCCCCGTCGACGAGGGCCATCACGTGCGCCCCGTGGACCATCCGGCCGAACGGCATCTCGTTGCTCGCCCCGAGCGCCCCGTGCACCTGCAGCGCGCGCCCCGCGATGTCCTGGTAGACCTGCGGCATGATCGTCTTGATCGCCGAGATGTCCTTGCGGACCTTCTTGTAGTCGTTGTACTTGTCGATCTTCCAGGCGGTGTTGAGGACATACAGCCGGAACTGCGCCAGCTGGGCGTAGGAGTCGGAGATGTAGCCCTGCACGAACTGCTTGTCGGCCAGCAGGCTGCCCTTGGTGTAGCGGGACAGGGCCCGTTCGCACATCATGTCGAGGGCGTACTGGCACTGGGCGATCGTGCGCATCGCGTGGTGGATGCGCCCGCCGCCGAGGCGGGTCTGCGCGATGGCGAATGCCTGGCCGGGGTCGCCGAGCATGGCGGAGGCGGGCAGCCGGACGTGGTCGTAGTGCACGAGGGCGTGCGATCCCTCGCCGATGGGTTCAGAGCCCAGGCCGACGTTGCGCTCGATGATCAGCCCGGGGGTGTCGGCCGGGACGATGAACATGGACATGTTTTTCCCGCGCGGCGCGTTCTCGTCGGTGACGACCATGACGATGAGGAACTCGGCGGACTTGGCGTTGGAGGAGAAGAACTTGTAGCCGTCGATGACCCACTCGTCGCCGTCGGCCCAGGCCCGGCACTTGAACTGGGTCGGGTCGGAGCCGCCCTCGGGCTCGGTCATGGAGAAGGTCGAGAACACCTCGCCGTCCAGGAGCGGCTGCAGGTACTTCTCTTTCTGCTCGTCGGTGCCGAACTTCGCGATGATCTCCGCGTTCCCGGTGTCCGGCGCCTGGCAGCCGAAGATCACCGGCGCCCAGGAGGACCGCCCGAGGATCTCGTTGAGCAGGCAGAGCCTGACCTGCCCGTAGCCCTGCCCGCCGAGTTCGGGTTCCAGGTGGGTGGCCCACAGCCCGTGGTCGCGAACCTGCTGCTTGAGCGGGTCGATGACCGCGCGGAGCTTCTCCGACGGCGGCGTGAATACCAGGTCCGGCCAGAGCAGGTCGAGCGGTTCCACCTCCTCGCGCACGAAGGCGTCGGCCCAGTCCAGCTTCTCCTGGAAATCGGGCTCGGTCTCGAAATCCCACGACATGCGGTCTGCCTCCTCGTCCCGGCGCTTCCAAGGAAAGAATATGATTCTTCTCATGGAGAACGCAATTCTTCCGGAGGGGGAAGTCTCCCCGGAGGCGCGGCGCCTGCTGGACGCCGCCCTGGAACTGATCCGGCACGGCGGCACGAGGTCCCGGCCCCGGGTCGCCGACATCGTGGCCGAGGCGGGCCTGTCCAACGACGCGTTCTACCGGCACTTCCCCTCCAAGGACGACCTCGTCGCGGCGCTGATCACCGACGGCGCGCGGCGCCTGGCCCGCCACCTGGCCCACCAGATGGGCAGGGAGGACACCGCCGAGGGCCAGGTCCGCCGCTGGGCGGAAGGCATCCTGTCCCAGGCCCGCGGCGAGACCGGCGCCGCCACCGTCGCCGTGCAGTGGAACAGCGAACGGGTCAAGACCAATCAGCACGACGCCAGCGAGACCCTGGCCGGACTGCTCCGCGGCCCGTTCGCGGACCTCGGCAGCGACACCCCGGAACTGGACGCCTCCCTGACCGCCCACGCGGTCGTCGGCACCCTCGCCGCCTGCCTGGCCCGCCGCGAGCCCCCGGACCAGGCCGATACCGAACGGATCGTCGCCTTCTGCCTGCGCGCCGCTTCCCGTTAGTCTCTTCGGTAAGGGACGCCGCGCCGAGAGGAGCCCGCTGTGCCGTTCGTGGAACGGGGCGAGACGAAGATCTGGTACGAAGAGCACGGGACGACGGGGTTCCCCGTGCTGACGCTGGCCCCGGGCGGCATGCGCTCGGCCATCCCGCTGTGGGAGAAGGCGGCGATCAACCCGCTGACCGCCTACGCCGGGCAGTACCGGATGATCGCGATGGACCAGCGCAACGCCGGCCGGTCCGCCGGCCCGCTGGAAACCGGCGACCCGTGGGGCGGCTACGCCCGCGACCAGCTCGCGGTCATGGACCACCTCGGCATCGACCGGTTCATGGTGTTCGGCTGCTGCATCGGCGGGCCGTTCATCCTCAAGCTGATCGAGCAGGCCCCGGAGCGGGTCGTCGCCGCCGTCCTGGAGCAGCCGGTCGGGATCATCCCGGCCAACCGGGAGCTCTTCGACCATCTCTGGGAAGACTGGCGCGACCAGCTCCTGGACAAGCGCGACGACCTCACCGGCGAGGAGATCGAGACGTTCGCGACGGCGATGTGGGCGCCGGACTTCGCGGTCAGCGTCACCCGCGAGCAGGTCCGGGGCTTCGCGACCCCGATGCTCGTGCTGCCCGGGGTCGACGAGCCCCACCCGGCCGAGACCGGCCGCGAGATCGCCGAACTCGCCCCCGGCGCCACGAAGATCGAGCCCTGGAAGGACGAGGCGCACGTCGGCGCCGCCACCGAGGCGGCCGGCGCATTCCTGCGCGAGCACGTGCCCGCCGGGTGACGGTCAGCGGCCGGAGGCCGCCCGGAACGCGTCCAGGATCTTCTCCGCCGCGATGGTGGCGGTGACCGCGCCGTCCCGGACCTGGCGCTCCAGGTCCGGGGCCAGGGACCGCACGGCCGGGTCGGCGTGCAGGCGGGACAGCAGCTCGTCGCGGACCAGGTTCCAGGCCCACTCGACCTGCTGGTCCGCGCGGCGGCGTTCCAGCGAGCCGTCGGCCTCCAGGGTCGCGCGGTGCGCCCCGATCCGCTGCCACAGCTCGTCGAGGCCGGTCTGCCCGGCCGCGCTGCAGGTCAGTACCGGGGGCCGCCAGGACGCGTGCGGGTCGGCCATCAGCCGCAGCGCGGCGGCCAGCTCCCGGGCCGCGGTCCGCGCGTCCTTCTCGTGCGGGCCGTCGGCCTTGTTGACCGCGATGATGTCGGCCAGCTCCAGCACGCCCTTCTTGATGCCCTGGAGCTGGTCCCCGGTCCGGGCCAGGGTCAGCAGCAGGAACGAGTCGACCATGCCGGCCACCGTCGTCTCGGACTGCCCGACGCCGACCGTCTCCACGCAGATCACGTCGTACCCGGCCGCCTCCATGACCACCATGGACTCCCGGGTCGCCTTGGCCACGCCGCCGAGCGTCCCCGACGACGGCGACGGCCGGACGAACGCGTTCTCGTCCACCGCCAGCCGCGCCATGCGGGTCTTGTCGCCCAGGATCGACCCGCGGGTCCGGGTCGAGGACGGGTCCACGGCCAGTACCGCGACCCGGTGCCCCCGCCCGGTCAGCATCGTGCCGAACGCGTCGATGAACGTGGACTTGCCCACGCCCGGCACCCCGGTGATGCCGATCCGGACCGCCTTCCCGGCGTGCGGCAGCAGCCGGGTCAGGACCTCCTGGGCCAGCCGCCGGTGATCAGGACGGGTGGACTCGACCAGCGTTATCGTGCGGGCGATCTCGGCGCGGGATCCGTCGAGGACCCCGCGTACGCGCCTTTCGACGAGCGCTGCGTCGTCCGGGGTCGCCGGGCGGCGGGGAGCAGGGGTCACAGCTGGATGCCGAGGGACTCCGCCAGGGTGCGGAGCAGGCCCTGGGCCGCTTCACCGATCACCGTGCCGGGCGGGAAGACCGCGGCGGCGCCGGCTTCGCGGAGGGCGTCGAAGTCGCCGGGCGGGATGACGCCGCCGACCACGATCATGATGTTCTCGCCGCCGGCCTTGGCCAGTTCCTCCCGCAGGGCCGGGACCAGGGTCAGGTGCCCGGCCGCGAGCGAGGAGGCTCCCACGATGTGGACGTCCGCCTCGACTGCCTGCCGGGCGACCTCGGCCGGGGTCTGGAAGAGCGGGCCGACGTCGACGTCGAAGCCGAGGTCGGCGAACGCGGTGGCGATCACCTTCTGGCCGCGGTCGTGGCCGTCCTGGCCCATCTTCGCCACCAGGATGCGCGGCTGCCGGCCTTCGGCCTCGGCGAACCTGGAGACCAGTTCGCGGGCCTGTTCCACCGGGCCGGACTGGCCCGCCTCTTCGCGGTACACGCCGGACAGCGTACGCACCTGCCCCGCGTGCCGTCCGTAGACCTTCTCCAGGGCGTCGGAGATCTCGCCCACGGTCGCCTTGGCCCGCGCGGCGTCCACGGCGAGCGCGAGGAGGTTGCCCTCGAGGCCGCCGTCGGTCCGCGGGCCGTCGGCCGCCGCCTTGGTCAGCGCGTCCAGGGCCCGCTGGCAGGCGCCGGAGTCCCGCTCGGCGCGGAGCCGCTCCAGCTTGGCGATCTGCTGGGCGCGGACCGCCGCGTTGTCGACCTTGAGGACCTCGACGTCGTCCTCGACGTCGAGCCGGTACTTGTTGACGCCGATGACCGGCTGCCGGCCGGAGTCGATCCGGGCCTGGGTGCGGGCGGCGGCCTCCTCGATCCGGAGCTTCGGGATGCCCTCGTCGATGGCCTTGGTCATCCCGCCGGCCGCCTCGACCTCGGTGATGTGCTGCCACGCCTTGCGGGCCAGCTCGCTGGTCAGCTTCTCCACGTACGCGCTGCCGCCCCACGGGTCGATCACCCGGGTGGTGCCGGATTCCTGCTGCAGGAACAGCTGGGTGTTGCGGGCGATGCGGGCGGAGAAGTCGGTCGGCAGCGCGAGGGCCTCGTCCAGGGCGTTGGTGTGCAGCGACTGGGTGTGGCCCTGGGTGGCCGCCATCGCCTCCACGCAGGTGCGGGTGACGTTGTTGTAGACGTCCTGCGCCGTCAGCGACCAGCCCGAGGTCTGACTGTGGGTGCGCAGCGACAGCGACTTGGCGTTCTTCGGCTCGAACTGGTTGACCAGCTTCGCCCACAGCAGCCGCCCGGCGCGCATCTTGGCGATCTCCATGAAGAAGTTCATGCCGATCGCCCAGAAGAACGACAGCCGCGGGGCGAACTTGTCGACGTCCATCCCGGCCTCCAGCCCGGCGCGGATGTACTCCACGCCGTCGGCCAGGGTGTAGGCCAGCTCCAGGTCGGCGGTGGCCCCGGCTTCCTGGATGTGGTACCCGGAGATGGAGATCGAGTTGTAGCGCGGCATCTTCTGCGACGTGTACGCGAAGATGTCGGAGATGATCCGCATGGACGGCTGCGGCGGGTAGATGTAGGTGTTGCGGACCATGAACTCCTTGAGGATGTCGTTCTGGATGGTCCCGGCCAGCTTCTCCGGCGGCACGCCCTGCTCCTCGGCGGCCACGATGTACAGCGCGAGCACCGG
>Ga0131853_10014051_pt1 | contig 14666 bp, 10 predicted proteins | sample TergutLab28metaG_FD_92764 | JGI IMG/M metagenome (GOLD analysis project Ga0131853, IMG submission 92764) | Labiotermes labralis P1 segment gut microbial communities from Petit-Saut dam, French Guiana - Lab288 P1 (version 2) (version 2) | ecosystem: Host-associated > Arthropoda: Insects >... | reverse complement strand
ATCACCCTCAAAATACTCTCCTTGAGAATCAATACACTTATCCCACCGCTTTTTCCATTGTTCAAAACAGTTCTGGAACTCTTGCAAAGTGATAGCCTTCAGTGCCTCCGTCGTTTTCTCCCTCACCTCATCTACATTCTGAAAATGCTTTCCTTTAAGGACCCTCTTCATTCTTGGAAACAGGAAAAAATGTGATGATTTTGGACAAAAAGTCTGGATTAGTTTTCAGACATTCAAACAATTGGCTCTCTGATCCTCCGAGAGCAAGCGAGGAACGAGTTTCGCAGCAACTCGATTCATGTGAAGTTCTTCTGTTAAAATTCATTGACATGAGCTCCACGAAACTCTGACGATCAAACATTATTGCATCGCGAATTTTTTGAATGTTTTCGTCGGTTCTGCTTGTTGAAGGATGTCCAGACCACGGTTGGTCTTCAAGTGACATGTCACCACGTTTGAACCGAGAAAGCCATTCGTAAACCCTTGCCTGGCTCAAAGCTTCTTCTTTAAAAGCCTCTTGAAGCATTGTGACCGTTTCTGCTTCTGTTTTCCCCAAAAGGAAACAAAACTTGATGCAAACATGTTGTTCTTTTAAGTCTGCCATCGAAAAATCGACGAAAACAATGACAGAGGCTCAAGGAAAAAATCACACGGACCCTATAGACCTTTCCTCAAGGACGCTGCTTGGCCAATTGATGAGGAGGGCAGTCACGTACATGCACCAAGCGGGAGCAGACGGAAGTACTGCCCCTCACCCCTCCATAAAAAAATTATCGTTATTTTTGGGTCCCCCCCCTCGTACTATGTCTCCATGTAATATATCTGAAATTTTTGTCTGACGTCAACAACATTTGGATTCCCTTGATAAATTTTCACAGAAGTCCCAGTTTCAAATTTCACAGAAATCCGTCCAGTAGGAGCCACGCTGATAAGTGCCGATGGATGGAAATGGCAAAACTAATGGGTGTTTTTGCAGCTGTGTGAATGCACCTACAAATCAGCACATGCATTTAAACAGGAGTCTCACTGATGCAAAAGTTAGCATGTCCTGGCTGCAAAGAATTCCTTATACTGCTACCTGAACCACAGTACCACAGTTATCTCATCTGATGTGAATGATTTTTGAGGGGTTTCTTGAATGGTCCAAAGATGTTAAATTTACAATGCACTATGTCTAGGGTGTATGCAGGACATCTGAGCACCTTTCAGTACATAGTACTCAATTGGTGTGCATCGCTGTTGGCCACAATGGCAATAATGGCACTATTGTGCAGCAAGACGATGCTGTCATCCCGAGTTTACCCCGACATATGTCCACGATCTAGCCAGCAGCTCTTGAAATGTCTGATTGTAAGAGATCAAAATTATTGTGTTGTAATGTGAAATGAAGTCCCACCCTTTGGTCTGCTTGGATGGATTCACAGCTTTGTATGCTGCAATGCCATGCTGCCTGCACTAGATTCTCACCCAGCTGACTGTACTGTTCTGTGCAAGTGTCTGTTGGTACAGTGACCAAAATCAAACACACAGCAGTGTCATCTACTCTGTGCCACAAATGGGTTTCAGCTGTACACACCTCACAAACAGACTTTTCAGTGTTACAGTTTCACACTTGTTAATTCTTTGTGTAACAAGACATAATACAGGCAGTCCTCGACTTTCGGACATTTGAACTTTTGTACAATCTGCACCTCTGTACACTATATATTCTTGCCCCTAATTCATCTTTCGCATGCTAATTTTGGTCTTTCATAAACATATGATGAAGAAACATTTTAACCTACTGCACAGTGGCACTGTAAACCTCAGTCTTGAACTGTGTGTGGTGTCTACTAAATGCCAGAAACGCCAATCCCATGCCAGGCGGTCCTACCAAGTGTCATGCGTCTGTGTGTGATCTCGAAACCTCGGTTATGAGAAGACCTTGGCCCACTAGGGCTGTTAGCCTAAAAAAAATGCCAGAAAAATGTACATTGGATAACTAATATTTGAGGCAAGAAATAGCTTCAGAAATTTTATTTGTACTGTTTATATTCTGCGACCCAACAGACAACTTTGATGTTAGTAGGGACAGTTGTGTTTTCATGTTTGCTAATTTTGGTGCAAATGCATGTTCCTTGTTGTTGGCTACCTTGCCACTTAATCTGCTAACGTAATCTGGTGGAACAAATTTGACCTACATCATGATGGTGGCAATACATAACTAGGTTGTTGAACTGTATGTCCATTGTACTGTGAAGTAGACAAAAATGTTTTTATACAATGTTGTAGTGTAACCAATGGCTTATGAATTATGAGTTTTGTTGGCCATCCCATATACAGCCATAAAAAATGTGCAGTATAGTGGCTTGTGTGATGGCAGGAACATTAACATATACCTTCGGTTGACTTCACGCACGAATGTATTGTAATTTGAAACCATTTTGTTTGTTGCCCATACATAGGGACTTTTTATGTAATTTAAGCAATCGAAACGTAACTCCTCTTATACCATATGAGTCTATTGCCTGACTTTTGTGCACATCGTTAGGAATGAATTACGCATGAAAGTTGTGGACTGCCTGTAAAAATACTGGATGAAGAAATATTCAATGCAGTCATTTCACTATTCGTATATACATGTATTTTAAGAAACCTGTATTTCAACAAGGTGATTCCCTATTGAGATGGCTGTGAGAAAAAAAGACAATTGGGATTAATATGCTGAAACATGAGACAATACAGCTTCAAACTACAAATAACGCAACTCAAACAAAACAGAATAAAAGTCATTGACAAAATATATTCCAAAAGCTACAAACAGCAGTGGAAAAAAATCGAACAGTAAAATGTGGAAATAAAAAACATGTGCACCATAAAGGTGGGGGTCAGCAGTCAAGCATGGTGCAGATAAGAAACACACCATGAAATAAATGTAAATGGTGCTGCCATAATTTAACCTTTATCCTACTAATGTGGAGAATATGGTGAGATCCTAATAATGCCAGCAAATGGCAGATGGGATTTAACTCGGCATTTAAAGGGTTAAACATGGCGGTCACGAAGACTGAGCACATAAAATCCAAGACTCAGACAAGAGTGTGAGCAAGATCATTTAACAATACTATACCAACTAATGGAGCCATTAAGAACTCACGAAATGCAACAAGTGCTCCTTTGGCATCAGGAATATTTGCTGCCAAACTTTTTTTAAGTCAAATACACCTGATAATTTGTGCCTACATGCATGAACTGTCAATCACAGACTGCATGAAATGCACAAAATCAGCATCGAGCAGGAAGCAAAAACTGTCAAGTTGCTTCCTTTTTCAGACTGCCTCCAAGTATTCATTTATCTGTATGTAATGCCACTTCATTACATAATTTTATTAGAGTTAATTAGTGATAAAAGTCACAGTCACAAATCAATTACAACAAACTTAATTTTCAGGCCCCCAGCTTCTCCATCCAAATCAATACAAAACCTTCACCAGCAACTGCAGCTGTTCTACAGACAAGGCTGCCCAATAAAGATGGTACCTCTGATAAAGAAACTTAAGAACATTAATCCATGACTGGTAAGATTTTCCCTACATATTGAGGGTTGTACTAAAAAAATTCTGACATGCACACACTCATGTGAGCATATGTACATACATACATACATATATGACCATCACCGTGAAAAAAGAATGCAAGAAATAATATTGTGCTGATGTTCCCATATTTCAGGTGTGGCTTGCAAATGAAACTGGATCATGAAATAAGAAAACGAACAGGCGTCCCATAACAAAAATCTAGTGGGTCAAAAACAAAGAATCAACACATAGACACACATCAGACCTGCATCAACTGACTTGAGCCCACTTGAAGCAGCCATAAGCACTGGAATACCTGACCGATGGTGCCGGGTAAGTGAGGGAGTGCGGTGCAGACCGGAGTGGTACTGCGACAACTGCTGAAGGTTCTCTGTGCTCCCTGCGCCACACCCAAGACAACCAAACACCCTCATACAAGATTTCCCCACAGTACTTTAGCACAGCCTTGACTGGCAAAAATTTATTTCAGACAACAGGTAAAAAAAAAATATGGTTAAACATAAATTTACAATTTTTTGAGAATGAACCGCAATGGTGTAGTTCTGAGAACGTATCATAATGATGAAATAAAGTGAAATGCCAACTTGATGCAGCTAGGTAATTTTATTGATGTATTCTTAGCTCTACATGTTTCGGGCACATACGCCCATCATGAGTATTAGATGGTGCCGTGCACCATCCGCATCGAAAACACGACCTACGCAGCGGCTCTCAAGACCACCACCCATCCAAAAACTCAGTGCAGAAAACTGTATGCTGCAACTCAACACCTAATGCTCCTGATGATGGTCGTATGTACCCGAAACATGTCGAGCTAAGAATACATCAACAAAATTACCTAGTTGCATCAAGTACGCATTTCACTTTATTTCATGGGGAAGATGCACGGTCAAACAACCCTCAAGTATCACAATGATGTAGTTATTTTCATTATTTTTGCAACTTATAAGTATCATTTAATAGGGTACAGTTTGAAAACTTTGGAAAACAACAACAAAAAATCATTTTTCATCACGAGTATAATATACACAAAATTGAAAGCTACAAATGAGTTAAGATTGTTTCATATCATCTTTCCACATGGTTAAAAATTCCAACATGTAAGACTTAAATCTTATAAAAATTGGTTTCTCACATTTCAGGAAGAATAACACACAACATGCTGATTGAGAATATTTCAATAACAGACATGACCCAAGATATATAATATAACAATTTTGTAATTTGCAGCCTTCAAACAGCATTACTAAAATAAATAATTATACTGGAAATGTGGGTCACATATGAAGCAGAGCTGGAAAAAAATACACCGCAAGAAAAATTATGGTCGAAAAGTATTTGGGAAGGAAAATTTAGTACATCAAGGCTCTACATACGCGAAGAATTATCTACTCAGAAGAGTAATGAAACACACATCCTTGGGAAGAGAAACAGAGCACCAGGCAAGAGCTGCAGCACAAGCTTGTCATAGTGCTCCTCTTTATATTTCAGCGTACTTAAAATATCACTGCTGGATTGCACTGGAGCTGAATTCTATCATCAAACTATAAGTATGACAGCCAGGCCTATCAATTACAATGCAGAAATGACTCTACCATACAGAAGCATGTAAAAAGTGACAAAAATTATAGCAATTCAGTTAACTTACATATTCTATCACTTCCACATTCCATCTTACGCACTAAATCTAGCTGAGATACACCTCCATAATAATTCCAGTGCTACAGTCCACACCCTATCAATGTTTAATGAGCAGCTACAGCAAGCACATACACCACAAAGGTGGCGGATGACTACAAGTAATTCACTTCGCGGAGCTGAAACCTTCCTGATGAGAAGTTAATGATCACTCTGCTAGTCAAGAAATACCAGACCTCCAACAAAGACCTTAATATTCATCATCGCTTCACAAGTGCTCACCGCTGGACGATGTGCTAAGCCATACTGCAAATGAAAATGTACCATCCTACCCTGCAAAGCAGTGTTTTCTGCAGTTCCCAATTCACAAATCAGCAAAACTGAGGTTTCAATGACTAATAACTTATCCATATCAGAGTGTCAGCATAAGTATTAGCCCACAGATATCATTAGTACTAGCATGTACAAATATTTATTACAATATTATTTATATAAAAATTGTCATTATCATCATATTCTGCCCCAATATAACCTACCAGTGGCACTGCTGGAGAGTCGTACTCGTGATGTGGTACCCGCAACACCGTAACGAGAAGTTGAACTGACTCCCTGCTGGTTTAGCGAGTTGCTTGAGCTTGAGTTCGAAAGTGTTAACTCTCCATTTAGTGCTCGTTTGTATGAGCTGTCCAGTGAGTTCAGCAGTGAGTCTGCCTGCTCAGGGAAATGACTTCGAAAACTCCAGTATGCCCTACAAATACATTTTTAACCTTCTATGACACATATATTTTATTCCTTCCCAACTCAAAACAACCTCAACATGTTAACAAATTAATTAAGAAACTATAAACAGTTAATGGATTAACTGAGCACCAAACCATGAGGATTAGTGAGCTTTGTAATTTTAACTTTGACACTAGATACCATTAACTAGTTAGCATCACGTTCTGGTTGTTTTACTCTACAAGAAACTGTCTCCCCAAAACCAGGAGAATAAGGGATGAATGAGCTCCACAGCTAGTCTCACTCAATTTATTTTTATATCACTTACTTTCTTGCACACAGCCTGGCCTCTGGATCGGCATCGGCTATGCCCTTCTTGATTGCTTCCTGAAGGAGGGCAATGTGTTTTTCCAGGGAATGTGTTGACCATGAGTGGAGCAGCTGCTGAAGAAATTCACAGCAAGCTCGGCGAATATCCTTTGATTTTGAGTTTAGGTTCTGTGTGATGATTGGAATAAAACGTGGTGAGTGTGTATAACGAATGATGAACCGTACGGTTACCAGGCCAGCTGATGCCATTACCTGTACCAACATAAATGCATATATGAACTTCCATCACACTTACTTTAACAGGCTTCATTATTGCTATAACTTTTGTGGCTTTATAAAATTTATGAGCTGTGATACATCTACGAATGACCGGTGAATCTCAGTTTATTTATAGATGCTTTTCAATTGCATACGGTATGTATTGTTAAATTATTCGACGACTGTGAACAATGAACTGGAAAGGACATAGATGTGGTCATGATCTGTTCCTGAACACTATCACAATTTGCAGCAATTTTTAGAGCAGCAGAGAAGAGATGATGAAAAGAACTGCAAAACCACAGTAATAAACTAATTCCAGTGTCTACGAAGTCATTTCCAACTCACCTTTGCTGAGTTCTGGATAAGATTGATAAGGCTGTTGAGAAGATACTCCCCAAAATGGTCACATTTGTGACCCAGTTGCTCTGACAGATGCGCAATTGTGTAGCACGCTTCCCGAACAACCTGTGATCTGAAATGTGACACAGCAACCATAGGGTTTTTCAATTGGTACAAGACTGAGCTATAAAAGTAATTGACATGGGAATGAGATACTTTGTATTTATCACTTATTAGTTTCTAGCCATCATTACTATAGCACAACTAACTGTTGGTAATTCTCCAGGCTTGTACTGAGGTGCAGTTGAGTTCTCCATTCTTCTGGGATGTGGTGCCACATCCATGGCTGAACGGTGCTCAAAGTATTCAGACAGCACAGTGGTCTCATCTTCGACAGTCAAAATTTCCACAAAAAACATCAGGCACCAACCCTCCAGTGATGTGTGACCAAAATAATGGAGGCCTCAACTGCTGGTAACATTGTGTGCTCTCACTAAAGTCAGTGGCAACTGATGAACTATACAACAAAACACCAAGTTCACCTCTTGACAATTTGTTAAACCCGCAGGCATCATTTACGCAGAAATCGGGAAACAAATGTCCAACAATAACATACACTTTGACCCACCCTCTCAGTAATCCAAGTAGCTCTGGCATTCCTACTCTCATTCTCCATCCAGCCTGTAACCTTAAAATATTCATCTACTGACTGCATCATAACAACATACCTGAGATCTTTGACAGAAGTCTGGAAAGGCGGCTCCAGTAACCTCAGGTGAACGTACAGCTCATCAAAATTTGCTGCCCCAGCAATGAGCAATGAACGCACCTTCTTGAGCTGTACACCAACAGCATACATTTAATTACTATCATTCAAACCATCATCCCCCAATCTTTTCTGAATCATGGATCAGTAAAAAAGCAGAATTCCCCAGGGATCAACAGTCCACCTCTGTCATACTGCACAGTACAAGAGTATGAGTGACTTGAGGTTCTCGAGGCAGTGTTGTGGAATATTTAAGTCTCCTGGGAAGTGAAGCTTTGTCATTGGGTGAGTAATTCCAAATGTTTTGAAGGATCAAAGTGCCTTCACATTCAAAACATTGGGAACTACTCACCCAACAATGCAGTATCATGTCCCAGAAGACAAGAATATTCTTCCAAAGAAATATATGCAATTATGATTATCATTCACACTTCAGTACACATTTATTTACAGTATGTAGATAAGACCTTGACATATTATAGAATACTACTGGTTGTGAAGCACTAGTCAGCTTCAGTGAATAAGTACACCTGTTTACACGTATGTGCGGTATTATGTGGTTAAACTCACTCTGAAAATCAGATGCCTGAAAAAAGATAATGTAAGTTACAAAACTCTAATTTTGGGCATTTTTTAAAACTATTTTTGTTTTCCTTCAGTTTTTGGAAAGAAGGTATTCTGTCAAGGAGGTATTCTAAAGAGATATCAACTGCACAATGAACTGTATGTAGTATCGCCTACAGATGATACTTTAAAAAGACTCTTACCTACATCATAATCAAGATGATTATTTAAACATTGTCTCTCACACACACTTATGCACACACCAATGCACAAAGAATCAAACACAGCCCATATATTAGTTTCAAACACCTATTCAACAAACCTTAAATACAAGCAAAATAAATAAGCTACAATTAACATCTTATTGGCTTCTCATTTACTTGTTATAACCTATAGAAATTTTATGTTTTGTTGACTGTGCATCTCAATATAATCATGTAAAGAAAAAACAAATTGATGCACCACTTATTCTTAGTATATTTCGTCACCTGTACATGTTTTGGGTGTATCTAGGCTCATCATCAGGAGGTACAACCGGAAGTATACAACAGTTGGTATTTATTATTCTTTTTAGATGACTGTCTGTTGTCCTGGTTGGATTGGACAACCAGGACAACAGACAGTCATCTAAACAGAATAATAAGTACCAAATGTTGTATACATATGGTTGTACCTCCTGATGATGGGCCTAGATATGTGGTTTGTCTCAAAAGTAAGTGTACTGATTTTTTATTTAAATGTCTATTGGACTCACCTGAAATTACAAGTTATGTCCTACAAAGTATGACCCTTGGGAAGTTACACAATGGTTCCAACGTTTTTTCCACTGATCATAGCAGTACCGGAAGTCATTTTCTGTAAGTGTGTGTAGCTCATCGGTTATGTTTTCTGTTGTCCCGAAATGATGACCCTTCAACATCAATTTCAACTTAGAGAAGAGGTAGAAATCACACGGAGCTAGATCTGGGCTGGAGGGAAGATGTGGAAGTACGGGAATGCTTTTCTTTGCCAGAAATTCTCGAATTGAACGCGCAGTGTGAGCTGGTGCGTTATCGTGGTGCAGCACCCAGTCGTCTGCGATGTCTGTTCGGACTTGCTGGACCCATTTTCGAAGTCATTCCAAGACATCTTTGTAGAAGGCGTAATTAACTGTCTATCCTGCAATCATCCTGACACTCATTCGGCGGTCTTTCGCAATCACAGCTCGCACCATTTCCACATTTTGATCACTTGTTGATGAGACTAGTCTTCCAGAACGAGGGTCGTCTTCACCATTTTCTCGGCCCTCTTTGAAAGCTTTGTGCCACTTACAAACCATAGTTCTCGATAGAGCGGCATCTCCGTAAGTTTCGGTTACAGAAGCAAGCATCTCTGTGACAGATTTGTTGAGTTTCACACAAAATTTGATAGCGTACTGCTGTTCGATATTTTCCTGCATCACGTAATGAGGTTAAAACACGACCAGACACAAACAGCAGTAGCGCACGACTGATTCAACCAATCCAGATGAAACAAGTATGGACATGCAGACAAGATCACTACCAACAAGCCGATATACATCAATGAGTTGCTACTTTACCAATTTGTACATAGGAAAATCAGTACACTTACTTTTGAGACAAACCATGTATGCCCGAAACATGTAGAGTTGATGAAATGTACTAAGAATAAGCATCAAGTTGATTTTTCTTTACACAACCTACAGAAACTTACTTATTCACCAACCTTCACATATTACACCAAATACAACTGCCTGTATGGAGGGCGCCTTAACAAGAGCACATCAACAGCAGAGTCAGATGCCTCAGCAGACCACATGATACTTTGAAACTAAAGAATGGCACTACTTACTGCATCAACCCTCTTTGACCAGTCCTTGTTAGGATCAGAAATTGTTTCGCGTATTGCCGTCAACTGATCTTCCAGTTCTCGTGGAGAAAACAGTTGAACTGTTGGAACATCGTCAAATGCTCTGCTGAATGTGTCTTCATCCACTGCACCAGCCTGCCCTCCTAAAACAAATAAAGACATGGCCCTCACCATCAGTGTCATTATGTTACAAAATGTCTTCTTTAACCATTCCATGCTGTCTTGGTGGACCATAAGGATGCCAATGCATTTAAGGGTAGCATGAATTTAAAATGCCCTCTGTCCTCAGCAGTAGTTGGAATTTAAACTACAGCATTACTAATTCAAAAGGTGAGGAGCAGGTATACGGAACATGAATATAAAGCTTGTACCATCCAGTTGCAGAGAACGATATAATTTCTCTTATGAAACAAGAATGTGTGGCACCTTCTTATTAGTGTGCTTTATTTAATGACAATGCCAACTGTTCCAAGTATTTACCATCGATGGTAGATGGAAAAAATATAAAACGGAGCAACGGTGGAATGATGCTTATGAGGAAAACCAAAGTACTCGAGAGAAACCCGTTTCTGTGCCACTGTGTACGCCACAAGCCCCATATATACTGGCCTGTGATCGAACCCGTGCTTCCATGGTGCAGTAACTGACTGCCTGTGTCATGGTTTGGCTGCCTCCCCATTAAATGATGTCAACTATACAGAGGGTAAAGTAGGAACTATAAATTTAAAACTATACAAACTCAGTGAAAGAGAGCTCAAAACAAAAATCTAAAATTTCAAAATTTTATCATTTTCACGAAATGGTTACTTTCGAACAACAATGCCCAAAGCAATATAATTTACACACATGCACACAAACACACATAAAACAAACAAACAAACCAATAAACCCTTTGCCATAAAAGCCAATACTAACACAACTGATCAAGACATCCCTAATTCTATGTAACCAGGAGGCTGAGTAACACATTCACACAAGACTGCCATTACAGAATGCTCCAAAACCAAATTCCCATCACTTCACACCTTGTTCCTCCAAAATTCCTTTCAATACTGTCAAAACTGCCTCATTTATGCCTACACCTTCCTAGTGGTCCCTTCCCTTGAACTTTTCTTAGCAAAACTGTGTATACACTCATACTTTTCTCATGCATGCTACATACCCAAACTAGCCCATCTGTTGTGATTCACCTGCTCAAATTAAATAAAGTAAAGAGTATAAATTACTGCACAAAGCTTTGTCATTACATCATTTTATCCAAAAAAATATATATGTCTTTCTTCAAACTAGTATTAATATATGGTTCTGAAACAAATATGACACAGTAGAGCACCTGTGATGAGAGCAAAGTATCATCTTGGATACATCACACATATAACAAAGAGAAGAAATTAGGAATGAGACAATTTGTAAGCAGTCAGGAGTTTCGATGCTTCAACACTCTGTACTTATGGAATTACCAGTAAAAAAAACAAAATATTAAAAAACCAACCCCAATCAAGATACTTCAATCAAATGAAAAACAATTTCAACAGATGAGGAAAATATCTGGATTCAGAAAGATGATACAAAGCAGAAGAAGTATGAAGGCTTTCCACCCACCCTTTCAGATGGAAGGGACTGTGTCTATTCTGAACAGGTTTTGTGTGCAGTGACTCCTGACATTTCACTAGTGCAGTGTAATACTAACAAATGCTGCCCAAATGGTGTGTGATTATGGATACCAAAATACAAGAACAGCACTCAATCCTCAGGCAGCGATTTTATCTAGACAGGGGCCGTGTTTCACAAACCATGCCATACCAATATTTTAAAGACGAGGCTTTGAAATAAATGTAGAAGTTGAAGGTGAAGTTACCCCTGTGAATGATATGAAGGCATACAAGGGTAGTAAAGGATACAGCTCCATCTATTCTTAACCTCAGGGAGTCATCAATTTCATGCTCTGGCTGCTTCACTGGTGGGGAAGATCCATAGTGCCAACTGAATTTTTAAATAAATGTAGATGAATGAAGTGCAATGCATGGCATGGCATTGTACATTCGTAAAACTTTCATGTCACAAAGTAGAATCCTGATCCTATGACTCTGCAATGTACTTGCTTGTAGTACCATCTCCCCCACCCAACAATAAAAACTCTAAATACAAGACTGAAGAACAGACCTGAATAATTTTATATGGCACACAACACTGCCACAAGACAGCACTGGTATACAGTGCACAACACAGAAGTTGAATGCAACAGCCTAAACATCATCACTTCAATGTTGTATTATGATTATGTGTTACATACTGCTAGCAGTTCCACAAACACTATGCTACATGACAAAACAATACGCAGACTGCAGACTTTTTAAATATTAAGTGAAAGCAAACATTAGCGAAAGCTTTTCAAGATTTGGAAATTACGGACACCTAAGCCTTAAGAATCCTTCGGTGTCTGGACTTAATCAATTTTCTGTTATTCCAACGAGGGTACATTTCAGGAACCCTATCTGCCTCCGTCCCCAGACATAAGGTGGGGGAGACACCTGTCCAGCCTGTCTCGGAAATAGTTACACCCAACCACTGAACCAGTCCCTTTCACAGATTACTTATCTGGTGTAAGATCCTGCTTTAACCTTTCACAATGCTGACCTCGGTGCAATGTGCATACCTTTACCTCCACACATAGTGCAGGCCTAAGTGCAGTGTATGTTCATGAATGCACTTTAGGGTATTAAAAATTTACAACCATTCCATCCTGGGCAGCAGGTGAAAGACATTAATGATAATCATGCTAAGAACATTGCAGTCAATAAGTGTGTAACCTATGTTTTATATATATATATATATATATATATATATATAAACTCCTAGTTTCTGGTACTGTGTACTTAATAAATGCACCCAGAAAAACAAACATGGTTCAACAGCTGAAACGAGAGAACTATTCTATTGTCAATAACTTCACGTATACAGACCAGTCACTGGACCTTATCACTTGCTACTGCAATTCATTCCTTACCTTCACACCCTGTTTCTCTTAAGGTCCATTTTGATTACCCTCAAACACACATGCTCCTACATGCCCTGCCTCACTAATTTAAGATATGATAATCATTTCTATGAAAACACATTCAGGAAAAAGTACTAAATATATATGGCCATGTGTTATTAAAAAACTTTTTGGAAAATTGCAGGCATTATGTAAAAGTGTTCTGGCACCAGAGTTTTTCAATATTTCATCATTTTCCTCCATTGTGTTGTTACACATTCTGCTTAGAGGCTAATGAAGAGATAAATGTGATGGCAGCCCTACAGTACAGTAATGACACCACTCACAGCACAATCAAAAGCAACAGAAACAAAGACAGGGCCTTGGTACAGTCACCTTAGCAATCCAACCAAACACATGAAACCAACAGTACTCCTACATTGTGTGATATGGCATTCCATTAATTACATTCCAACAATAAGCATACAAAGGACGAGCCAGGCTCAATTTGTTTGCTTCCTGCATTCCTAACTATTACTCACAGACTTTAAACCTCACAATAGTTAGAAGGACTGTGTGATACCACAGTTATTAAGCAAATGAGAATAATGTCAACATGCCCACATACCTAACTGAGTGATGAGTACATTTCCTAAACCAAACAGTCTCTCATACCAAACCACATGTTCCCACATTCTTCACTGTATAATACCAGAAGACATGATTCCAGATTTGAGGTTCTCACAGCAGTCTTGTTGAAAATTGAATTCTTCTGGGATGTCACACCACGTAGATTCTACACAGTGACCAACATCACAAAGAAACGCAAGGAATTCTGAACATAAGTCACGAGTTACCTGTCAACACAGCATAATATTCCTGATAGCCTGAATCTTCAAGATGTGTTTCCATTACATTGCATGTATCACTGAACATGTTTCATTACGGGAAAATTACTGCTGCATGTCAATCTAACAAGCTACATCAAAACCTTCCATACCTCACATCAGTGATCTACATATCAGTTCCCTCATGATGATCCAGGAAAATGTAGGACTTAATGCATAAAAAAAAGTAGAACACCGATAAGTTGTACTATAATGGCATACTTTTTAATTAATTTATGAATGCAGCAGTACACAGTAAATAATGAATGCATTTAAATTTCCAGAGGCGAAACCTCATTCGTGACAAAAAAATGAGAAATACATGTTTTCACCCCCTATGTGACCCAACAGTTTAACATCTCCATCTCAGAATTACTAACAAGTAATCCCATTAAATTCCTTATGCATTTATTTATTTCCCCATTCAAATCGCCCAGTGGTTGGGAGTATGGTTGACTAGTAGTAGTAGCAGTAGTAGTCCTTCGAGTCTGCTGCAACTCCTGGTGATCCTGTAGAGGATTTTATAGGCAGAGATTACTGTTCAGGAGTGGTTTGCCATTGCCTTCTTGGTTGACTACCAGACCACAAAGAGTAGGCTTAAAGAAGAGGGCCCATAAACTAAACTCCGTGGCCTTAGTCCGCACGCGAATTATACCGACAGAGCGGCCGCCGCCGGTCGGCGAAGTTAGTGCCAACTTTTGCGGATAGAGGGGTGTCACGTGGTCAGCGCAACGGGT
>Ga0131853_10014048_pt1 | contig 14666 bp, 8 predicted proteins | sample TergutLab28metaG_FD_92764 | JGI IMG/M metagenome (GOLD analysis project Ga0131853, IMG submission 92764) | Labiotermes labralis P1 segment gut microbial communities from Petit-Saut dam, French Guiana - Lab288 P1 (version 2) (version 2) | ecosystem: Host-associated > Arthropoda: Insects >... | reverse complement strand
TACAACCCATGAAATAACTCAACAAATAAGTCGCAAGCTCCTGAGGATGGATGTATTAACATCCGAAACATGTTGAGCATTAAATAATGAAATAATAAAGCAAGTGACATCAAGTTTGTCTCTATTTACTCAAATATGTCAGTACATTCATACAACACGCGGAAGATTTTATAATAATGATCGGTAAACAGTAACAATTACAGGGCTTTTCACTGTGAAATTTCTCCACCCTCCTACACCCCCTTCCCATTAGGTCTGAACGTTCGCTTCGCCCTCTCGATCTCGAACACCCTCAACCAACATCCAATTCCGAGACTTCGAGTTACAGTTAGTAATAGTATAGATTTTTACTGCGAGGAGCTGTTTTTTTTTTTGGAGCCCAAAACCCAAATGGATAACCACCCGTGGCGGCTGTCCACGACTATTTTTTTAACAATTTCACAACTATCCTCCACATTTGGAGGCCATCCTTTCTCCAGTAAACTTGTAAGCAGACATGCTATGATGTAAAGAGAAGGAAACACCTAAATGTATTGTTCTTGCAGTTCCAATAATTATTATTTTATTATTACAAAAGAACACAACTTCCTATTCTTGTACGATATGATGAAATGCAGGTACACCTTTTTATGTGATGTAAGTTGGAAAGGAAGTTTAGGCAAATGAAAGCAGTTCCGATGTGGTAATCCCAACCCAAGAGGCGAAATTTTCAATCAAAGACGCCAGTGGAAAAAAGGATCCGAATCACTAAGGCATCTCCGTTGGTCGAAAGTGAAGTTTACAATTACGCGCTGCCAACTGCAAGCCACAGTTTAATCGTGGATCACGCTTCGCAATATTTGGTCCTGAATCTTCAAACTGTAGGTATATAAACTGTTACACGATGCCTCGGCGCTGGTATCTTTTAGCTTCGTTACGAAGTTTATTATTAGCATTTTATCCGTGCAAGAAAATTCGCTTATATGGGGTCTAGGGTTTTCTGGTGCAGTCCAAAACTTTAGCGTGGGTGAACGAATATGTTCAGTTAGAACAACGTGTGAAACCATCATCTCTAAGACAGAATCCGAGAGACCTAGGCAAGATAATATTCTAAAAATCATAATAAAAATAGGCCTTCAGATTGTGTACTTGATTCATGTAGGTAGGAATACAATCCGGTGGAAAGTTCTTGTGAAGGATTAAATCAAATTTCGAATTCCGAAAAGTGTGGGTAAACTATCAACTACATGAGTGGTTGGCTATTTGTGTCTTAAGAGGAGTCCGCTCCATGGCGTTTATATAAAAAAACGTATGCATTGACTGGAAATAGCAGCACATTTCATTAGGGTATGCACCAGGCAATTTTATTTCCCGTTTCTTTAAAAAGCGAACATATATTGAATGCAAAACCATAAAGGGCATTATTTTTGTTCGACAACCATTAAACCCTTTTAATTAATAAATTAGAATTAAAAACGACACAGGGAATACGAAGTTTTTGATGTGATGATAACCGGAGGATACAGCCTCCTATACAATGGGTACCGGGTCTTTCCCGGGGTAGAGGCGGCCGGGGCTTGGAGCTGACCCCCCACCCCCATCTAGTGCCGAGGTCCTAGAAAAAGTAGAGCTATACCTCTACTCACCCTAAGGGCCTTCGTGGCCTATAAAAAGTGGTGAAACCTACCTATAACCGGATGATATTTTCAGTTTTCATTATCATTATTTGTAAACAGATAATCAGCTAACCCACGTCGAAAACTGAAACCGTATATGTGATTACATTAAAAGGCAAAGCAAAGTTATTGAATCACTAGTGTGTGCCTGGACACACCCGTAGGCACACCTTTGAGTGTGGTACCTATGCTAAACGTATATCTAACCACAAAAGTCTTTGTCTTTAAGCTGCAGTCATTTCCATCAAACAGTGCTGATGCAGATCTTCTGGAATAATGTATTTTGAATTTTTATTGATACTTGAACAAGTGGCTTCATTGTGAGTACGCTTCATTTAAACACGCTAATTATGTACTTCTTGTATTGACAGCAAGATATTCCACGGAAGGTGGGGAAAGAAGGGTGCTATAAGGAAAAGAAAAGGAAACGGAAGGCTGGAATAGAAGGGAATAAATGGGAGTCCAGGCGAAGGAAAATCCCTACGGTGTTGTCTAGTGACGTTGGCAGCTCTGAAACTTTAGGTTGCATATCGGAACACGTGACGACATTCCGAAAGCTTAAGGTGTGGCATACCCGTTGTGCTGCATAATACGCAATAATAAGGACGTAATCTTAGTAATTAACCAACTTAATGCACAAAACCTTGTTTTATAATAAGTTTATTAAATGCCTCTACATGTTTCGAGTACTATGTACTCATCATCACGAGGTCAAAATTGTATTATACAGCATCTGGTATTATCAAACCTGTAAGTGGGCGTCCCGTCACCGGACGGCCATCTACAGGAGTGACGATACCAGATGCTGTATAATACAATTTTGACCTCGTGATGATGAGCACAATATTGCTCGAAACATATAGAGGCATATAATAAACGTATTATAAAACAAGATTTTGTGCATTAAGTTGGTTAATTACTAAGATTATACTGAGATGCACGGTCAGCAAAACATAAAAATAAGGACGTAGTTCGTCTACACGAACTTGTATTGTAGCAAGTCCAATAGCAGCTGCATGTTTCGGGTTCTTTAGCTGAAACAGGTAGCTGCTATCGGATTTACTGTAATAACGACTGTGTGTCGACGAACTACGTCCTTATTATTGCGTTACATTCCGAAACGTTTTGAAACGAAAAGGCGGTGAACAAATGGACTTGTGTTTCTTGTGGATAAACCTAAGAACGTGGGGTATAAGGAATAAAGCAGGTCTACACACTGACGAAATGGAACAAAATATCGGTGTAGACTGCACATGAAGAGCCACACGAAATGAGCGCCAGCATCACGCTCCATGTTGCACGCTCACATGATTCGAAGTTCGTACACAAGGAAGGATACTGCAGACACTGAGGTTCTCACAGCGGTGCTACTAACTGGCTAGAGTCTTCTGCGATATGACGCTATTTCGTAGAGCGAGTTGCTACCGTCGTTTCGAAGGAACGATCTTTCGAAACGACGGCAGTCACAGCCCTACGACGTATCTTTAGATCCTAGACGAAATGAGCTCCAGAAAGAGAGCATTTTGAAAACAGAAAAAAATTGCATAGGTCGTACCAAGAGGGATGTACCGCAGTTCGGGAGTACGTTCTAGTTATCGACATAACCAAACCTACACACACCCGAAGTTAAACGGTACGGAGATCATGACGCCAGAAAACATGGCCTTCTTGTAGTACCACGTACTGTACCTGTTTAACATGATGTGTTAGCCGTGTACAGCGCAGGTCCGTCCATGAGCCCAAAGCCAATTTATATGCAGGCTGTATAAAGTAAATGGAACCCTAAGGATGATTTTCATTAAACGATACTAGTTTTCCTAATTGAATTAATGTCTTTTATATCATTCAAATTTTAAGTACGTGTTACGTACAGGTACTGAAATTCCAGAAATTACGAATTCCTCTTCGTTGTAGTATGTAATTAGTAACAACAGTAAAGTATAACGAATCTCAGTCTTCAACATTCACGTTTTCATTATCTCAGTAAATGTTCAAATTTGGATACGGAAAGTTTCGATTATATCGATGTAAATTAACCTCAGAAATTTAGTCCTTCATTTGTCCAACTAATGCACACAAATTATTATAAAATTGGTAAACAGCAAAAATCACTTAAAATTATAATAGTTGCTCCAACATGTTTCGGTTTACATAAACCATCATCAGGGAGCTCTCTGCCTGTGATTCGCTAAAGTTACGATTTTGGCTTCGGTTACATATCGTTATTTGGGGTTATCGGTATTGTGGCTGCATATGCAGCAATGAGGAATGTGGAGAGTCGGAATAAAGCAACGATGTACGGGAAGGATTTGTGAGACTCGAACTTCGTCACCAAACACAAAAATATGTGGACCCACAATCCCTGCTGCTACATAATGTGCTCCCAGATAAATGTATTTACCCCAGTAACAACTTTTTACCTAAAATCTGCAAAAGCTTTTCAATTTTACAAATTATTACGTCTTAGTGCCCTTAAAAAATGTTACGAAGAGTGACTGTTATCTTCATCATGCCTGTCTGTGTCCACAACTCGGCTCCCGCTCGACGGATTTTCATGAAATTTTCCATAACAGTTTTCATTAAAATCTCTGCACCAAATTCAAGTTTGGTACGATAAAAATAGCAAACATTTCTATGGAATAATTACACACGTTTCTGTGACTGTCTTGTTTTGTAGGAGAAACAAAAATAAACTTTTCGGAACCAGAGAGGCCGAAAAAAAAAGCCAATGATATAACATGACATGGCGTCATGAGTGGACTTCTGTATACTAAAAATGAAGGCAAATATCCCCTAGTGCCTTGTCACTTCGCAAGTACTCGCAAGTACTCTACATTGTCAGAGTAAATGTAGTACAGAGCAGGGAACGTCAGTATCTTTGATGTAACATGTAACGGAAAAGCTGAACACATGCACAGGGCACAGTATAAGCTTACAGAACAATATACGGATTGAAATAATCTGATTACTAGCAAATGGTAGCAATGTTCCTTTTGTTCTCTTATCAAATGTTGAGGTTTTAGCATTTCGAACTCTCTGGCATTGGGTAGACATTCGATTTTTACAGCGTAAATCATTAGGTGTTTTACGACCATAAACGAACAATAACAATTTACTCAATTATTATACCAACCACTGCACATATATAAAATTTATAATTTTTTTTACACATTAAAACATTAATGTTTCGGTCCTAGGACCATCATCAGGGAGCCGTAACGTCCTTGCTAAAGTCACACTATAAAAAGTCACATTAATTTCGCTGTACCCGAGCGTTTTAATGTGTAAAAAAATTTATAAATTTTATATATGTGCAGTGGTTGGTATAATAATTGAGTAACTCTAAAACATGCACGGTGTAACAATGAAAATAAGAACAATTACAAAATTATTGCAAAACATCTTAAAAGCCTTCCGGACATCCCAAATACCTCATACATCACTGATATATAATCTTAACATTTGCTGCTAATCCATGAAGCTAATCAAAACGAACAAATCTTAAATCCCCTTCCTTTAGTAATCTGCCTCGTTTCCCATTAAGTATACAGAACACCGAAAAATATAAGGGTTGAAGTTCAAATAGCGACTAAAAGTAATCAAGTTTCCTGGGGTTGTTTGTTTCTTTAGTTCGAAGTGAATGTGAAAGTTTCGAAGACTTTCTCTGTCTGCCTTATCAGTATATAAATTATACAGCATGCAATAGTCATAACTATATCTATTGTCCCTGGTAATGAAGGTAAAGAATGTGTAATAAGGGGTAAATTTCGACTTTCCAGTGTCGCGTCTGATCGCCCGGAATAATTTTTTCGCGTTGGAAAGTTTTTAAATAAAAGTTATATACTTTAACGCGTAATTGGTAGATCGCCAATTTCCAATGTTTTTAGGAAGGCCACGTTTCCAGTTTAGATTAGTGTTAAGTAAAATAAATTTTCCTAAACGCAGGTCAATTCGAACAAAAATGAAATGCACAAAAGAATATTTAGTGTTGCCTCCTCAGGCCAAAGTCAAATCCATAACCGATAAGTAGCTCCGGAGTCAAAACAAAAATTTTGGCTGAAGAGACAAATCTGTTTCCCACATTACAATGTTCAGATTATGCCCTTCTTGCAAGGAACTCTTAAGAACTGAATATAGGGGGAAAAATCTATTTTACTACTGCAGTCTATTAATATTACATATGTAAGGGGCGCACCTGTTGTATTCCTTGTAGTTCTTCGGGCGGCTGTTATAGAACAGAGGCTCAGACTCATTGTCACTGTAGCGGCGACCCGTATCTCCACCATAATAATGACCTTGACCTTGAGGCACATCGTCGCGTTCATATGAGTTCTCGCGGCTCGTTTCCAGCGACCTTTGAGGTGTACACATCTGATGTGCTGCGTTTCTGAACTGGGAGGCTGAAGAGTTGGCATGTTGCCCCACTGGATAGTTCAGATCGCTCGTGTAGTCGCTGTCCTCCGAGTAACCCGCTGAAATAACGTAACGACATTTCTCTGAATTCCATTTTAAAAGATGACATCTCAATTCTAGGTTTCTCTTCAGTGGTAACCTCTCTGATTTTTGTTTGAAATGTATTCCGTTTGAATCTCAACCGGACAAAAGGATATCTTGACTGAGATCTTTAGTGGTATTCACAAGTCCATTCGGGCAAATGCCAGGAAAGCACCTAAATCGAACACGATCGCTTCTTTCCAGATCTTTTCCAATATATCTTACCATTTGATTATATATAGTCTGAGGTTCTGATGACACTGCACATCGTGAAAAAGTGTAAAGAAATGTTTTAGATGTTAAGAATGTTAACAGTATTAACATTATAAACATAAACATACGTGGGATTTAACGTTGTTTTGGTGGTGACTCTCCATCCGTTGCTCTCTTCCACCCATCCGCATGCTGCAGTACTTCTCTCCATTTCACAACGTCTATCTTTCTTATGTCATTCTCCACATCATCTTTCCATCTAACAGTTACATACGTTTACAGTGCAATTATTTATGTTTCTTTATACCGTCACTTGTTTCAGACTACAGCGTGCAAACGTAGGATGACTGGTTAGAGAATCATCTAGAGAGAAGCGGTCGTGTGCTGTGCGAAGCGCCAGCCCTAAATATGCCTGGACAGACTGAGAAAGACCACGAGTAACTTCCCAGGATAATTTGTGTCCGGACAGAAATTCAAGCCAGTAACCTCTTGAATATACGTCTGTAACACTAGAGTCAGACCAACAGCTGACACCAGCACAATCTGAGGAGAGACTGAGAAAGACCACGAGTAACTTCCCAGGATAATTTGTGTCCGGACAGAAATTCAAGCCAGTAACCTCTTGAATATACGACTGTAACACTAGAGTCAGACCAACAGCTGACACCAGCACAATCTGACATAATGTATATGATGTCACCCTTATCGCTTATCTGAACACGATAAATTTATTGAGAGGAAATTCTGCATCCGCTGCGACATACCATGATAGTCGTCGTGCTCTTAAGTACGGTAAAGGAACATCATACACCATACGCTTATTTCTCCCTAGGGCTACCAATGCCTGAAAGTTCTATAACCGAGTAGATCAAGTCTTACAGAAAATACAGATTTGCTGTTCTTTGGTATTCTTATTACAGAGAAACAGAGTTTAAAAACAAGTAAAGTTTACATACATCGACAACGAGTTTTTTTTAGTAAATATTGTTTGCTTTATAAATAAGGAGATCTGAAATATAAGTTCTTCTGAAATGCAACGCTGCTTCAGTGGGTGTTTGGTAACCAACGTATCGAGACAGCGTAGATGACACCACTACTATCTCAAAAGTCGGTAAACAAATACTCAGTGACAGCGTGATATACAAGAAGAAATGAGATGTCATCCACGCCTTAAAATTCGTAAGGAAAGGTGCACTGTGAGAGCAGTCGTCAGCATGTTTACTCAGCGTGGCAGAGGAAGCAGTGTTGTCCGGTTCGATAAATTTCACTTAGGCACCCCAAGTGATATGGTTGGTACTTACAGGACAGTTTGTACTCACAGTGGCCGTAGTACTGCAGTTGTCTCCGAGCTTGCCCGGCTCTTGCTTCCTGGTCAACGATGTTGTTGAGAAGCTCCAACTTCCGCTGCAAATCTGCCCCTTCAGTATTCTCAGGGTCTGCGCACAAGACACACACCACAATATGCCCTCGACCTTACACATTACAGCCTCCTAACAATTAAGCCACAATTCATTCTGCTTCCCTGCAGAGTAGTTTAGTAAACTGGGGGCACTATTTGTAAACAAGACTATTCTTTCTTTAAAGTTTGATCATCTATTTTAATAGGAAATTTGAGGCAATTACATGAAGTCCTCGGAAAATGCATATTATTCATAATACAAAATGTTATGACATTCTTGCAGTAACATCAAATAATATAAACAAAACCAACAGACTTTGTTATTGTACTATCATTTTTTGACACAGTACTGAAAATGCTTCTATACTTCACTGAAAATTACGAATATTTAACTGATATTTCAGAATCGTATATCGACGAAGTCTGTAATCATTACAGGTTTTAACTGTACATAAGGCATAATGTCACCCACACAATTTATTTGCGGAATTTTTTTTGTGTCAACAACAAAGAGAGGTGTTTTCCTACAACATCGTTAATTCAAACATTTTTGCAATGGGGATGCAAAGTGTTATTTTAAAGGAGAAACATTACTTCTGAATGTTTGTATTAGAGGACATTCGCCTTGTGAAAGACTACTTCGGCACTTTCTTCTCTATATTTGGTTTTTATATTCTTTCTACTGACAAGACTTCGAAATTTAATCCAAACAGGCTATATGAAAATTAAATTGTTATACCTGCCAAGAAAAGTAGCCTACAGTAATATTCAGCCATCAGAATTATGCCGCCTTCCAAGTTTTGCAGAAGGACAATGTCACTTTCTGCAATACAGATACTCCTTAATATCCTCACAAAACAGGCCTACGTTGCTAAATTTTTAAGTAAAGAATGAATCCTTTTGATGATAAAAAAGCTTCGCTGGTACACATCGGGTAAGGCACTCATTTGTTCGATGCAGTACCCACTATAAGTCTATTACACGTGGCCATAAATTGAAGAAGGAGGTTTAGAGTTAACTTATATCCAAATTTTCTAAGAATCCCTGGCACTGGTTCCGGATAGGCCCAAACATGTCGAAAGTGTACTAAAGGTAGCTCGGTATTTCCAATAACTGTGCAGGTGTTTGAATTCTTAATTTTTATTATTTTCAAATAAAGTTACAAATTGAATTTTTCAGTGTCCCTTCCAGTTTTGAGGCCAGCCGGGGGTTATTGTGACGAACTCTGCAATGTCCTTGTTACTATTACCCGAGTATAGGAGGCTGCCAGGACATTTGTGCGAGATTGGATGGACCTCAGAACGGCTCTACAGTTGGCGCCTAAAAGAGAAGTCTTTGTCCCTAACCGTAATGGAACCACAGTGGCCCATGTCACAGCCCTTCCCGTTACCTGCCCATAAGTCACGAAAATCAAACAGGGCAACTTGCATATCGGTCCCTAAAGTAATGAAGAACTGCAGAAAATGGGTAAGGTAAGAATTTTGTATTACTACAGAAAAATCGGTCTCTTGTGGAAAGTCTGTTGTGTTTTGGTGAAAAAAACGTACATGTTTCGCACTAATAAAGAACTGAACAAACCATAAATTCATAATATTTTCCATGTGTGCAACCTATAGACTACTTATAATTATGTAATTATCTTCAATGTACATAAAGTAACTTTTTCTTATATTCCTCGTGTTGAAAACCTTTCACACGTAAAAGATTAATTCCGTCGCAAACTCTCTTCTGCAATATTCACTCAGATAACAAGTGTCATTCAATACACAAACATTTTGAAGTAACTCAGAAACATAAAATTTCAACTTTTAATACCGCGCAAATATACGTTTTGAGTCCATACTTACATAATTATTTATATACAAAAACACGACGAAATGCTTATTAAGTATTTCATACTGGGTATCTTAAAAATGACCAGGCACTGAACTCTGCTTCAGTAACTATTTTCAAAAAGTTACGTATATAATACATGTTGAAAATAGCAATCCAGAAGAAAGCCGTACCATCCAATTAATGTACATTCTTTAATATACGGCATTCTGCAGAACACTTCTACACATTGCAGCAGAGCACTGAATTTATTCTGCTGCCAGTGGTCAAAATTTATGGTGAAAGTCGATTGTTTCGAACACCGCAGCCTGTATATATTTTTGCATTCTGGAGAAACAAAACAGAACCATGGCAGAAAATTATCCAAGGTCTGCTATTTGTACATACACACGCGCACGCACACACACACACACACATCAAGCACGCGCGCGCGCGCGCGCGCACACACACACACAAACACACACACCAAAACTGAAGCATTAACTTACAGCGCTCTCTTGATTTTAGGGCTAATATAAATATCCAGGTTGACCCTGTTAACTCTGGAACACGTGTGGGCAGTTCCCATTTCTACCACGTGTCTGTGCTAGTGCTATAGTGAATTGCCAAGATGTGTGGAAAAGAAACTGGGTTGAAGGCAGAACTTCTCACCACAATCACATTTACCACGTGCAGTGCAAAGTAAGTAAGAAGTACAAATCTCCTTCAAAGTGCCAACATTTAGTCATGTCCATTTCATCTGACTCGGGAATCAGCTGGAATGAGGATTGGCTGCCTCTCACATACTCGTGGACGTAGGGAGACAATGTAATTTTGTCTTATTTCCGAGAATACACAATTATTAAGTTAGTTTTAATGCTAAAGTAAATTATTCGTACGAAATCTAGCCCAAAAACTCACTTTCTTAAAATAATCGACACAGTATCACGCAGCATGATTACACGTTACTCACTGCGGGATAATGCGTTCAGTTTAATCACCTAGATATATATCGTTAATAAAAGACTTCCTTATGAACTACGTTAATCACATGTTAGCGACCTTTAATTTCTTCATTCGTAGCATTTGAGCACTCTTTGTGTAAGGTAAACATACGTTTTTACGATGCGGCCTTACACCCACATGTGGTGCATCCTGGGAATTTACAGAACTTACGAATATAACCCAAAACATAAAATATAATCAAATGGATACACTAATTCAGAATAGTCAGATGGTCATGTATTGCAATAACATTATAATTATTACCTGACATGGAAACAAATTTAGTTCTTGCGTCAAATTTTCTTACAAATCCTCGAGCATTTTGGCCCGTCCTTGTGAAGTCAGTTCTCCTTACTATTTGTCGCCAGTACGTATTATAAACATTCAAATTTAAAACTCGAAAAAAGGGGGCCGATTTTAACTTACTTTACCTAGAGTTAAAATTTGTGGACAGCACTTCATTTTGACAATTCAAATTTAGGGTAGGAGTTCAGTTGGAAAGATCTGAGTTAAACACACTGTAGAAACATAAAATTAAATCTGGTTGTTTAAACTTGATGTGTGTTCTGCAGGAAGTCCAGTGACGAAGTCTGTGCTTTAGAACACTTAACGACATGTTTCGATATAACGTTACTCCATATTTCCACTGAGCGTTGCCGAACGCTTAATTTGTAAATGGCTGAAAAGGGCGCACGAGGATTCATGCAGTCCGTTCACACCATAATAAAACAACTTGCCGACAAAATCTTCAGCAACACAGAGGAAAGTCATAAGCGTTGTACGAATTCACAGAAAGAATAACAAGACTGAGCAGTAGGTATATATATGAGAAACAGGAGTAACAGCTGGATTATGGCCCCGTCTTCATTTCCACGCGTTGGCTTCATTTGATGTAAACTTCTTGTACACTCTTACAAGGAGAGACACATGTGCCGTTAGGAAACACACTGTGATCTCCACAACCTGCGCACCAAAACAGTAACCCAGTTACAAACGACTGTTGGACTCACTGCACAGTTCAGGGTACAAGAGCCTCCTTTAAGTAATTTGGAAGCAGAAAAGCATTTCATTGGTTTATAAATCACGACAGCGTATTCGTATAAGTTACAGTAGTGAATACGCCCTTAACTGGTGCAAGAAACCGTTTGTCACGCGAGATCGCGTTGGCAGCGGCACCGTTCGCCTGATCGACGAGTTGGTCTAAGAAGGGGGTAAAATTTTGTGGATATTGTTGTCGGTAATGTGCTTGAAGTGGAGCTGGAAAGCCTTCTTTCTCGCAAGAAAATATTTATAACAAGCCTTAACATAAATTACAACTGTAGTAAATACATAAATGGTGCCCACTTTTACCTACTGCCACCAAATATCGAAGTCGGTACACTTTCCCATTTACGTTATTGTGATTCTACCTGATAATGGCCGACACAAACGGCCAAAACAGCCTGTAGATTATAAATGAATGCACAGTCTTGCGTTCGTTCTGACAATAAGAACAAATGTCAATATTTCGCTTTAGGCCTAATTTCCACCTACTCTTAGCACAGGCACACATCAAACTGTCAGTCTTTTAAACCTAATATGTTAATACTTATATTGTTGCACTCCGCTACGTTACGTAAACACCGAAATGCTCAATAATACGCTGTTTGTAACATGGTTTGTTTCATGGATAGACTGACAAGACAATCTGTCTATCAAAATACTCTAACGCTCCGTTACTTTTCATGTTATTCGAAATACGAATAAATGTTCTTTCTTAATAACCACAGTTACATGGGAATGCATTGTTAGTGGCGCTACATATAGAATGCAGATATGGTGCTTTACTGTTTAAACTAAGCCGCTTCCTGTTTACATTAAAACTTTAAAGTAGAAAATGTTCTGGGAACGAGGCCTATAAAAATAACATTTTAATATGCGAATGCATTTTCTGATTAGAAATCGTCTGTAACAAGTCACATCACGTAACTCAGCTTCCAGTTCATGCAACAAAATTTGGAACAAATATATCATAAAGACTGAAATTACTCTTGTGGCCAAGAGGGCAAGGCTGGCGCCAGCTAAGAAGAACTTTCCTGACTATTTAAGCAATCAGTTCAAATTTCCAAATCTCTACGCTCAGGCGTGCAACCTGCCGGAATTGTCACTTCAGTCAAGATGCGTGAAACAATTTTCCATGGCCCCGATTTCTGGTAAACCTTTGTTCGCAATTTATTCCTACGCTCAGAACCAGCTATTCAGAATCTTATTTAAATGATACAATAAACACTGAAGTTATTTGTTGAATTTAAACCATATATAAGACTACAAATGTGCATATAATATATACGTTAAAGACTTGTGCACTAGTTCATTTACTGCTCCTTATAAAGAAATAAACTGTAATATTGTCAAATTTCCCTTACATTGTCCCTGTTACGTCAATACTAATAAACAATATTATAAAAGAATATTTCAAAATTAAACTATCCCGCTCATATTTGCCTGGAATTATCCGACTTAGTTGAACTAAATATAGGATTATATGGCGACATGGAATAATGCGAACATTATCTGTGGTACGGCCATAAAATTCTTATCAATTTAATTGTCAGTAACAGATATTAAACACAAATCACGAAATATATTCTTTCTTTACTAACACACAAGACTCGGTCACAGATGATGACAACAATAAATTTTCATCACTCCTTTCACCGCAGTGAGTATTTTGCTGGCAGCCGGCCGTGCAAGCTACATAGTCGAAGCGCGTCTGAGCTACACAACAATGCCAAATATCTACCATACTGCGAGGCTGCTTTCTAGCATCTAACATGGCCAAACTGCGCGCAGTCAAACAGATATCAGAACAATGAATTTGCCTTTACTGTCTTAAGAAGTCACAACAAGCATCGCGCCCTGCATCATCCGACAGCTAAGCGGTTTATTCAGGACCGGCCAGAGGGAATCCATGACTGTGTGACTGTAGATTCCGTTGCTACAGACACTTACACAAAATCTTGCATACCATAAATGTGGAATGTGACGAATTTAACTTCCTACCTATATGTGACCCGTGTTTAAACAGACAAAACATGATCTTAGTAATTAACCAACTTAATGACCAAAATCTGGTTTTATAATAAGTTGATTATGTGCCTCTATATGTTTCGAGCACTATGTGTTCATCATCAGGAGGTCAAAATTGTATTACACAGCATCTGGTATCATCACACCTGTAGGTGGCCGTCCCGTGCACAGGTTGAGAGAGGACTCTCTCAACCTGTGCACCGGATGGCCACCTACAGATGTGACGATATCAGATGCTGTGTAATACAATTTTGACCTCCTGATGAAGACAAAACATGGATGGGTTCAATCACTGGAAGACTACACGTTAATATATTCACCGCCAGGTTTAACACTAACGAATCCGCATTTTACCCACATGGCTGGCATATCTATATGTTTCGTACGACTCTTGCAATAAACACAGATTATTTTATTATACAGCACTAAATGGTCTTGCTCAAGAAAGCAGACTGTGTTCTGTGTGAGATACAAAGTTAGCCCTTAGTCCATTATAAAATGTGGATTAATTTTAGTTTTTAAAGGATTAAATGTTGGGTAAATATGTGACACTTGCTCAAACAATACACCACGCCGGCTTACCGTATCATATGGACGAACATAACAGAATTACTCCCTTATTAAAAATGTTCAAAAGAGAATGAACGGCATTGTTGAATGTCACACACTGCTGTAGGAATCCTGTTAGTGATATCATTCACTTTCCATATATTAAATGTTTATACCGTGTTAATAATATTCGTCCGGCAATTTTGGTATGCCATTTAGCAGTAGTAAAACACTAATTAAAATAAGTCAAACACAACTATTTTATTATACAAGGCTACAAGTTTCGACCTTTTAAACGGTCCTCATCTGGCCTTCTAACAGATTGGTTCAACAGATGCTGTGTACACGTTGGGATCCCAATATGTTTAAATCAATAAAATACATAAAATGTAGCAGGTCAGTTACATAAGAAGGAGTTATATGTGTATTACAAAACTATATATAGTTAAAATATTTAAAATGGTGGTTTG
>Ga0131853_10014046_pt1 | contig 14669 bp, 13 predicted proteins | sample TergutLab28metaG_FD_92764 | JGI IMG/M metagenome (GOLD analysis project Ga0131853, IMG submission 92764) | Labiotermes labralis P1 segment gut microbial communities from Petit-Saut dam, French Guiana - Lab288 P1 (version 2) (version 2) | ecosystem: Host-associated > Arthropoda: Insects >... | reverse complement strand
CGGATCATCGAGTTGGATTTAGCCACACGCTGGATTCCAATACCAAGCATAACGGTGACGATAGCGGGAAGCCCCTCCGGGATAGCCGCCACTGCCAGGCTGACGGAAGTCATAAACATGGTAAAAGGGGAGATATGCCGCAAGATTCCAAGGAGGAAGATGGCTGCGCAGATAGCTAATGCCCCGGCACCGAGTATCCGCCCGGTTTTTTCCAGCCGTTTTTGCAAGGGGGTTTGAGGCGGATCCTGAGACATAATCATATGGGCAATGCGGCCCATTTCCGTATCCATACCCGTGGACGTCACTACCCCACGGGCATTTCCGTATACTACGCTGGTGCCGGAAAATACCATGTTTTTGCGGTCGCCAAGGGGTGTGTCGTCGGCAAAGCGCAGGGTATTGTTTTTTTCGGAGGGGATGGATTCTCCGGTGAGCATGGATTCTTCCATACGTAAATTGGAAGATTCTATAAGCCGTGCATCGGCGGGTACATAATCTCCCGCTTCCAGCAATATGATATCGCCGCTAACCAGTTGATCCGTGGGGATACGTACAGGCTTACGATCCCTCAGTGCCACAGCCTCGGGCATGGATAACTTTCGCAGGGCTTTTAGGGATCGCTCGGCCTTGCACTCCTGGATCAGGCCCAGTAGGGCGTTGATGATTACGATGGTCATAATAATGGCCGGATCTAAAAAATCTCGGTCACCGTTTACCAAGGATACGGTAAAGGATATCGCCGCCGCGGACAGTAAAATGAGTATCATAAAGTCATTGAATTGGGCAAAAAACCTTAGGGTAAGGGGTTTGGGCTTAGGGCCGCTGATTATATTTGGGCCATTTTTGACCTGACGATGAGCTGCCTGCTGGCTGGTAAGGCCGATGGGGTCTGTCTCCAGCGTTTTAAATACATGTTCAAGTGGAAGGCCATGCCATATCATTTGTATCACTCCTTGGGATATATGCTTGTACTAAGATATTTAGATATATGGCATGGAAGTTTAGTTTAGAACCTCTGAAGGGCAAGCAGTCATACAGCATTTAACTTTTCGTAGTCTCAATGCTTCGCCGGAAAAACGCCTGATGCCGCGTATTTTCCGCCTCGATTTCGACAACGAAAAGTATAATTGCTATACATGTCGTAAATTACCCCAAAAAGCTTGTTTTGACTCCTACAAAGCGTCAAATCCCGAGTATTGTTTCTTATAAAATAGCATCATATGCCCGGAAACTTTCTATAGAAAGTTTCCGCAGAGACGAGCGAAATTCGTTGGCATATAGTGAAATGATTTTAAATCGGTCTCATCTATCGCTGAAAACACTCAGCAGTTTTCGTTTCACGAAAACCGACCCTTTTAGGGTCGTCGGAATTCTTTCCGATGCACGTTGATATATTCGTGATTTTCAGCTCTGCTGAGGACCGTTTAAAAGTCATTTCACTATAACTTAAATCATTGCCCTCATTGCGCATTATCTTCATTACATAGGAGTCAAACACCATGGATGCTTACTCAACAAAAGCCGCAAAACCCCCCTCACTTTTTTTGCCGAAAAGAGAGTTGGCCACTGCCTTGGCCGGTAGCGCCGGTTTTTTTATTGGCCGGGTGATGTTTTTTCAGATGGTCAATCCTTTGGCCTTGGCATTTTTAGCTACGTTTATGGAAATAGGCACCGGGTGGTCATTTTACATAACCGCTGTTTTTATTGTCTTAGGCCTGGCTACGCGGTTAAGCGATGTTTTTGTACTGCGTTATATATTGGCGGTAGGGCTTTTATGTATATGCCATTTTTTCGCCGTGCGCTTTTTGTTTCCATATCTGAGAAGACATCGTAGATCCCGTCCGCTGCGCTCTCCATTTTATGCTCAGGCCATCATGGCCGGTGTCTGTGTTTTTTTTGCGGGGATAGCTGCCGCGGTGATTGCCGGTGGCAGCGGCTATCTTTTAGCCATAGCCATTATGGAAAGCATACTGACCGCTTCTTTGGTACTTATTATCAAGCGCGCCACCTTAATTTTAACTGCTCATCGGCGTAAAAATATCATTTCCGGCGAGGATATGGTGGCTTTGGCCTTGGTTTTAGGTGCTGTAATTGCCGGAGCGTCGGATATTTATGTGGGAGGCATGTCTCTGCGGTTTTTCCTATGCCTATACGCGCTTTTTGTGATCTCCGGCAAAGGGGGCCCGGCCATGGGCGGCGCAGCGGGGATGTTATTGGGTTTAATGCTGCATCTGGTGGGTTTTTGGGATACGGGGATGGGACTGGTTTTGGGTCTGGCAGGTATGGGCGGCGGGTTTATGAAAAAATATGGCCGGATTCAAGTCATGGCCGGTGTGGTGATTGCCGGTACCGCCGCCATGTATATATTGGCCCGGACTCAGCTGTCTTTTAATTTAATCTACGCCGCTATAACCGCAGGGCTCTGTTTTATGCTTACTCCTCAGGGCTTTCATTTTAATGTGGTATCCGCGGTTAATCCGGGGATGGACAGTGCCGAAGAATACATCGAAAAAATCAAAGAAGAGACCATTCAGCGACTGAAAGCCTTTGCATCGGCTTTTGATAAACTGGCTTTGACTTTTTCCGGCCTTTCTAAGCCGGCAAAAACGACCCTTAACAAAAAGGATGTGGCTCAGTTAATCGACGACCTGGCGGCCAGAGCCTGCCATTCCTGCGAAAGACGCGACAAATGCTGGGAAGAGTCATTTTACGAGACATACCGTCATGTTTTTACTTTGCTCGGCACCTGCGGAAGCCGGGGCGCAGTGGCTCTGCAAGATGCCGACGGGGAATTTTTGGACATATGCCGTCACCCGGAAGCTTTTTTGCATCAGCTCAACACAGTCTTTGCCCTTTATAAACAAAATTTGCAATGGCACAACCGTATTGCCGAAAGCCGTGACCTGGTCAGCCAGCAACTACAGGGCGTATCCGGCATTATGGATCGCTTGGCCGGAGAAATAGACTTAAGCCTGCGTTTTCACGAAGGCTTAGAAGAAGAGATGATCTCTGCCTTGCTGCGAAGTAAAATTGAGGTGGATTCTGTATTGGTGTTGGAAGATCGGGTGGGGCGGTATCAAATCACGGTCAACCATCCCCTTTGTCATGGGAAAAAGACTTGTGGGGCAACCATCCTTCCGATACTGTCTACGGTTTTAAAGCGAAAGATGCAATTGGACAGTGAAGGATGCCGTCATGGTGTGTCCATAAACTCTAAAAAAGGATGTACTTTACGGTTTGTGGAGGACCGGAAGTATCGTGTATATTGCGGAGTGGCTCATAGAGCCAAAGGAGGCCGCGGAGATTCCGGAGACAGTTATGCTTATATGGAGTTAAAAAGCGGAGAATGTCTGCTGGCTTTGTCTGACGGCATGGGTTCCGGAAGCCGGGCCCGCCGGGAAAGCGCCGCAACGGTAGAATTGCTGGAGGACTTTTTAGAATCCGGCTTTGAAAAAGAATTGGCGGTTAAAATGATCAACTCTGTACTGGTGCTAAAGAGTAATGAGGAATCTTTTTCTACTTTGGATATATGCGCTGTGGATTTGTATACGGGGGAAGGGGAATTTATTAAGATAGGGGCATGGTCCACATTTTTGCTGCGGGACAGATCGGTATCGGTGATCCCCTCATCATCCTTGCCGATGGGTATGTTAAAACAGGTTGATTTAGAGACAACCCGCCGAAAGCTGATGCACGACGATATTATCTTAATGGTAACCGATGGGGTGGCCGAGGCAGTGGAAGGGGTAGCGGACAAAGAAAGCTGGCTTGCGGAGACATTAGAACGATGCAAAGTTCAAAATCCTCAAGATGTGGCTGATTACATATTAAAAGCCGCCGAAAACAAATCCGGCGGCTTACCAAAGGACGATATGACCGTGCTGGCCGCACGGGTGTGGTCTAAAAATTAGCGAAACGCTTAGGTCTTAGATGTTATGTCTGAGCGATAATCTTTTCTTGGATACTGTTTAAAAATCCGCAGATCCAGCGGTTAATAGCCGGGTTAATTGTGGCTTCGCTTGTTTGTACGCTAAAGAATGTTTCCACATCGCTAAGATCATAAAAATAAAGCATATCCACCAGACGCAGTACATCCAACAGGAAATTGGTAAAAGTGATTTCGGAGTTGAGATTGCCGTCTAACCGGACAATATCAAAGAGATCCGGTCTGGTTCTGATTTCTTCCATAACAAAGGGATGCAAGTACATATGATCTGTATGGCGTTTGTAGACGATGTTCAGCTTATCGTCGGCTCTGTTACGGGCAAGCAGCCTTTCGATAATCTTTTCCACTGAGCAGTGAATATCTACCACTAACACACGCCAGCCTTTATCCTTAATAAAACGGATCAGCTCAATGGTCTGTTGGCGGTTTCGTGGAAATCCATCTATAAGTCCGGGTTGATGGGCTTCGGCAAATTCTTTAAAAATATTGAAAGTAGTTAAATCGTCTACTAAGATGCCTTGCTCGGTTAATCGCTTGATTTCCGGATCTTCGGCAGATTTTTTTCTGAATATGTCACCCATACTGGCGGCCCGTAAGTCCGGCAGCCAATAATGTTTAATATTGTTAACCAGGGTACCTTTGCCGCCGCCCGATTCCCCAAGTAACAATATAAAATCCCATTTTTCCAATAGTAAAGGCTTCCTTGACATGATAGTTCCTCCTACTAAAACCCCATTTTTGACTTTATGTTAAGTAAATTCAGCATTTACCTAAAACACTCGTTGATTGAAATTAATCGTATCACATACCGAGGACATATACAATAGAAATTTGCAAGAGAAACTTGCATGGGAAATGGTCTTCTCATATAATGTATGAGTTGGTATTAATCCCAGTTTAGCAGGAGGTGAATGTTATGCAATGGGATCGGGCAAAAAATTTTATGATTATCTTTTTCGTATTGACTAATGTGATGCTGGCCGCTTTAATACGCTACGAAACCGGCAGCCACACCCTGACCCGCGAACGTGAAAATGCTATCCAGGCAGTTTTTGCCCAAAACAATATTACCATGTATTACTCAATTCCCAGAAACTTTGCCCCAATGCGGCCTTTGCGGGTGGCGGGACATGATTATGATATAGACCGATTGCTGACAATCTTCTTTCCTCCCGAGGCAGAAGGGGAAATGACCCATGTAACCGGCATTAACCGAGACGTGTTTACGTGGGAAAATATACGACTGGTTATTGCAAACGGAGCTATATTTTTTGTTTCGGGCCTTAGCAATGAAGGCATCCCGAATAAGGATGCGGCGAAGGCGCTGGCTCAAGCTTTTATAGAGGAACATTATCCGGGCTTTGAGCTGGACATTCACAGTACCCGAGAAGCCAGACGAGGGGGCTTGCGGATTTTTTACCGGCAAGTGTATCAAGGGCATTTTATCCACACCAATTTTGTAGAATTTCTTATCACCGGTGACGGAGATGATTTAATTATAGAAGAAGTAGATATCCTATATGGACGTCCGATCGGTTTTGCTTATTTGCCGCGGGAGTTGATTGGGCCGGACGAAGCGCTTTTGACCTTCGTGCAAAATATTCGCCGTCACAATGACATGCCGATTATTATCAACCATATGGATATCGTATATTTTCAGACTACTTCCGGTTTGCGGGAAGCGTATACAATGATCTATGCGGACCCTTTTTATCGCATTTTTATTGAAGGGCAGGAAGAACCTTTTCGTATCTGTGCGTATACTAACCGGATGCAGCAATAAAATAAAATATAGAAAATGGGAGAAAGGTGGATTTTTATGATCGATGGACGTTGGGGTTTGACAATTAACACCCCTATCGGGCAAAAGTTTTTGGATTTGGATTTAAAAGTGAGTGGCAATGAGGCGTTTGGGACACTGACCGGTGAGTCTAACAGCGGTGTGCAGATTGCAAACGGAGCAGTGGATGGAGATCGGGTTACCTATTCCGCCTTTCTTAATACTCCCGCAGGCTCGACAAATACCTCGACGACATTAAATGTAAGCGGTGATTCAATGTCCGGCAATATCTCAACATCGTTTGGTACATTTTCTGTTAACGGAGTGAGAAAGTAGTTTGTTTTAAGAAATACAAAAGCCCATATTCTTATAGGCGGAAATCTGTATCGGCGATACATTCCGGCAATAAGAATATGGGCTTTTGTTTGTCTAGAGAAAGGATAATTATTACAGCGAAATGATTTTAAAGCATTTCACGATTTAATCACCGAAAACGCAATGGGGTTGGGGTGGCTGCGATTTTCGGCTTTGATGAGAATCACTTAAAATTCATGTCGCTATAAAAAGGAGGCCTTTTAATGTAAAACTAATGGATTCATTTGAAAATGGTTTCAAATGAATGGACTATACTGCCTTTGTGGCTTCTTTAAGCCATTCTCTCTCTTCTTGGGTAAGATGAGGAGACAGTTTTTCAAATACCTGACGATGATAATCGTTGAGATAGTCTACTTCCGCCTGTGTCAGCAGAGATTTATCCAACGCGCTTGTATCAATAGGACAGAGGGAAATCGATTCGAAACCTAAAAAGGTACCGTGTTCGGTGGATTCCAGTTCTTTTACCAGCATTACATTTTCTGTGCGTATGCCGTATCGGCCTTCTTTGTAGATGCCCGGCTCATTGGTGCATAGCATCCCGGGAGCCAGTTTCGTTTCAATAAATCGTATGCTGATACTTTGGGGGCCCTCATGTACTCCCAAACAAAAGCCTAAGCCATGGCCGGTGCCTGATCTATAATCCATGCCGGCTTCCCAAATGGGTTGCCTGGCCAGTACGTCTAACTGTATTCCCGCTGTACCCTGTAAAAATTTCACTCGGGCCAAAGCGATATGGCCTTTTAACACCAATGTAAAATCTCGGCGCATTTCATCTGAGATTGGACCCATGACTATGGTACGGGTGATGTCCGTGGTGCCGTCCAAATATTGTCCGCCGGTATCCACCAGCAAGAAGCCTTCGGGTTTAATTTTTGCGCAATGGCCCAGTTTAGGGCTGTAATGCATAAGTGCGGCATTTTCACCGTAAGCGGCTATCGTGGTAAAACTGTCGCCCAGACAGTGTTCTTGTTGTAAACGAAGGGCGGATACTTTGGCCTGGACATCGGTTTCTTCCGGTATATTGTTTTTTTGTTCAGACAGCCATCGCAGTAACCGTACCATGACAACGCCTTCTTTAAGGAAAGCGCTTTTAAAATTCTCTATTTCTGTTTCATTTTTACTCGCTTTAAGTTCCGTAATTATGCTGGGGCTTTTGACAGCCTTTGCGGTACTTGCTACGGCATCAAATAATTTTACACTCACACCTTTTGGATTGTATAACAATGTCTTGCCTGCAGTATGGGTGCGTATATAATCGAAAACATCCTCGTACGGACATATAGTGATGCCTGATAAATGTTGGGTGAGAGCAGAATCTATTTTCCGATTGTCTATAAATAAATATGCGGCTTCCATGGAGATAAGCAGATAAGCATATACAACCGGTGTATTGGGAACGTCGTTGCCTCGGATATTAGTGAGCCATGCAATATCGTCCAGGGCAGAGGTAAGGTAGATATCGGCGCGCTTTTTCTTCATTTCAGTCCGTACATCTGCCAGTTTTTGTTCGGTAGTTTTGCCGGTAAAGCGGATATCATGCGCAAAAGCCGAGTCTGTAGGCAATGCAGGACGATCGGGCCATAAAGCACCGGCGATGTCTTCATTATAATGGTAGGAAACTTCGTTGCGGTCCAGGTCATTTTTAAGGTCTTCAAATTCCGATACGGACAGCACTCGTCCGTCAAAACCTATGGAAGCCTTTTTAGGAAGATTATCTGCCAGCCACTCACTGTATGTGGGGACGCCCGGCTCTCCCATTTTAAACAGTGTGATGCCGGAACCGGTCAGTTCCTTTTCGGCTTGGATAAAATACCGACCATCCGTCCATAAACCCGCTGATTGAGGGGTGACCACCACTAAACCGTTAGAACCGGTAAAACCGGATAACCAATGGCGTGTACGCCAGTGATCGGCAAAGTACTCGCTTTGATGAGCGTCACTGCCCGGGATAATGCAAGCGTCAAAGCCCTTTTTTGCCATAGCTTGGCGCAGGGCTGTTAGTTTCTCCGACATAAAATCTCCTCTTTTCACAAGGATACATGTAAACAACATTTCGGTGTTGGCAGCTTCTTGTCTTAACGTCCGCCGCTTGTGCTGAAATTAACCACATTTTTGCGCTCGTCGGTACTGCCGTCAAAAGTGCTTATGTACTCTTCCAGCTCGTTTTGAGCGTATTGCAGATCTTCCCGAAGCATGGTGTTTTCTTCTTGGAGCTGCTGAAACTGCCCTGATTCCCGGGTGCTTTGGTCTCTTAAAAAATTGAGCTGCATTTGAAGCTCATGAAGCCTATCCGTCAGCACGACATTTTCTTCTTGAATGCGGCTCATTTCTTGAACATACGCTTCGTGTATGCCCTCTAAGGCTTTTCCTTTTTCTACGGCTTTAAAATAATCATCCGCGATATTTGCCGCTATCAGTAGCGTGCGAATATATTCGCCAATAGGTTTATTTGCTTTGGAAGACTTGATATCGCTCAATTTTCTGTCAATGTAATGAGCGACTTTTTGCATATAAGACTCATCTTCGAAAGAAACAAATGTGATGATCTGGCCGTCGATTACCACGTCTACTCTCTTTTTTTCCATAAGCAATACCCTTTTCCTCTTTAGACTTATAGTTCACAAAACTTATTAGCCACCATTATAACAAATTTTTTGACCTTGTGGTATATTTTTAGAATTTTTTTTACTTTATTTTGAAATTGATTTAAATTTTTGATCAAGAAGTCAGATGAAAATCGAAGCTGCATTAAAAATTGTCTCGAAACATCAAAACGGCGTGTCATTTGATGACGAATAATGCAAATGTGTTTTTGTTGTTTTGTAAGAATGGATTGTCTTTGTTCATGTGAAAATAGTTTGCTCTGGGTCATTGGCTTCGTATTTTTTGCTGAAATTGCTGCATAATAGTGAAGAAAGTACTTTGGGGCTATTTGGAAATCAGCTTGCTTTTTTGTCTAATAAATAGTTGACAATTCAATTCAATTTGAGGTGATATCGTGAAAAATGTCGTTTTGGTTTTGTTGGTGTGGTTTTGTTGTCTAATGGCTTTGGGGGCCAATAATATTTATGTGGAAGAGGAGGTAGTCTTGCTGTGCAATGCATTGCGTATGGAAAAAGGGCTAGCACCTTTAACACATAACTGGGAAGCTGCAAGAGTTGCACGATATAAAACAGAGGATATGAAAACTCACGGATATTTTAATCATGACTCCCCTGTGTACGGCAGTTTCTTTGATATGCTTAAAAATTTTCATATCCCTTACAGATCCGCCGGTGAAAATATTGCCATGGGATTTGCAACGCCCCAAGCAGTAGTCGATGCGTGGATGGCTTCTCCAAGCCATCGCAAAAATATTTTAAGTGAATCCTTTACTCAGGCAGGTGTGGGATATAGTACCAACGGGGCAGTACACTATTGGGCTTTAATTTTATTGGAGTACTAGCGAAGAGAAGCACCTTCCATTTTTTCCTTGACATAGGCTAAGTTAAACAGTAATATAAATTAGTTAGATAGTCTAACCAATATTTTGTTAGGAGCCGGTATGGATAATTTTGAGATTCAACTCAATGATATGTTGGTGGAGTTGTTCAATCGAATGTTGCGCGTAGAAGAACGGGCTTTGCAATCTGCTTTTGGCTCGGCAGTAACAACGACAGAAGCCCATATATTGGAGGTTATAGGCAGCCGCACCGACAAAATGTATGTAAGCGAAATAGCCGAAGCCCTTCAAATTACAGTGCCTACCATGACTGTGGCACTTAAAAGATTAGTAGACAAAGGATTTGTCATTAAAACCGCAAGTGTGGCCGACGGTCGGCGATTTTGGGTAAGCCTTACCCGACAAGGGGAAAAAATATACGAAGCCCATCGGTTGTTTCATAAAAGAATGATAGAAGCCGCCACCGGAGGTCTCTCCGACATGGAGAAAGCCGCTCTTCTTTCCTGCGTAAAAAAACTAAGTAACTTTTTTATACTGACGAGAGAAAAAGCGAGTAAAGGATGGGAATAAAGATCATTGGGACAGGAAAAAAACTTCCCAAGCATATGGTTACTAATGAGGCTCTGGCAACATTTTTGGATACCAGTGACGAATGGATTGTTTCCAAAACCGGTATTAAAACCCGTGCCGTTTGTACGGAGGAAAGTCTGACGGACCTGGCAGAAGCAGCTTCTCGCATTGCACTTACTAAAGCCGGGATTAACATGTGTGACGTAGACATGTTAATCGGGGCAACCATGACAGGGGATTATAATATGCCCTCAATGGCTTGTTGTGTGCTGGAGCGTTTGGGGGGCGTATGTCCGGCTTTTGATATGAGTGCGGCATGTTCCGGATTTATATATGCCTTAGATGCGGCGGATGCTTTTATCAGCGCGGGAAAGGCAAAAACAGTGCTTATTGTAGCCGCGGAGATGATGTCTCGGATGGTGGATTGGAATGATCGTGCCTCGAGTATTTTATTTGGAGATGGAGCCTGTGCCTGTGTAGTGACTAAAGGAAGTAGCCTCAAATACATCCATACAACAGCCGATGCCCAGGTGGATACATTATTTGCAAGGGCAGGGCGGGGCAATAATCCGTTTATAGAAGAAAGTATCCCTTCCGGTTATTTGGAAATGCAGGGACAGCAGGTATATAAATTTGCGGTAAAAACAATTGAAAAAGAAATCCATCTCGCATTAAACGCCATTAATATGAAGGCGGAAGATGTGGATTATTTTATATTGCACCAAGCGAATACACGTATCATCGACGGCGCACGGAGTCGACTACAGCTTCCGGCAGAAAAGTTTCCTATGAATATTGAGCGATATGGAAATATGTCGGCGGCCTCTATTCCCATCCTACTTGACGAGATGATAGACGATAGCCGTATCAAAACCGGAGATATATTGATGTTGATTGGCTTTGGCGCAGGCATGACCGCCGGTACAGCGGTTTTAGAATGGTAATGATACATGATTTCGGATTAATTCACTTAAAAAAAGGAGACGATGAACATGCTGGAAAAGATCACAAAAATTTTGCAAGAGTATAAGAGCGATGACAACTTACAGATAACGGAGGCTTCAACTTTTGAAGCGCTTGAATTGGACTCTCTGGACTTGGTTCAATTGGTTATGAATGTGGAAGAGGCATTTGATGTGACGATTGAATTGGATAGTCCAATCAACACTGTAGCCGAACTTATGGACATTATCAAACAATCCAATGGTTAAGACAAAGATTTGCGATCTGCTCAATATTGAGTATCCGATATTTCAAGGAGGTATGGCTTGGATATCCGATGCTCAGCTTGCGGCGGCGGTGTCCGAGGCGGGCGGTCTTGGCATTATTGCCGCGGGCCACGCCCCTGGCGACTATGTTAGGGAGCAAATCAATAAAGCAAAAAGCCTGACAAATAAGCCCATTGGCCTCAATATTATGCTCATGAGCCCTCATGTGGAAGAAGTGGCTGCCGTGGCCGCCGATGCGCAAATAGAAGTGATTGTGACCGGAGCCGGTAACCCGGCCAAGTATATGAAAATGTGGCACCGCAGCAAAGTAATCCCTGTGGTAGCTTCTACTGCCTTGGCTAAAATGATGGCCAGAAGCGGTGCCTTTGCCGTTATAGCCGAAGGGGGCGAAAGTGGCGGTCATGTGGGAGAATTATCTACCATGGCTTTGGTGCCTCAAGTTTGTGATGTGGTAGATATTCCGGTGATAGCTGCCGGAGGTATCGGTGATGGGCGGGGTATTGCGGCGGCATTTATGCTGGGAGCCGCCGGTGTGCAGGTTGGCACCCGGTTTTTGCTGGCTAAGGAATGTTCGGTACATCCCCAGTATAAAGCGCTGGTTATTAAAGCCAAGGATATCGATACCATTGCGACAGGCAAACGGTTAGGGCATCCGGTAAGAGCGCTAAAAACCCCCTTTGCCAGAGAATTTTTTGCCAAAGAATATGATAGCAGTATTTCTAATGAAGTGTTGGAAGCCTTTGGATCCGGCGCGCTTAAGCGGTCGGCTGTAGATGGAGATGTGGCTACAGGATGCTTTATGGCAGGCCAAATTTCCGGAATGTTGAAAAAAGAACAAACAGCCAAAGAAATTATAGAAGAAATGTTTAATGAGGCCCGAGAGGTGATAGGGAAATGGGCAAAATAGCTTTTGTTTTTCCGGGACAGGGAGCCCAAGCAGTGGGCATGGGGCAAGGGCTACACGACCGTTATACAACCGCAAAAGAAGTGTATGATTTATGCGGAGATGATGTAAAAAGACTTTCTTTTGAAGGTCCCCAAGATGATTTAAATCTGACTGTGAGTGCTCAACCCTGCTTATTTGCTGCCGATTTAGCCGCCGCCTTTTCCCTTAACGAGCGGGGTGTATTTGCACACGCTGCCGCGGGGTTTTCTCTTGGAGAGATTCCCGCGGCGGCATACTGTGGGCTTATGGCTGTAGGCGAGGCTTTTAGATTAGTACAGTTTCGTGCCAATGTGATGCGGGAATGTACTCAAAAGCATAAAGGCGGCATGATGGCCGTATTGGGCTTAAGCGAAGCCCGGGTGATAGATATTTGTGATGGTCTAGAGGATATTTATCCCGTTAATTTTAACGCTCCGGGTCAGATTGTGGCGGCTTTTCGGCAAGGGGCGCAGGATGCCCTAAAGGCGGCTGTGGCTGAGGCCAAAGGTAAGGTGATACCACTTGCCGTAAGCGGTGGGTTCCATAGTCCGTTGATGGACGAGGCGGCAATGCAGATGGCGCGATATATGGAATCGGTGACTATTAATGCATTGAAAATCCCATTATATGCCAATGCGACAGGACAATTATATGATACGGCTACGGCGGAAGATTCTCGAAAGTTGCTGTCTATGCAAATAAATATGCCCGTCCGGTGGCGGGAGACGATAGAGCAAATGATTGCCGATGGCTGTGATACTTTTATAGAAACAGGCCCGGGTAAGGCTTTGACAGGCATGATTAAGAAAATTGATAAACATGTCCAAACATACAATGTATTTGACGAGGAGTCCGTGGAGGCTGTGAGCAAGGAGCTGGCGAATGTTTAACGAAAATATGCTAAAAGACAGGGTAGCGGTGGTTACCGGAGCCTCCCAAGGGATTGGGCAGGCCATTGTCCGGGCCCTGGCTAACTACGGTGCAAGTGTAGCCTGTGTGGATATAACCGAGTGCCAATGTGGATACGGCAAAAGTTATGTATGTGATGTATCCGACTTTGATCAAGTGAAGCATGTCTGCGATCAAGTGGTCAGCGATTTTGGCAAAGTGGATATTTTGGTGAATAACGCAGGTATTACAAAGGACGGATTACTTCTTTCTATGAAAGAAGCGGACTTTGATCAGGTTATCGCTGTTAATTTAAAAGGAGCCTTTAATTTTACCAAGCATTTGACACGGCCTTTAATGAAGTCCGGTGCCGAATCTTTGGGTCGTACAGGGCGGATTATTAATATGGCTTCTGTAATAGGCGTTAACGGCAATGCGGGACAGTCTAATTATGCGGCTTCCAAAGCAGGACTGATCGGCTTTACCAAAGCGGTGGCCAAGGAGCTTGCCAGCCGTAATGTGACATGCAATGCGATTGCTCCCGGCTTTATTCAAAGTAAAATGACCGAGGCTATGCCCGAGGCCGCCAAAGAGCGGGCGATGGCTAACATCCCCCTTAAAAGACTGGGGACAGCGGAAGATATTGCGGCTTTGGCCGTTTTTCTGGCTTCGGATTTTTCTTCCTATATAACGGGGGAAGTGATGAAGATTGACGGAGGCTTGTTTATATGACCGACGCGAAAAGAGTGGTAGTCACCGGATTGGGTTGTGTAACGCCGGTGGGTAACGACGTACAAACTTTTTGGGACAGTTTAGTGGCAGGGCGGCACGGTTTTGGACCGATCACACGCTTTGACACTTCGGGTATGAAAGGCAAAATAGCGGCCGAAGTCAAAGACTTTGCGCCGGAAGATTATGTGCCTAAAAGCGATATCAGAAAGACGGATCGTCATCAGTTATTTGCGATCGCGGCGGCAGCCCAGGCCATGAAAGATTCCGGGATAGACGGTGTTGTTGCGCCGGAGCGGCTGGGGGTGTATATCGGTTCCGGGATCGGAGGGCTTGATACCCTCGTTGCGCAAACGGATGTCATGAGGGCCAAAGGTCCCGACAGAGTGTCTCCTTTTATGGTGACTATGATGATTGCCAATATGGCCTCGGCACTCGTAGCCATTAAATGGAATGCCAAAGGCGTTAATCTGCCCGTTGTATCGGCTTGCGCAACGGCTACCCATGCCATTGGCGAAGCTTTTCGCGCAATTAAGCATGGCTATGCCGACGCCATTTTGGCCGGAGCGGCGGAATCCTGTATTAATCCTTTGGGGATAGGCGGGTTTACAAGCGCCCAAGCGCTTTCTACGGCGGATGACCCTGACAATGCGTCTATTCCCTTTGATAAGCGGCGTAACGGCTTTGTTATGGGAGAAGGGGCAGGGGTTCTGCTGCTGGAATCCTATGAACATGCCAAAGCCAGAGGCGCAAAAATTTACTGCGAAATCAAAGGTTACGGCAAT
>Ga0131853_10014045_pt1 | contig 14669 bp, 8 predicted proteins | sample TergutLab28metaG_FD_92764 | JGI IMG/M metagenome (GOLD analysis project Ga0131853, IMG submission 92764) | Labiotermes labralis P1 segment gut microbial communities from Petit-Saut dam, French Guiana - Lab288 P1 (version 2) (version 2) | ecosystem: Host-associated > Arthropoda: Insects >... | reverse complement strand
AATGTGTACAAACTTTATCGTGTCTCATTAAATATTCGTTCTTCGCCAAAATGGGACATCCCGAAGTTAAGTGGTCAATAGTTTCTTCATGTTGCTTACATAACCGGCATTTACTCTCAATTTATTCCTTCAAGATTTTATTCTTAAAATAGTTTCTACTAATTGCTTGGCCTTGAGCTGCCACTATTGTACTTTCTGTTTCACCCTTGATGTCGCCAGATTTAAGTCAGCGATATAACTGTTCAATGTCCTCCAGCTTTTCATCTAAGTTACGCAGCAATTTTCCATGTATCCTCTTCCGTGCCATCTTTCTTTTGTTTTCTCCGTTTTGCTCTCCTTCATTTTTCTTTTTCTCTCTGTACTTCTGTCTTGAACCATCTAGCTGTCTGTAATACTGTTGAGTTGGTGTGTTCTGACAACCCGTATTAGTGGGTCTTCCTTCCTGTCTATATATTCCAGCAATTCTGTAATTTCTACTGCATGGGCTGCTTCTACCTGCATCAGGCCCCTTCTTCCCTGTTTTCTGGAAACAAACAAGCGATCTATATCTGCCTTTGGGTGATGCTGTCCATGAATGGTTAGAAGTTTCCTCGTTTTCCGGTCTAGTTTTTGCACTTCCACTTGGTTTCATGTAATAATTCCAAAACTGTATCTAAATACTGGTGCTACCAATGATCCAGTTGCTGGAATTTTATTCTTTGCACTTAATTCTGTACCCAAAACTAGTCTCAATCTCCTCAAGTTTCTCCTTCTTCAGCTTTTCTTTCTCATTCTTATGCTGTATGTCAAAACTCTCTTCTATGCCTAAACACTCATTTGCTTTTTCGGGTCCAGTTCTTCTTCTTCTTCGTCTTCTTCTTCATCTTATTTCCATCTTCTTCTTCGTCTTCTTCTTCTTCATCATCATCATCGTCTTTTTCTTCTTCTTATTATTATTATTATTATTATTACACCAATACACAGGATATTTAAAGTTATACAAGTGAACAACTCCATATCTAAGGTACATAATCTTGAAAATATTCTACAGTTACAAATTTTCATACATATAATGTTATTTATCTTGACAAAATGTTTGTAATTTTGCATTAGTAGTTTTCGAAGTACATGCGTAGTGCCCGGTGAGGCTGTTTTCTGTAGTTCCATCGTATCGAGCTTGTCACGTATGCTCTTCTGATATGTTTTGTATGATTGTTCTATAGTTTCATTTGCCACAACTGACACCGACATTTCTTCTCTTATTATATTCACCATATTATTTATTTCTATTGTAAGGGTTTTATATTATTATTATTATTATTATCATCATCATCATCGTCATCATCATCATCATCATCATCATCGGCAGCAGCAGCAGCATTGTCCTGTGACATTCCATTGGTGAACCTGAGCACCTCACATTCAATTCCTTAAGCTATTATTTTCAGATGTTCCCTCTACGTTTGTGTCGTGAATTACTGCACAATGTATGATTCCGAATTCTCGCCAAGCAGACTGTTGTGTTCATGTGAAAATAAGCCGCACTGCAGTCACGTGTAGCTATTGCAGCATTAAGGAACGTGTAAAGTATCTTCTTACGCCACCCCACTGCAGATTACGGTCGTTCATAGCACTTCGCTTATCTTCTTCTTCTGTACATTCGTCCGAAAGTCGTTGAAGTCAAAGCAAGAATGTCGTTGTAGAAAGAGAGTCTCTACATGTCATATTTTTTTTTGTCCCCACTATGCTTTGTTAACAGTGTACATTTGTAGCTTCTGGGGGTGACTATGAAGGACATCTCTTGTTACAAGAGCTTCTGATTTTATGTTCCGACGTGATACTCAAAATGTACTTTTTAGCGGAAAGCCTTTAAGTCGACCATTCTCATTTGGACAGTGACATATATTACACACTCTGCAGAAAGAAACGTAATTTTAATTAACGTGTATAAAGCCTGAGAAAGAAACTAATCGCCTGTGGTCAGCTTACTGTCTTCAAGATTAATGTAATTCTTTCAAAAATACCTAACTTTAAATGTCTTCATGCGTTTTTGACGTCACATCTACCGACTGAAAAGAGAAAATTAATGTTTGTAGCAAATATGATCTTCGTGAGATAAGGCAGTGAATACACTTATGTGATTAAGATTGATGGAACTTACTTTTCCTGTTTCGTAGTGTTTTCTATGACAGAACGTCTTCGAAGTTCAACTCTGAAAATTTCTGGCCTCATAGCAGCACTGTCTGAACAAATGGCTATGTAAGAAGAATAGTGCAGTTTGTTAGTAAAGTACTTGATATGGATTTCTACAAATGGAGGAAAACGTTTTTATGAAATAACCAAGTTATGGAAATAAAATAAACAATGAGAAGAAATATACGAAATGTGAAAAGAATACTTGAACGCGAAAGATGTAATGGTATGCTACGGACTTAATCCGATTTGTATGATACATGGATGGACATGCAGCCAAACGTTCCAAAAGAAAAATGTTTGGTAAAGAATTAAGTGTTTTAAATACCAGACCAAATACTAGAGAAATACATGAAGACATACTTTACAAGAAAGCATAATTTTTATTGCAGAAATCTAAACACGAATTGCAATGATCGAAGAAAAATTAAAAAATGTTTGCGTGTATCAAATGCCACAGATGTTAGATGTTAACTAGAAGAACTGACAATGCGGATATAACAGTAACCCAGAATACTAGGTGAAAGGTATCATTAATGGAAGAAAATGAGAGGGAGGGCTGAATGAGAGAGAAATTGAGAGATGTTAAAGTAGCTGTAGGCATCAGAACCAAGGAAGCAATAGAGATGAGAGAACAAGTATTTATTTTACACATGTTTTGATGCTGGTACCGGTAGTCAGTATTTATAAACAGCGCTAATATCAGACCATCAAATATGTTGTATGTTCATAACAAGTATTACATATGCTGGACCAGATCGTCAATCCTAGAACATCATTACTGACGATTATTGTCCTAAGTCTTCCACTTAAAAAATGAAGAATTCTTTGTTGAATTTACATGACTTAAATAGATTTCTCAGGTTATTATTTAGGAGCGATAGCGGCAGAGGGAAAAATTATTTGTTTATTGGCTTCCTAGGATTTAATTGCCACTTGTAGTAAGTGAAGCCTATTGGAGGTTATTAGATTATATGAAATGCGCCTTAAAATCGCATAGTGTCCTCTGTATATATAAATGCTATATATCGGATGCGTGTGTATATTTCAAATGTGGGCACATTTCAAGACAGTTTAACTGTTTATTACGGTTTCAAGTGTCGGTACCCACAGTGGAGTCTCCATTTCTTCAGTTCACTATGTCCGAAAAATGATACCATAAAAATCTAAAATTTAAATTTTTGTACAGAATTTATTTCTTTCCCTGACTAAACACCTTTATTTAAGTCCTTCAAAACCTCTGATAGGTGAGCAAGTAAACACCGAAAACTGCATCCTAATTTTGTAGAGTCTGGCTCGAAATAATAAGTTGCTAACGTGGAGGGCGTTCTTTACAATTCCTTTGTGGACATGATCGCTTTTCATAGTATCGGCGAATTATAATTCAAAACAGACCTAAGGTGATGAACGAAATTGAATGTAATCCCTATGTTTGTAGAAACAACAGATCCTTGTAAATATTCTGGAATATACTGTGACTACATTATTTCTAGATTGCATTAAAAACGTGAACATAAATTTATATCCCTCCGTCATGTGGTTTTCTTTACCTCCAGGGAACGTGTGTTTTACAAGTGGAACTTCTTATCATGCTGGAAGAATCCTTGCCCCCAAAAATATTCCGATAATTCCTTTTTATGATTTCATGGACCTTCTGAAACACACACAAGAACATGGAGTCTTATCACAGATAGTTTTCAGCAGTATAATATGCCATACATGAGAATGAGCCTTTCCTTTGAAAAGAACTGTCGTTGGTTCGTTGCTTAGGGAAAGGAACAGATGATACAAAGGGGGAGAAGTATAGTGCGGGAAGGAAGCTTACTACATTTTTGTTTCTTCTTGAAAGTTTTTCTTTGTGAGTGTCCAGATCTCTCTGTCGCTTTCCTAGTATTTTTGCTATTTTTTTTTTATTATTGTATTCTTCCAGCCGGGATCTCCAGGCTTTGTTTTCCCCCATCACTCATCCCTTGTCCGCAGATTCGCTGGAGTTTTATTTCTCGGGCCGCTTTGCATTATTCATGTCGTATTCGCTCTCTTTTTCTTTTCTACTTCTTATTTCTCTGTTCGTCCCACTCTTCTGAATATAATTTTAGTTCTTTTCTTACCTTTTCAATGTCGGATTATTTAAATACAAAAAATGAAGGAAATTAAATTTCCATTTAATTGAGCAGTGTCGTGTAATGTACGGCTTACAATGTCTCCAGCATGTTCTAAAAATTTTCATATAAAAGTGTATCTTATTTTCAGCGTTCTTTCCCCAGAGAATGCCGCTGAAATATTTGCCTCCTTTGCGTAGACTTTAGATAATTCACTTTGCTGGGCGAATTGAAACATACAACGCCTCTGTCTTCCGTTAGTGCATACAGAAAGACTCACAACATCACGACTTTAATTAAATATGGATAAAAAAGCAACTAACATTTTTTTGCTAGATATGAGTATCTGGCGGTGATGAATATTGAGATGTGACACCTTGTAACGTAGTAGGTCGAATTTGCTTGCTGTCTTTTTTTTTTTTTTGTAAGAGGAATAAATTTCCATCCTGAAGATTAAAGCAGAAAGTTCCTAACGAATGTATGTATTCCTACACTTGACTGCCTGGCCTCACATCTCAGAAAGCCATGGTTTCAATATTCGGTTTCCTTTTCATATTGCACCATTGAAACACTTTTCAACTAACTTTTCGCACAAAAATTCTTAAGAGGTGAAAATGTCCATCATTTCATAGTTGTTCTAATTGACGCTTCCTGCTAGGAACCCATCGCATGGTATGTGGAAGTTGTTTAAATGGCTTGAAAAACAGATCGCAGCTAAAGGGAACGCTTCCGGACAGGGCAGGGTCAGCCGTTATGTAAAAGGCGAGACTTCTCTGTGCTTTTGATTAATTGAACAACTCGCTTCGCAAGGGACACAGTTGTCTATTGGGTTTTGTTATCGTCTATTAAATAAAGCTAAATTAAACCAAATAGCAAATATTTTTAGGTATGGCTTGATCAGACATGCATCGTTTATATTTATTACGATGCTCCATATAGCTTCTTTTTATTCAATGTTCTTTGAAAATCAGCAGACAATAACGTCGCTATTTAGAGGCACTGGCTTCAATATGGATGGACCTAACAGTCTATTCGTTAGCTGCTGGGAATAAAAAGCCAAAAGGTCAAGCGGCCTCCCTTACTAAACCGCGAAACCTCCATATGTCTATAAATATGGGCCAGAAATGCAACTATGCCTCTCAGTATTCAGTGCTGGTTGCAATATGTAGCTAAGCTCATAGCTGTGACATAAATTCTCGACAATTTCTACCTTCTTAGGCCAAATAACTACAACGTTTCGGTGTCTGGATATAATTCCGTCTTCAGGTGGAAAGATGCTCTTGCGTGCCCGTTAGCGTATGTTACACCTTCTCCCGTTCCATATGAAAACGGAATTAGATCCAGTTTTGTAGCCTCAAAGGTTTCAAAATTTCCCAAAATTCAGTCAAATTTACGATCATCGCATTTACAAGAATAATTTAATGTCGAATACAAACTCGTATTCCACTCGGAAACTCAATAGGCTGAGGACTAATGAATTGATCAGTCATACGATACGAACTGCATAAAACGTTACAAATAAACTGGAGTATACCTTGGAACTACAGATATCAATACAGCGATAACATATCAAAATAAGATACTCTATCGTCTGAAAAGAATGCTTTGAAATGGTATCCTGCTCTTGTTTTATCAATGTAACCTGAAGGGACGTCCGACAAAGGGCTTGGGGAAAGAGTTTGAAACTCGGTGAACGGAACAGCCACAAACTGACATATTGAGGATGAATAAGGCTGTAAAAAGGCACATTTCTGTCGAAGGATGCTCTCGTTGTTTGGCAGCTATAAGTGTATTTAACTGCATTATGAGAACAGTAAAATTGTGACAGACTCTGTCAGTAACTGTTTATTGAGCGGGAAGTTATATTGATTTATTTCTTATACTAATTGCCATTATTAAGTTCAATCACGACTACAATGATCCTAAGTTGGAGAGTTTCAAGAAAAGTTACATTTGACATAGGACACCAAAATCAAATTTGATACAAATCCTAGAAAATGAAACGTGTGGATTGATTGATAGACAGTAATGTCTACCTAGGGAAGACACCCCGCTGTGTGTGACTATCTTCTTTATATTATTCTGCTTTTAGTAACAGGTAAAGTTGTGGGTAAACGTAAATGTCCCGGCCACTTTACCCTTACGAAATGGCACCCTGCACTCAATAAAAACGGGGCTGTTTGGCCCGCAGACACGTGAATAATACCATTATTTCTCGGTTGAATGGTCACTAGCCTATATACACGTAATATATCGATGATTCTATCCCACACCTTACTTTTGAAATGCCTATAGCTACATATAAAAGGGGCACGTGGTGGCGCAGTTGGTTGAGGCACTACGCTACAAGTCGGAAGGTCGCGGTTACGATTCCCGATGGTGTCAATGAAATTTTTCATTGACATAATCTTTCCGGCCGAACTATGGTTCTGGGGTGACTCAACATTTAACATAAATGAGTACCAGAAATATTTCCTGGGTGATAAAGGCGGCCGGTGCGTAGGGCTAACAACCTTACCACATTCATGTGCCGATTGTCTTGAAATCTGGGAGCCTCATCTTCCTGGAAACCTGAAGGCCTGTCCAGGCCTGTAATGGGATTGTTTTACTTTTTTACGTGTTACAAAAGCTCAGGTACTTAGACGGAACTTAATTCCAGTAATACAGTAATATTTCAGAATCTGAGAATCAGCTGTTCTTGCTTACTAGGCCGTTTATTGAGCACGTAATTTCATTGCTGTGTTCATGAACACGCCTTCTAGCCTTATTCAAATTTCTTTGAACCCAGTTTTTAATAATCACAGCCTATGATTTTGGGATTCAATTGAATATTGCCCACGCATCTATGCAAACACCTCCCAAGTGACTTATTTCCTTCAAGTTTCCCGACTACTTGTAAAAGGTAAAGTGATCCCGTTACAGGCCCGGTGTGACCCAGAGGGTGGGTAGATGTATAACTCTACTCTTCCATGACCGCGGCATTAGAAGTGGATGAGTGGTCAGCAACACGCCCCGGCCGCACTTTGCCCCCGAAAAAGGTCCTGTATCCATTGTATAGGAGGGTAGGTGGGCCCCAGGGCCGGTCTGGACGGGTGGAAAATCTCGTCCCCACCGTATTTCGATCCCGGACCGTCTAGCCCGTAGCTCAGTCGCTATACCGACTGAGCTACCCGGCCCGTCGACTACAAGTAGGAAATAAAATGTTACAAATTAATAATTTGTGTAGGGGGGGGGGAGGAAGCGAATTCATCGTGTAAAATACAGATATTTAAAAGTCAATTTATTTTAGTTCTAGCACTTAATAAGTATGTATTTTGCATTGTACGCGAAAGTGATTCAGTATGTAAAATCTCCTTTTCATGGGATGGCGAATTCCATAAGTTTGAGATTTTCTCTTCACGAACAATATTTACACATGGAGAGTGGTGTTTACCTTGCATTAAAATTCTACGTTCAGAAAATCAGGCTTTAGTTTCGAAGGTCCCCCAACTGCGTCGCTACTCTCTCTGCTTCGTTTCTCCTACGAAATATTTATGCTGTCTCATATAATTCAAAGTTTAGTTTCCAAACACGTTCCTTATAATCCGAGTGGGAATTTACTGGGGGGGGGGGGAAGATATTTCCATCGAAAACTGATTCAAAAGTGTTATTGGGATTGAACAAACAAAACAGTACTTTAAATCAATAAGGCCTTTCGTTCTCAAGTTTGTATATTTCTGTTGTCGACTGAATATGTGAATTTTGATCCTTAATACTTGACTATTTCTGTAAACGATATACAAACACATAACTTCAAATTGAGCCATGTCAGAGCTAAGGCGTTTAGGTTTACTTGAGTTCAGCGCGATTTCACTCAAATTTGTAAAATATAAAGCAGCACTGAAGCGGGTCTTTTCCGATTTTTGCAGTTCCCCTAGCAAATCATTACATATTGTTTTATTGCTGCCCCTCTCTTAGCAAATCTTGAAGTATTCAGTGACCCTCACAGGCAGTACATTATCACATTTTCTACAATTTAATTTAGGGGCTTCACCTGTCCTGCTCGGAACTTCGCTGATCGCAGATTAAATAAGTCAATAGTCGCAAAAACAAATAATATGTAGGGGATTGTGTTGAAATTTTTAATGAAAAGTCTTTTAAAAATTAATTTAATAAACTATCAAGACGTGAAAGTGTTAAACATTGAAATGTCTCTTTTCCCTGTCCAGCCACGTTCACGACAGGTGGCAGTAACGGTGCCATTAATACCAGATACTCTAGATACAGTGTTATGAGCTCCTGATGATGGGTGGAGATACCACCCGAAACATGTGAAGCAAGTTGCAGTTATAAATAAATTGCATTCTGTTGCATTCGTATAGTAATCAAGTAGCATTTAATTAGCCAACATTTAATATACACAATAATTACTTTGTGTAGTAAAATACAGAACATATCAATAAGTGAGTATGGCATCCTAAAACAAATGGGAACATTTCATTATTTTTCGTCTGGCTTCTTGGGAATATTTTCGCCAGAGTTTTCATTGTCTCTTTCTGTCAACAAAAATTCAACTACTCAAAAAATATATTCAGTTATATGGCTAGAATTGGAATGTGAAGCTGCTTCCGGTTATTTGGTTATTCTTCACGCCTGTCCGTTGGAAAAGTCCGGCCACAAAATCGAAAAGTCAACTTATTCGCAAACTGTCACATCACATTGTCAATAGCTTACAATTTAAGATAGATTAGACACGTTCAATGATCCAGCAAATCAAAATGGTTTGTTTAGGTAAATAATCGTGAAGGATTTATACCTCTACAGACCTGTTACTATTTTGAGAAGAACTCTCTTATTTTCTTCGTATTTTGTTGAATTTTTCGAGATATAATCCCTAAAGTTACGCTCCGTAACCAGAGTGTTCCTCTGATTACTGCCATCACACCGGCAGTTTGTGACATTTAGAACAAAGCTGCCATATTTCCTTAAAGATTCATATATTTTCTGTAGTTCTACTGAATTACTAAATTCTGTACTGAGTAGCGTTATTGTCGCCGTCCGTTTTTAAAACCTGACCAAATAAAATAGGTGTAAAGACAAAACATAGGTGCATAGAGACAACAGTAGCGTAAACCTTCAGATGGAAAAGCTGACAAGAATTTATTTCCTCTCGTCAGTTCAGAGACAAGACTCTACGAATACTGTGGTTTCCTCTGGCCCGTAACTTAATGACTTTTATGAAAGTAATGGAAGTGATAATTCAAAATTCTTGTGTACAAATTATTTAAAGCTTTTATTGTGAATATTTCAGACATTGTGTTAAATAGTAAGAGAAGAATACAGGCTGCACACCTAGAGTGAGAGAGATTCAAATGCAATATTGCCCATGAACTGAAAGGCACAGGAATGAATACCTAACTTATCGAATAAACAAATTTTGAAATGGTGTTAGATGAGTCTTCGCATATTTCCACGAGTAGCACTGGCACTATAGTAGTAGAAAATTGCATCTTAAACCTACAAGGCTAGACGTATTCTTTGGTATTACGAATGGATCTGAGGTTATAGTGCAAGGGAGAATGCGTACGAGTTCTGAAAGGAAACAACCAAAAAAAATGTCCATGTATGAGCCGTATAAATAAATGGGTAAACTTGTAACATCAACAAAAACCTGGTAAACGACAAGTGTCTAAAGCTATGGTGGGTGAATTTCGATAGGCTTTTGTTCGCAGTTCAAGAAAATCAACAGGGAAGCTAAGCGACAAGTAAAAATGCTGAAATTAACACAGCACAGATTCTGGTAAATCGCTGAAGACTTGAAAGTTAAAAACACAAATTTCCGTAACATGTAACAGCCAAGACAAACATTTGTTATACATTTCAATCTGGCGCTTTTTAAAATCTGGCAGACGATGAAAGAAATTTCGAAAAAAAATCAGTTTACTAATAAATCCGCCCTCCATCTGTCCGAGCACATTAACCTGTATAAGAAAGGAAATTTGACGGGGCAACAAATAGCAATAAGCGACAAAATTACAGGGCAAGGCCCCACGTTCTGTGTCTTTTGAGCTTATCAAACCAAAAATGTTCACGACCTTCTTTTTTTACAGATTGCACCATGACTGGCGTTACGCAACTCGATATAGGAAGCACAAATTCCTGATGCCCACCTTGCAAGAACAGAATCCTACAACATTCCATTCTAGCAGGAAAGAACGCATCTTCATTTTCACAATGCAGTCTGGTCAAGACTTAATGAACCGAAAGTGGCCACAGGCGGCCCCATTACGTGGCCACCCTTCCCCTTTGTGTAATACTACTTGATTTATTCTTCGGGGGATAAATAAAAGATCTTGTTTACGTTCTACCATTGCCCAACAATTTGCCAGAACTTGGTGAGACGATAATAGCCGCACTTACACTTACTACTCTTACAGATGTTTGACTGAACTTGACGTGTTTCGGGCTATTCGCAGCGCCTTCACTCAACATCTGTAAGCTGTAAGACACAGAATATTTGCCTTACAACATATCATAGCCTACCACTATATATATAGAAATTACATTACGCAATAAGGCCCGTATGTAGAAATCTCCGCAACACGTGCGAGCACAATGTATATAGTAGGACCTTAAGTTCTCTTGAAGACAGCCAGAAGATGGCCAGTAAAGGCCGAAACATGTAGTTTTCTAGTATAACCATTAAATACACCTTAATTGTCATAGTTATGTTTGACTACATACCCTTTCCAATTTTTACGTACACAACGGGGATGACACACTTCCTAGAAATCAAAGTGTTTTTAAATTATTTTTCCCCTTACTTACAGAGCACTGCTACAGGCAACGTGCCTGAATTTCATATCCTCACTTGTACAATCGGATATTATCGAGTGGAAGTTTTCAAGGCTTTAAGAATTGTCAACTAGTTTTTGAACAATAATTTTCCGTAGTGTGAAGAGATGATATAAATCAATTCAGCAGTCTTGTTTTAACAGTACTGATCCGTCAGTGTATGCCGTATATGCAACATGCACATATGCGAGAGAAGAATCTGGAAATGAGCAGTGAGGGGTGATTTTTTAATATTTTTTTAAGTTATGGCATCCAAAATTGACACCGAAAATGTAAATTATTGTGAATTACAAACTAAACCATCACGATGGCACGAAATTTCTTTTACAGAATAGATATTCAGTTCAGTAATTAAATTCTGATTTATATCTTTCCGTCGGCCAACATAACTTTAAGGCCTGAAGCCGTACTAGAGCGCTACATTCACCATCAAGACCTCAAGAGCCGACCGTGTAGCGCTGTGCCCAACAAACCATATCCTGTTTCACTGCCGTCTGAAAGCCACAAACCAGAAGGTCCTTCCTCGCGGTGATGTCAGCACTTTCGACATATCGTCCAGTCGCGGACAGCAACCAACTGCCTACTCTGCACCGTACTTTCACTAAAAACAGTTCCGTAGTGACGTAGACAAACAGATATTAGACTTTCTTAATGCAATACAGTAAAATGTGCGTTGTTTTAGAAAGCTTCGAACATCAAAATAATTACATGTAAATATTCTGAGATACGAGCAAGTAAATACAACGAGTCGTGAAGAGGGTGTCAATAAAATACTCAGACTTGTAATGCATAGTGGGAAACTGTTTCGTGGATATTAAATGTTCATGTAATTGACTTTCGAATTAATGTGTAAGTATCATTAGTACAGAAAGGGACGCACAATGCGTAATTCACTTTCATGAGCCTTGAATTTTTCCCCTATTGATAGGAATACTATAATCCTATTATAAACACATTCAAACAAAACACAGTTAATATAATTCCCTACGTATTTAAACGGTGCTTCAGATCTGAGCTTTACATCAGCCATACATGATAATTCGTTTAGGCCGATTCTTATTAAAATGTTAATGGAACAGAAATTTGTCTTTGAAAAATACTGGTCATTGTCACCTACAGCAGAGCAAGCACAATTCTTACCCTACATACACAATATGACATACACAAATACGCAAACAAACACACACACAAGAATTATCCTAAAAATATACGAAAGTACGTAAAAGTTTCAGTACAATTTTATTGTGAGTTTAATAAGTAAATATATAGATATATTTATTTTATTTTTATGTATCCACCCTGATTTTAAATTTGCTTCTTCCTACTCCAAAATTTCCCCTGAATTACTTAGAAATATTCTGGGGGTTGTTTCGTTTTAAAGTAATTCTTATACTTCTGCTCCTCTTGTAAGTAACCTGATTGTTTTATAACTCTGTTGTTCCAGATAGTTCAGTGACTTGCTCCTTAACCTTCTAAACACATACAGCAGTGAAGTTAGCACGGAATGCACAACATCAGCCCTTCTCCCGTAAATTCGTAAATTTGCTCTTATGTTCTGCAGTAATCCCCACTCCTACTCGCCATTCTTCACAAGTTCAAATATTTAAAAATTATCTGACTATAAAAATCGGATAAAAGATTATTTTTAATTCCCAAGCAGATAATCTACCACAGTTAAATGTTGCGCAGTAACGGTGAGCATTATTACACACAAGACAACGTAAATTAATTGAATGCAGCCAACAACTTTTGCAGTAAACTTCAATCACAACTCGACTCTCAGACTGCCCTCCTCTCCTCCTGGATTCTGTATGTTACAGTTACTCGATATAATACACGTGATATGTGCTACTAATTCCACGAACAAAGATGTATTATCCACAGCAATATATGCTAAAGGGAAGCAAATGCAGAAGTCGTTAACTTATCCTGCATGCGCTTAACATCTTAGTTTTAAAGCTGAGGTACTCAGGAAAACGCAATTTTGGACTTAAAGCTAATGAACAGTATTAGCATAATATTGCTCTAGCAAGAAAGCTACATTCTCGAGTGCTGTATAGCTCATAAATGAGAAAGTGTAAGAAAGAGAAGAGACATCAACAAGCGCCCTTTTAAAGCAGTCCAAACTGCAAACAGAAAATTGCTACAGCGAATATACAAGTTTAAATTACACATAAAGCCCCTCTTCGGCCTAATACTTTGGGGTTTCAATGATTTCTTTCTACGGCCCATCAGTTTGATATAGGCTATTACAGCATGGATAGGCCTACTATTGAAGAGAAGAAGAAAGACCGTAGTGGGAGAGTAACCGTATTAATGCGGTATTATTGGTAGTGAAGGTAAAGCAATCCCATTACAGGCCTGGACATGCCCTATAGTTTCCAGGAAGTTGAGGCGTCCCAGATTTCAAGACAGTCGGCACATGAAGGTAGTAAGGTTGTCAGCCTTAAGCACCGGCCGCCTTTACCCGTCATGAAATATTCCTGGCCCTCATTTCTGTTATTGTTTGAGTCAACCGCAGGACCATAATATGACCGGAAGGATAATGCCAGTGAAAAATTCCAATGACACAATCGGGAATCGAACCCGCGACCTTACGGCTTGTAGCGCAGTGCCTCAACCAGCTGCGCCACCGCGTGCCCCATTATAGGAAGTAAACTGACATCTTAAAGGGGACATCCTAAATATAACATGCCACGAACACACATACAGGGATTAGAGGTATAGCGCTACTAAGAGTAAACCTCAGTTTTACTCCGGGAAACGAACACCGGTACCCCCTGTACAGGAGACTGGGTGGGATCCAGGGCCTGTCTGTATAGACTTACAGCACAAAAAGCCTATTTTCTCCCACCGTGGCTCAAAATCCGAGAAATTTGGAAGCAGACCAGTGTAAATAGTTGCATGTTCAAGGAATGTTTGCTACACAAGAACCTGTTGTCTTACAGGCAAAGACTCACGTAAGGAACGAACCACAACTCATTAAATAAGTACAGAAAATAAAACACAATAGGCACGGGGTACTAAATATATTATGGTCTTACGACATTATTTTAATCTAATACGTAACACGACAGGCCATGTTCGTATAAAGTAACAAGGAAGCGCGTTCGTGCAACCATTGTTGTGTTGGAAAAGCAATAAGTATTACATATTCTGAGTGTGTGTTTGTAACCTTACGTATCCAGCATGTAATAAGCATGCGCCATATTGTCATCTGTTACCTGTCCGACTCTACAATATTTTCTTTCCACATTATCTCATAAACGCCATGATTTTCGGAAAAAAAAAGACTATTGAACAGTAAAGGTTTGTTTTGATTTTCTCTACAACTTTGGCGCGATTTTATAAAAGGATTTTTAAGATGAGATACACCGATGTGTTTTATTCAATGATCAATAGTAGTATAATTTTAGTCTGACAAAACTTTATTGTATAGAGAGTTTAAGAGAACATAGCTACACGTTTCGGCTTACTTGAAGCGATCTTCAGGCTTTTACTTAAAAGATTGAAGATATAATTTTTTGTTAATTATATAGTTCTTTTAAGTCAAAGCCTGAAGTT
>Ga0131853_10014044_pt1 | contig 14670 bp, 6 predicted proteins | sample TergutLab28metaG_FD_92764 | JGI IMG/M metagenome (GOLD analysis project Ga0131853, IMG submission 92764) | Labiotermes labralis P1 segment gut microbial communities from Petit-Saut dam, French Guiana - Lab288 P1 (version 2) (version 2) | ecosystem: Host-associated > Arthropoda: Insects >... | reverse complement strand
TAGTGGCAACTTGGAATCTTGGGAACCATCTCAGCATTTGCTTATAGACACAAGGAAACCAAGAAAAACCTGTGTCGAGATGGCCGGTCGCAGGACCTTCCGAATACTGACTTCTAGCCAGCAATCCGGCATCTAAAGTAAAAACAACAATACACACATAGTACAACAAATACACATAAGATAACAACACCCACACAAGACAACTACAACAATACACACGGTCAACCAAAAACAATTACACATAAGGCAACTTAAAACTAGCAACAAAACACACGAGACAAATTAGAATACAACACGTAAAAAAGGTAAAAACACCCAAGCAAGAGAGTACTGTGTGCAGTTTCTTGTAATTGTTTTTTTAACAATCATTAATTCACTCACGCTTTCACCCCATTCCTTCACTTCTCATCACTTACTACTTCTATCAACCTTTTCCATAAAGATTCTCCCCCCCCCCCTTCCCTATACTACACTTCACTTCAGCTTATTCCACTTCACTCTGCTTCGTTCACTTCACTTCACTATATTTCACTATTTTATTTGTTAATGACCTTTCTGTTCCGTTTGGTATTCTAGATGTTTTTATTTCGCTGACGACAACAATATGTATCTTGTTTTCTGTTCAATTTTGTCTGTATAATTCTGTATTCGGTTAATAATTCCATACGCAATTGTTTGCTGCCTCTTGCACGGAAAGTAATGATGATGAAATAGAGTTAAAATATTCTTTGGAGAGGAGTCAAAACAATCACAATTGTAAAATGTGTGATGCGTTCATAATTCATTCCAAATGCATCGCCTACTTGTTAAGTGTTTTTAGTTTCCAAACTTTCTCCATCATCTTGTAGAATTCAAATCTTCTCAGTCATATGAATTATTCGGTCCATAGGCACACTGACCCTTGTCAGGTGTTTTAGCAAAATTGTGAAAGGCGATTATTAACTTCGTCATGTGTTGTCTTCCCGTCCATCCGTCCGTCTGTGTGTCCGTCCGCACGAAACAACTAAGCTCCCACTAGATGGATTTTCATGAAATTTGGTATTTGATTACTTTTCGAAAACTTCTTGATACAATTCTTGTCTCATTAAAATCTGACAAGAATAAACGAGTACTTTACATGAAGAGCGGCTGGTGTGTAAGGCTGACAACCTTACCACCATCGTGGGTCATTGTCACGTAATCTGGTAAGTTCAGTTATGTACATTTGTTTGTTTTGGTATCATACCACATCTAATTGGGGACCGCAGTAGCACAGTGGTTAAGGTGTTGCGCTACAAATCGGAAGGTCGCTGTTTCGATCCCAGCTGGTGTGATTGGAATTTTCCATTGATATAAAATCCTTCCGATCGCACTATGGCCTTGGGGTCGACTCAGCCTCTACCAGAAATCAGTACCAGGAGCATTTCCTGGGGGTAAAGAGCGGCTGACAACCTTACCACCATCCTGGGCCACTGTCACATAATCTGGGAACCTTAACTTCCTGGAACCCTCTGGGCACCTCGGGCCTGTAATGGGACTGATTTACGTTTTACATTACTTTACATGAAGACCTATGTACATTTACGATAATATCTCGCTGAATTCGTCTTAGAATTAGAAACGTTTGAAAGTTGTGGAGAAAACCCATACACGCGTCTTATACTCAATAATGCTTTTCCGAAAATCGTCCCGTTTATGAAATAATGTGAAAAACATGGTACAGCCAGATAAGCCACAGATGGCAATATGGTGCATGCACATTGCATGCTGGATACCTAATGCTGCAGACCCACACTCAGAATATGTAATACTTATTGCTTTTCCACTGCAACAATTGCTGCACGAAGGTATGTTATACGTTCGTTGCCTTTCTGGTTTAGTGTTGGTTCTGTACTTCCATATCTTGTTTTACTATATTTTATTTAGATATAACTAATATGTGTTCCCATATCTAGAATAACCTTATTGCTACTGATGCCAATCAGCGGGAACATCTAAAGAAAGTTGTGATTGTACTTGCAATTGATTTTCTCAATATCCCTTATATAGAATAGGCCACGGAAAAAGTAGCCCGCCTTCCGTTTTGCACGTGTTCGTGTGATATTCTCTATGGCGTTAGCATGTATATTGCGTGGAGGGTTAGAACAGTTAGTCAACACCTGTCACCATTTCTCTCCCCCCCCTCCCCCTCCCAATGCTGGTCGTCCTCGATCGCATGTTGTTGGCCTGTATTAATTTCGGTATTTACGTTACGGACCTGGGCTACTTTTTCGTGGCCCATTCTGTATTTATATATTTGAGCTCCTTAAGATACACGTTATACGATTTAGAAAATATCAGCCTGATGATTTTTATTGATCTTTATGTTAGTGTTAATGAGACCAAACTTTTGCCGTGACCTGCTCTACGTTATGCCAGTATCGGAATTCTGGTTTGTCGTACTAAGAACTTCACTGTGTCTTTTATCAAGAAACAATATCCCTTCCGCCAAATAAGCGTCATCCGCAAATCCCATTATGTGGTGACGTTGAAAATTTATTTAAAAAGTTGGAATAAAAAATAACCATTATAAGCGAAAAACTCTTAAATTTTATATCGTTAATTTTGCTATTCATATTTAGTTAGGTAATTGTAATTTGTTCTTAAACACAGCGAAAAAAAATTCACGGTCAAACCTACAGAAGTTGAGCTTACACCAATATAATACTAGTATATATATATATATATATAATGAAAAGAGGCCTTCTGAAACATGGTTTGCGAGTAATGTCCTCTTGAAGTTTAAAATAATGCCCAAAGTGACCACCTTGATTTTCAAAGCGGGACGTTACACGTCTGAACAGCGATTGCCTGACTTTCTGGAACATTCCAGGTGTGGTACGAATCATCTCAAATCCATTTCGTGTTCATTTTTTTGCAAATCCCGTACGTCAGTGGCTTCTGTGGCACAAACAGTAGACTTCAGATATCCGCAGATATTAAAATCTAAGTAATTCAAATCAGGAAAAATAACAGGCCATGCTTTTGGTCTACTTTGTCCTATCCATTGTTCCAGAAACATGTCAATCAAGAATATCGGAATTGAAAGAGAAAATATGGTGGAGAGCTATCATGCATGAACCATAAATACGTCATGGGCTGCAGATCCACATCTTGCAACAGATCTGGAAGGGCGTTTCAGTGGGAAATCATGTTAAACAGCTCCAGTCAGACGTGGTGGAAAAGAAGTAGGGTCTAAGAAGTCTGTCTCCTGCAAGGCCTGAATGGAGGCTCAGGGTGGAGACTTTGAACTTTTGCGTTAACAGCAGCCCGCAACTTGAAAATCGTGCTTCAGACGGCTTATGCTCACATCATATATATTTTTCTTGCGTTTTGATGCAGGTTCAACTTCTGTCGGCTTTGCCGCGCATCTTTCTTCCACCCTGTGTATTCCGTTATTTTTTTTATTACTTTTGTATTTAGGTTAAATAAGCAATACCGCTCAGATGGCTTGTTCCTAAGCATGTATCTGTATTACTCAATTAGCAACTCACTGAGTCTTTAAATACAACACAAGTGTTATTATTTCTATTGTTTTGTTTGTTTGTGTGTGTGTCGTAATTTGTGTAAGTTTATTGCGTCTTAGTTGTGTTATAGCAGGTTTATTAGCCATCGTGTGTTGAAGACTAATACATTAGTAAATAAGAATCGAATTATTTGTCATTATCGTCATTATCATGATTAAAGTTGAATGTTCCAACGACCGTTATTTCACAATCCCTCAGGTCCGAACCACGGACCAGTGTGAGAACCTTAGCATTATTTGGGTTAAACATTCTCCACACACACTGTTTCCCCTTTTATACAGGGTTATTCGAAATGATTGTTGGGGTTTTAACAACTTGTCACACACAATACACTAGAGATAGGATTATGTTTTTTTTATTCAATAGAACAACACTCTAAATTTTTTTCCATACCTTACAGGTGCTCTATATGTGCTCCTTTTGTGATTCTACAAACATCAACACGATAATCGATAATCACCGCTGACATGCTACAAACAGTTAGGGACGAACTCAATTATCGTGTTGATGTTTGTAGAATCAGAAAGGGTGCACATATAGAGCACCCGTAAGGTATGTAATAAAAACTTCTATTAAATAAAAAAACACATATACTCTTATCTCAAGTGAATTGTGTATGACAAGTTGTTAAAACCCCTACAATCATTTCGAATAACCCTGTATAATTAAGTTTTAAACATACAACGGCTTTATCTGCGAACGCAGTATGTACTGTGCTATATACTCAACGCGTTTAGTTTACGGACAAAATGGAAAATGCCCTTCTAATTAAATTGCTACCAAATAATATGCAAATGAGTTTCATACTTTCCTGTTCCAAATTAGAGCTAAGGGATATGTTGAAATTGCAGGAAACACAGGAAGGTCACAGCGAAATTAAAACTGGATTTTCAGTAGCGGCTCATGTAAACGATAGCAGATCTAGCCTTATGTAGCTGCAGTTGCATACGGCGTACTAAATTGTAGTTCATCCCCTTTAAAGTGTACCAGTTAGACCGGTTGGTTGGATCATCTGGAGGGTTTGAAAGTTGTTTGTTTACCTAGCTACACTTTGTCAAATGGAATGACTGTGTAGTATGTACAGACAGAATAATGAAAAGTACGAAGTAAGTTGATGAAGGTGAATGTGCTTGTAAAAACCAAGGAAGAGCACGAAGACTGAGTGACGATATTCAGAACACCAGCCGAGATTCTAATTAGCCGTCCATAGACGCAATTCAAGTATGTGAGGCAATATTTTGTTGGAATGTTTAATGCCAGTATTTTGAAATGTTGCTATGACGTTTGGTCCCATACACTCCAAAGAGCCAGGATGTAAATTTATTCGTTACAGCCAAGCTACTTATCCATATTAAAACACGCTGAAACCTAAAATACTCGTACCTATTAACATTCCCCAGCGACTTCAGGCTTATTGTTTCGAGTGGTAAATTTTGGGATTAGAAACACAATTTGTTAACTACAATATTAAAATACCAATAAGCAGCACCTTATATATATATATATATATATATATATATATATATTATAACATGTAGTATTTCATGGCTTAAGGAAACAAAATATGGTTCTGACAAGCGCGAAGTACTTTATATTTGGGGACACATTTCTTGGTAGCTAAGGGCTGGACAGCTACGCGAAAAGAATTCAGTATTAATAATTGTCCAATGAGATGCAACACAAAGCAGTCTATTTATTATTCCGAAAGTTCATTCTACATGTTTCGGGTGTCAACCACACCCATCATCAAGAGTACACAAAACTGTAACTACATCCGCCGGTACTGTGCAGCTACATCCCTAGAACGTGGCCAAGCTAGCCTGGTCACATTCGAGGGAGGTAGCTGCACAGTACCGGAGGCTGTAGTTACAGTTTTGTGTACTGATGATGGGTGTGGTTGACACCCGAAACATGTAAGTGAACTTGCAGAATAATAAATAGACTGACTTGTGTTGCATCTTGTTGGACAATTATTAATGTAGATCAGCCATGCACGGAACCATAAACGTAAGAAGTCGGTAATTACAACTCTTTAAATAGGAATTATTTGCACCGACTGAAAACATATTGTCGCTATATCGAGTACAGACAGCAGCAACAAACGTACTGAATATTAATTGAATATTATTGATTTCGTGCTTCGTGTAAGAAGGTGCAGTGTACGGTACTTCAGATTACTGCCCAGGACACATGCAAACACGCAACATGCACTTGATCCAACTAGACCGAAAACGCCAAGATTAGTTATTTGTAAACATACAGCTATGTTATATACTATTACGTAACAATAAATTTTAACCAAAAATACTTTAATATCGTAATAGTCATAGTACCAAAATTACTGTATTTAGAGCCGCTCTTTACTCGTATTTATTGTATATATTAAAATTGTGTTTTTGACATCGGTGTACTCGTGTTAATATTATGCACTCCTTTGTGTTTACGTGTATCTGGTGCTGGCGATTTATCGCTGAAGCATGCAGGAGCGTTCATCTTGTAATTGCATCATGTGCGTATATTGTAATGTGTAAATATATTAACCCTTTAAACGCCGAATTAAATCCCACTGCCATTTTCTGTCATTATTAGGAAATCGCCATATTTTCCACGTTAGCAGGGTAAGGGTTAAAAGTAAATTCTGACAGTAAATTATATCAGAATTATACTATGTTTAGCATTTACACTTTGTCCGTTCGTAGAACCAAACTCACATTCCTACAATATATTATACACACTACCCGTTACAGGCCTGGAGTGGTCCAGAGTTTTCCAGGGAGTTAAGGTTCCCAGATTACATGACAACGGCACAGGATGGTAGTAAAGTTGTCAGCCTCAAGCACCGGCAGCCTTTACCACCAGGAAATGCTCCTGGTACTCATTTGTGGTAGAGGTTGTGTCGACCCCATGGCCATAGTGCAATCGGAAGGTTATGTCAATAAAAAATTCCAATGACACCATCTGGAATCGAACCAGCGACCTTCCGGTTTGTAGCACAACACCTTAACCACTGTGCCACTATGGATATACAAAATCTCCTCCTATATGTTTCGGCACTCCATAGGTACCATCATCAGGGAATCTTTACAATGGTTAAAGTAGTGGGTTGGACATGGTCCGTTGTGTGAACTAGATGACACCCATCGAGTGCCGAAACATGTAGGGGGAGATTTTGTGCACTTGTTGTGTGTACATTCCACTGCACGTAATCAAATCACAGAACCAACCTTCTGTTGGTTGATTTTTACACCATGCGTGATTCACACAACATTAAAACTTTGTCCAGGGTTTTAGGGTTATTAATCTCACGAAGTTTCGAGAACTAGTTTTATTTTTTCTTCATATAAAAAAGCGTTGGAAACGAGCATCAGTGTCTTGGGTTCCTTAGAAATAAGATAATCGCTCTTTCTGATGCCTCTAGGACTGTGAGTCCTGTCCCCTTCATCTTTAGGTCTGACAAAACAAGAAACCCAATTTTGAAACACTGCAAGTTTAATAAACCTCAGACGATGTACCTTCTGCCAAGCATGAGAAAAATTTACAGCAGAATGTCGGATAGCGTAGTTGGTGCAGCGACAAGGCTACTGGGTGGATGATAGAGAGGTGCTTGCTTATTTTTAGATGCCTCTCGTGCCACTAATAACAGAAATGAGTACCAGGAACATTTTTTGGGAGTAAAGGCGACCGGTGCATAAGGCAGACAAACTTACCACCATCCTGTGCCGTTGTCATGAAATCTTAACTTCCTGGAACACTCTGGGCCACTCCAGGCCTGTAACGGGACCGCTTTACCTTCAGTGCCACTAACAAAATGCGTCACTGGGTCCACCCTGCCTCGTGTGCAATGGATACCTGTGAATAATTTTCCCAGGGTTAAAGCGGGCGGTGTGTGAATTTACCATCGACCTGTATGTAGTGCCTAGAATGAGATGTACCTTTGTCCACCTACGCCTTCATGGCGCGGTCAGGGACAACGTTATCTTCCACTTTTATGTTTTCGTTTTGCCAAACGCCATCGTAAGAATTCTTGGAACCTTATAATATCATTATTCTAGGCCTCTAAGTTTTGAGGCCTTCTCTTCTCATAGTTCACAAATGTCAATATTCTGGGTTGTTACAATTTGTAGACTAACTTTACTCCCACGTTGTGAAGGACAATGCAGTCTCAAATTGCACGATTTCTGGACTCAGTTTAGGCGGATATATCAGCTGGATACGTCATGCTGTGTTGAAACGTCGCGATAACTTTATCCTACGCAGTGTAATAATCCAGCAGAACATCAGTTCAGTTGTACTTAAACTTACAATTACTTAAGGTACGGCATTAGGAACCTGGAATCCAAAATAATGTGGCATTGCATGTACGTATGTCTCTTAATTGTGTTTATTGAACTTGCGTGGATGGGACGGGAAATGATCGAAAAATGTAGCAAATATTGTGGGGTCAACTGGAATAGTTGTACAGTATCTACCTACTCATTTTAACTATTTATTACTACGTAAATGTCCGCCGGTTTGTCACTTCTCAAGATTCATTATTCTTCTTCCCAAATCACGCATACCTCCTTTTCATAAACTGCAAATTCCCCTCCAGAACCAATTCAGACTCAGATGTAGGGGCAGTCAATGAAAGTTGTAAACACATGCTTTGAGGATTCTAATATTTAATTCGCTCGAAAATATTTTTATTAATTTCATTCATAATTTCGCCATAGATGTTAGAGTCGAACTAGGTTATGACATCACCGACGTGACCGAAGAAAGTGTGTCGTTATAAGCAAGGTGTATGGTAAGAGTGAAGGAAATGAATTTCAAGAAAAAATACAGGCGTGTCACTTAATATTCACACTGTGATCTTCTTCAATTTTAAATAAAACTAAAATTCAGAAACAATAAAAAATTACTCCTCTATAATTGTAAATTTTCATACAGTTTTGCCCTAAGCGATATATTGAATGACAATTAAAAGGTAGGAGTAACAAAGTTATCGTGAGCAAAAACAAACACCGAACCTTTTGCAGACGATCAAGTCATAATTGCTGACTCAGAGGATAAATTACAGAGAGGAGTATTCACGTTACAAAACACAGCAAACAATTTTGGTGTGGAAATATCACCAGAAAAATCTGAGACGGTGGTATTTTTAGGACAATACTCAGTAAGATGTAAAATCATTGTGGATAACAAAAGGTTTACAGCAAGTAGATAATTTAAAAAGTTCAATTGTGAAATTTCCTAAAAAATGAAAAGGAAATTCAAAGAAACTAGTAAAAATTACTCAAATACTGTGAATTCTAAACGACAATTTTAAAAATGAAATTTCTTCCAGAAATTTGAAGAATGAAAGAAAATAATAATCTGGCTCTCCCCATTCTTATATATGGTAGGGAAATTTGTTTCCGTAGAGAGAAGGATAAAAAAGATTGATATCACTGAAGATGAAATTTCCCAGAATAACAGCCGGTAAACCCTTTTTGAACACAAAAGGAAAGAAGGGATTTTGGAAGAGATGAAATTAGAACCATATGCGTATTGGACCGTGCATCTTCTTGATATTTGAATAAAGGTTGACCAACTAGATGGTCAACCTTTATTCAAAGAAACTAGAACCACTTGACTAGAAACTACGAAGATACAAAACCAGTTGACCACGACATGTAACAAGAATGAACAAAAACAAGGTGACAAAAATAACGCTGATTTATAGAACAAATGGAAAAAAGACGACTTGAAAGACCTATGAAGAGTATAGTAGACGCGGCCGAGACAGGTCTATCGAGGCCTAACACGTGACGGATGACGATGAAAATTATCATGCGAAGAGGACCGCTCACTGGTACCTTGTCGCTTCCCTCTTGCTTAAACCACTTTAAGTAGCGCCCCATTGACGTCACTTCGTTCAGTCTTTCTAAATCCCTTTATCTTCGCTGCGTTCTATTGCAGCGCACTAATAACTGTGGTTCTGTTTTTCCAAACCCTTTGGATCGTACGATTTACGTGACCAAATTCCCGACACATGTCAGTTTTCTTTTTCCGTTTGCTGTATGTCGTACACTTTAACTGTTCCTTTGACGTTCAAAAGAGTCCTTTTCTTGGTGACTGTAGCCATGTTATCACGTTACAGTAGAAACGTGGAGAGCAATTGTAGGCACAAAGTGAATTATCGTTATAATTGTCATACTCGAGGTCTGGAATTCACGTAACGACCTGAAAGCATAGAGGGCTTGCCCTCTTAAGGAAGAGGAGAGGGCTTATTTCTCAAAACTGGCAACGTCATTGAAAATTATATTGGAATTGATGACTGGCAATGTCGTTATATACGAGGTAGATGCCATTATATGCGTCGTATTAAGTGAGGCAGAAAATTGGTTGCTACCACTGAATGTGTAAAACTACAAACGAGATGTCGCACGTACCGAGGTTTTTATAACCGAGTTCAACTGTATTTTAATTTTACTACTTGCGGTGAAGTTAAAATTAATAAATGGCAGTCTTACAGTAATACACGAACCTACTTGCTGCTTTCAAATTTTCACCCGATCTGAAAGAGGAAGATAAAACTCTTTGCCATCTGTGTTACGACAGCTTAAAGGGAGAACTAACATGACGCCGATATCGTCATTTCTTCCCAGAACTTTCCATCGGGCAATCCGTGAACTTGATACAGCTCATTATCTTTGTTTCCAAATGAAATATACACATTCAGCAGCGGACGGACGCATCATCAACCAGCAAACCCTATATTATGGAACTACTGATTTCTAGTTCGTAATCTTGATGGTCGGCTGTCTCATATTCTTTACAGCCAGACCAATGGAAACAAAGCCTGCTGTGCTTCTTAATCGATAAATTACGAATTCTATCTTAAGTAATACGGAACGTTTAGTTGACACTTAAAAGAAACATAACTCTTTGACTCGTTAATTAGGATTGTCAAAACTAAAGATCAAATAAGAATCTCTATTTTTGCACCGTGCATTTTCTAGTTTATTTAAGTAACACACCAACAAATGCACACATATATAGTCTTTAATAATCTAAAATTTACATTAAAACACTTAAAACGCTCCTACATGTTTCGATCATACGATCGTTCTCAGGAAGCATACTTTGTTCCTTGCTAAAGTTACAGTTTAAAATACTCAGTGATTTACTTCGTTAAATTAATTTGGTGTTGTTGCATCATGTTGTGTGTTATGTGTGTGTGGTACGGTGTTCAGTTGAGAGAGGCTGTCGATGTGCTTGTTGTACCGGTCTCAATTGAACACCGTACGACACACACATAACACACGACCTGATGCCACAGCACCAAATTAATATAAAGAAGTAAATCACTGAGTATTTTAAAGTATAACTTTAGCAACGAACAAAGTATGCTCCCTGAGGATGATCGTATGATCGAAATATATAGGAGCGTTTTAAGTGCTTTAATGTAAATTTTAGATTATTAAAGACTATTTATGTGTGAATTTGTTGGTGTGTTACATAAATAAAGTACAAATGAGAAACGTAATCAACCCCTTTGTTTTTCCACAGTCTTCTTCTTCTTCTATGGCACTACGGTCTAAATCGGACCTAGGCCGATGAGGTTTGTAGATCACACACGAGTAAACACAACACAATTGGCAGCATTCCGCGGAACGATTGATCAACTGACGCAGAGGCAACAACGCACAACAAACACTTGAGACAAACATACATGCCCTCAGACGATTCGAACCTGAAATCCTAACAATCAAGCGACTCCAGACCTACATTCTAGACATCTCGGCCAATGGGACCTGCTTTTCGTATACTTATGTTGTGTCTGGCGCCACAGCCCCCAGTGTGCCAGGGCCTCCTCATTCACGAGGTTTCTAGAACACACACAACGACGCACCACAGTCTGTAGGATTCCTCTGGACGCGTGATCAGCTCGTCGCAGAGACCTCTAACTGACAACACACAACATTCACAACAGACAAACATCCATGCCCCCGGTGAGATTCGAACATACAATCTCAGCAGGCGAGCGGTCGTAGACCGTACGCCTTAGACCGCGCGGCCACTGGGACCGGCTTTGTATAACTATGTTATATTCACTAAAGTTTTTTTTTCCTATTATCCTGTGCCATATATCACTTCCTACTCTTAATTTGCCATAATGACAGTCCTCACGAAATATTTCACGTGCGCGCCATATTCTGCTTCCTGATTGTAGGAATTTAAATAAAGTATGAACCTTAGGTGGTCTGTAATGGTATGAGAAGGGGTCAGCTGTTGTTACGCTGAAAGAATGCAACATACAGGCACACGGACACAAAAACGCACCAGGAAGACAGTGCGATTTGGTCATAATTCTATATTCTTCCTGATAAAGGAAATTATGTTATAGAATACCGGATAAGAAGGTTCATAAAACCTCAAGTGCTCTAGAATATTACTCGCTATTGACTGATACATAATGAGCGGTCGGCACTGCGTGACGTCCCACATGACACGAATTTTTGACAACCTGGTTTTAAAAACTTCAGCTTTCCCAAGATATACCCCTTCAAAGTTCATCTTCTCCTCATGAAATGTAAGCTTATGTATATACGTATATATATAAGTGTTCTGTGTTAAAATTGATCATCTCGTAAAACAACACCATTCCGTCACGTAAGACGCAGTTGCAATGGCTGTTTCGCCTCTTTCTATCTTCGTAAGGCTCACAAGAAGCGCTAAGCCCGCCGGCTTATACATAGATGTTTAACCACAAACACGAAACATTCTTCTAAAGGGAAATCTCCCCAGACGTTACGTGTCTTTTCCATCCACTAACAGAGTGTTTCAAGAAAATTCATCGTCACTTTCCTCTCTGACTCTGCATTGTAGTAAGTGTTTCTCTTGCAAATTGCTTTGTCGAACAAGACAAGTTACATATTTTCTTCTCCCCTTTCTTTAAACATCTTTTCCTTCTGCACTTCTATTCCCTTCTGTTATACACAAAATGATATTTATCAGTCGTCTCCCAGTTATCCACGTTATATCACATTTTAATGCAATTCAAAATTCAACCTGTCATCTCCCAAATTAAATACACTTTTACTAAGTTTATTACATTCTTCGTTTTTTATGTGTTTAGTATTTCTTTTCCTTTCCTTTCGTTCACATTCACGCGGAATATCTTTGTACTGTAATTCTCCAGAAGTGGCCAAGTGTGAAAAGCTGCGGGGAATATATTCGGTGCAACGTTCCGGATTCGAATGAGGCTGCTTCTGAATACAAGTCAGTAGCGTCACTCTTTGCGTCAGTTTGATAATCTGTGTATATTATTTAAATGTACTGAAATAACACTTATTTCCCTGCACGGTGTTTATTACCTATAAAACATATTTACACCCCAGTGTTTCTATGTACAACAGTAGTTAATCAACACTGTGTGGAGATTATCTATTTGTGATGTTTATTGGACCGTGCATCATTGTGATAGCTGACGAATAGAAAACCAACTAGATGTCACTTGTTATATTTATTTTACTTCTTAGAGACTCAACATGTTTCGGGCATTAATATGTCCATATTGAGGAGTTCGCCACTATGTTGTTGAACTACCACATTGGTTGTGGTTTTTTTTTTTTGGATTGCTGTGTGTTGGAGTTAGGGTGCGGTTCGGCTCGGTCGGTATCCGGGCTGCCGGCAGCCCGGATACCGCCCTAGACGAAACGCACCCTAACTCAAACACACAACAAAGCAAGAAGGAAACGGCCAATGTGGTAGTTCAACAACATAGTGGCAAACTCTTGAAGATGGACATATTAATGCCCGACACATGTTGAGTCTCTAAGAAGTGAAATAAAAGTAACAAGTGACATATAGTTGTTTTTTTATTCGTCAGATTATCTATTGTTTAATGAATTAAACACCTAAAGCCAAACGAATTACAACACATGCATATTTGCACATGACTAGTGTTCAACCAATAAATAGTGGAACTTAAATATCTAATCTTACTTGAATACGTTACATTTGTGGGTCCGCTAGAACATCTCATTTCTGTCGAGCAGCGAAATCAAGTTAATATGAGTCCCTGTGCTTGACTGGACGCTATCCCACAGCGGTATAGCTTTAATTACTCTGGTCCTGTCGATAGAGCAAGTTCATTGTATCTTGCAACCCTAACTTCACTGTCCCCATGCTCCTTGTGCGAGATGGATTCAGTCATGTGTTCAGTAGACACAAACTTCAGAAACTTGGACACGCAGCTGTAGATGTTTGGTTGGCCTGACAACACAGTAAGCGGAGAGCTTTTCTATGTTTAATATGACATTAATTAGTGCTGTTTTGTTCTACGACTAGGTACGGGATCGGGAAAGGTGGGAAAACTTAGTTGTGAGTAAAACTTTTCTTGGCAGAGCATTTCTTTTCTAGCAAACATGCGCAGTTTTTTTTAACGTGGTAATGTCTCTAGTATGCATTTGAAACGTGGTAACGGTAAATCTATCCCAACGCAGTCATGGACAGGCCTGTAGGATTCCAGGAGTTTGAGGCTCCAATATTTCCAGAGAATCGACATACGAAGGTGGTAAGGATTTCAGCCGCACTCACTGGCCGCCTTTACCCCTGCAAATATTTCTGGTACTCATTTTTGTTTGAGGCTGAGTCGACCCCAGGAACATAGTGTGACCGGGAGGATTATGTAAATGAAATTTTCTAGTAACACCACTGCTAATCGAAACAGCGGCCTTCAGGCGTGTACGAAAGTGCCTCAACAAAATGAGTCACTGTGTTCCGAAATTTGAAACATGGTACTGGAAAAATTTACGTGCACTTCGTGATTATTATACAGAGTAAAAGGAAATTACCGCATGGGTTCTCTGCAGTGATATTTCTTGTTTTAAAATTGTAAAAAACTTAATGCAAAATATGAACTGAGATTTTTATTTTTCGAGACAGTACACATTACCGTCAAATCGGGTAACACACTTTTCAACTTGACATTCAGAGAATCGTTGATCTGATATATTCTTATAACACAAACAAAGAGATGCACTAATTTCTCAAATTTATTTTTGGAATGGAACTATACATGTTTCGGACAGTCTCTCTGTCCATCATCATGAGTCAAGCACTGTACACACAGCAATACATACAGATTATGCTGACT
>Ga0131853_10014042_pt1 | contig 14671 bp, 14 predicted proteins | sample TergutLab28metaG_FD_92764 | JGI IMG/M metagenome (GOLD analysis project Ga0131853, IMG submission 92764) | Labiotermes labralis P1 segment gut microbial communities from Petit-Saut dam, French Guiana - Lab288 P1 (version 2) (version 2) | ecosystem: Host-associated > Arthropoda: Insects >... | reverse complement strand
GTTACGGAATCGCACCCGCTCCTTTGGGTCAAGTCCTGCCGTTGGTTCGTCCAAAATTAAAATATATGGCTCGTTAAGTTCCGCTTGGGCTATACCCAGCCGTTGTTTCATGCCCCCGGAAAATGACTTGATTTTTTTGTCTGACACTTCCTGTAAATTTACCATGTGCAATAGCATATCAGTTCGGCTTTTTGCTTTATCTTTACTAAGACCTTTCACCGCCGCTATATACATCATAAATTCACGAGCGGTAAAATCGGGATAAAAACCGAAATCTTGCGGCATATACCCTAACTTGTCATAGTATTTTTCGCCTAAGTCTTGAATTTTGCGCCCATCTAAAAGGACGTTGCCGGAAGTCGGATTTAGTATGCCGCAAATCATTCGCATTAAGGTCGTTTTCCCCGAACCATTAACCCCTAACAATCCATATACGCCCGGAACAAAATTAACTGTTATATTTTCAACAGCTATTTTCTTGCTGTATAGCTTGCTTAAATTTTTCAATTGAAGTTCCACAAAAACCCTCCTGTTTTCATAATAAAAAATGGTCTACGCCTAATAGCATAAACCATTTACCTTATGACCCACTTTACTGGGCCTTAATTTTACCTTAATTCGTGTTTGCGGGAATTGAGATTAGAAATTCTGTATATTCACTTAATTTACTTTGAACGGCTATACTTCCGCCGTGCAATTCAATGATTTGTTTCGCAATGGCAAGCCCAAGACCGCTACCCTCTGTGCGCTCACTCGTATTTGTTCCTCTTTAATACCTTTCAAATATTTGCAACCTTTCTGTTTCTGTCATGCCTGTTCCATTATCACGGATACTAATGCACAAAAAGCCTTGAGAATTTGCACTTACAGACACAGTTACTTTGGTAGTGTTTGTATTGTGTATAAGGGCGTTTATAATAAGGTTTTGCACGGCTCTACGGAATAAGTCAATATCAATTGAAATTTCAAAATCAGACATATTACTTTCAAACTGTATATTCCGCGCAGAAAACGCCGGGTCATTCATAATATCTATAACCAACTCTTTCAAATAACGCACAAGTCCTATTCTTTGCGGATTAAACGGCATTACCCCGGAATCAAGTTGATAAGTAAGTTTCAAATCGTTGATTAGCTTCTCGGCGTAGTTGGCATTTTTTAAGATGATTGAACCATACTCCTGTACGGTCTGATGTTCGGTTTCGGGCATATCTTCCAATAATTCTGCATAGCCCTTAATGGGAGATAATGGAGTTTTCAAGTCGTGTGTGATATTTGCAATCCATTCTCTGCGTGTTTGTTCCGTTTCTTTCTGTAGTTTATCTGTGTTTTTTATTTTTATGTCCATTTCATTAAGCGCACCGTATATTTCGCCGAATATGCCAGACTTTTTTAATGGCTGATAAGTGTGTGATAAGATATTATTTATACCACCTGTGATTATTGATACCTTGCGAGATAGCCAAATTCCATAACAAAATCCAAACAGGACAAATGCAGAAAAAGCGGCAAGTATTATGATGCTTACAACAGGGGTAAATCTTTGTAAACGCTCATAGTTAAAATATACTGTTATTCTACCTATCCCATACGGAAATCCGATTATATAACTGTATGTTCTATATGTGCTGTCAAAAGTGCTTACAAAAATACTGTTTCCCTGTTCATATCCCCTTGTGCTTAATGCGATAAGTTCAGAAGCAGAATAGCTAACAGGGTAATGCTCCGGCTTATTGTGCGAAAATACCTCATGCCCGGTTTCATCAATTATTTGAATCCAAAGCCTATATTCATCAAGTCGAGCAAGTCCTGTTTCTCTCACAATCACTCGTTCATCTTCTGTTTCAATCCAAAATGAAAAATTATCTGTAAAAGTAGATACCCATGTAGCGGGGCTTAAACCCCTCGGCTCTGGAATTGAAAAGACATAATAAAACAAGCTGATTGCAATAACAATAACAGCAATAATTATTGTAGACAAAAGAACGACAGTACGTATAAAGGGGTTAAACTTCATTTTATTCTTCATGTGGATTCACCATTTTATACCCAAGCCCCTTTATTGTTACGATATACGTAGGTGAAGCGGGGCTATCTTCTATTTTTTCCCTAATGTGTCGGATATGAACCATGATAGTGTTATCGTACCCCACACCGTCCTCGCCCCAAACGGTTTCATAAAGCCGTTCCTTGCTCATGACCCGCCCTGCATTTTCAGCTAAACATGATAATATTCCGAACTCACGCGCCGTCAACTCTACTTTCTTGCCGTTTTTCATAACACGACCGCCGTTAGTGTCAATCAGCAAATCGCCTATTTTGATATGACTGTTTGCAAATGGCTTCTGTGCATATTCTAATCTCCTAATTTGCGCTTTTATCCGGTAGATAACTTCTTTCGGACTAAAAGGCTTTGTAACATAATCATCACCGCCAACAGCCAAGCCAAGTATTTTATCTACTTCATCATTTTTTGAAGATAGAAACAAAATCGGACAATGAGAAAATTGCCGAATTTGTCTGCATACTTCGTAACCGTCCATATCAGGCAACATAACATCTAATATGATTATATCAGGCATAAAGTCCTTGCAAGCATTTACAGCCGTATGTCCGTTTTCCACTTTGAGAATATTTGAAAAGTTATCAAGCCTTAGAGTTTTCTCCAGTAAGTCCAATATATCCGTTTCATCATCAACAAGCAGAATTTTATGTTTATTCATTCTGCGAACCCCCTTTTCTAATTTCATCTGTATTTTTCTTGAACCGACCATCAACAGGCTTTTTAGCGTCAATAGGAATAAGCCACAGGTTGCCTTTTTTCACCGCACCGTCAATCCGTCCGGCTTCGCAATAATACGTAACCATTCGCCCGGTTATACCCCATTTTTCGCCTGTTTCTTTTACAGTTAAATAATCCATGCAAACACCGCCAATCCTTTCAAGCTATAACAGTTCTATTATATTATACTTCCACATCTCGAAATATACAAGCGTGCATTTGTGACAAGCACAAATATTACCTGCAAGCATAGGCATATTGGCAACGCTAAAGCGTACCATTATGCCGTCAACCACCGCTCCTTACCCTACAGGCAAGGAATCCTCGGCGGTTTTGCTTGGTGGGGAAGTTTCCCCACACCCCACGTGTTGGCTTCGTCCATACCTGCGATAATTGCCAAATAAAAGCGAGTGCAGTAAACCGTCATATAACAGCTAACTGCACTCGTTTTACTTGCTCCCCAATGTCAACGCTTCCCGAAACAACCCACGCACCATATCCCAATTTTCAGCCATTGTAGCCCTTATACGCTCCGCATCGGCGGCGTAAGCTGTGCCGTCCATATTATCAACGTGTCGCAATATCTGCTTGATGTTTACATCAATTTTCTGTAACTCTGCGGATAGGCTTTTAATCTCTGTGCAATCCACATTGACGATATACCCCTTTGTAGCCATTTGCCTTGCATACTCACGAAAATTAGTCATGCCAATCAAGCGCATTTTTTCTTGAATAAATGCCTTTTCTTCTGCGGTTACGCGGAAAACAATTTGAATATCACGTTTACGATTTTCCATGCTTTTATCCCTTTCCATTCCTATCCTATCCAAAATCCTAAAACGCCTACATTGGAAAACCACAGGGAATAAAGGATAAGATAGGATAGGGTTTATAGAGTAAGTATTTAATATATTAAGTCTTTTATTAAGTTAGTTATTTATTGTAGGTTGTTATCCTGCATAGGATTTCCCGATGCAGAAAAAGTCGGTATCGGACTTTGAGGTTGCGGTATTTCGTAAATGTCATACGCAATACTCGCCAACCGTCCACGCTCATTCCGCAAGCGGCGGCGCACAAGATAGCCGTTGTCCTCTAACTCCTGCACCATAGCACGGATAGAAGTTAAGCCCTCTTTGCTTGCCGCCGCTAACCCATTTAGCGAATATTCCCAATCATCTGGGAAACTTAACATCATGGACAAAAGCCCCTTTGCTTTCATGGATAGCCGCTTATCCTTGAAGTGGTAATTTGACATGGTGGTGAAGTCGCTATTTTTCTCTGCTCTGAATACTGCCATAATAAAATCTCCTCTCGCCATTTTTGGCGTTGAATGGTTTTCTCACATCTACCACGTTGGTAATGTGTGATTTGCTAAAAGCGGAGAAGATTTAATTTTCTGTTCTTCGGACGAGGTCGGGGGTGCAGGGGGCAGCGCCACCGCATAACAAGCCAAAGGCACGCTGTGCAGTAGCGTAGCCGATTTTTCCGTAAAATGGAGCGGGCGGCAATGGGGCAGAAACAAAGTTTCTGTTCCCCGTTGTCGGCGGCGTAATGACACGGCAAAAGTTTGGGCTGTCAATGGTTTAAGGGTGGAGATTTTTCTGCCGCTCTTTGCAGAAAAATACTACCCGTCCATTGACTGACCAAACAGGCGGAGCGGCGGTTTGTGCGTGAGGTTTAAGTTTTGCATGACTAAAATCTCATAGAAAAAAGCCCCTGCGATTTTGTCGCAAGAGCCTTGATTTTAATAGAAACACGCCTTTGTTTTGGTCTTTACTTGGTCTTTGTTGTTACTGAAATTTGCCTGTTATGGCTTTGGATTGCTTGTAGTTGCATTGTGGAAACGCTCTAATAGTGGGGGTTGTAGTTGCTTGCTGTGAGTTGGCGTAAGTTAGAGAAATTTTTTGCAAAAGTTTCTACATTCTAACTCCAATTACTGCAAAAGCCCATAATTTCGGCGCTTTTGCCACCTAACACTTGCCGTCCTTGTCTGTTTTTGAAAAATTCCCTATGCAAGCTATATGCACGCACAAAAAAGCCCGACTGAAAATTGCTCCAGTCGGACGTGGGTACGTTATTAGTTCATGTTAGGTAGCTTAATAGTTCATGTCGTGGGTATGAAAATGCTCTTGCAAAAATATCACGGCTTTTTTGATAAGTCACCGTGAAAGCCAAACTTTACTGTAGCTTTGAATTACTCAAACACCAAGCTATTCCGAACACTCATCTTTGATGCACGCTTTGCACATGACCTACTTGCAAAATATCCGATTGCAAGCGTCAGTACAAACCATATCCCATAAGACGCAAATAGTGATGGAAAGCTGAATTGCAACGGCGTTTCAAGAATCATATTGCCAAAGGTGGACACGCTGAAAATTCCTAAAGGTACTCCAAGAAAAACCGCAATACCCCAACTTATCAACGCTATAAAAATGCTCTCGGATGTAATAATTTTTGTGATTTGCTTTTTGGAAGCTCCCATTGCTTTCATAATGCCTATTTCTTTTGTACGCTCGGAAGTCTGTGTATTCATAGTTGCCGCCAACCCAAAGCCAGATACAACTACTGTCATAAAGATTATGAACATGAATGTTTGCATTGTGATTGCAAAATGTTGCTGTACAATCATGTTTAGGTCTGCTCGGCTCATTGCTTGTAATATCAACACGCCCCCCTCGTCAAAGGTTTCATTCACGGCTCTGAATATGTGTCTTGTTCTCCCTGTCATGTCAAGACATAGTTTGATATTGCTAAGCCTGTTACTTTGCGGTATATATTGCTCAAACCCGCTTTCGCTTATGAATATGGTTGACATTCCAAAATCTTTCATAGAACCAACAATTACAAATTCCTGTGTTTGGTTTCCAATCTGCATAATAAGAGAATCGCCCACGCTATAATTCGGCTCGTTTACAAAAAAGCTGTGACTGACAACGACTTGGTTTGTGTCGCTTGGAGTAATCCATCTACCCTCTAATATATCCGGTGTAAGCATGGTACTGTTATTTAGCTGTGCTGTAATGCGGTAGCTTGCTGTAATTTCTCCCTGTTCATTTACTAACATTCCATTGCTAACGCCCCAACGCTCATAATGATTTGCGTTTGGAATATCCGCAACTATCTCCGACAACTCACTATCCGTAAGGACTGTATTTGTCATAACTAGATAATCAAACTCCCACATGTCAAGGTTATTTGACATAGTGGTTTGCAATGAAATCATTGCCGTAACACCCGAAACGAACATTGCTCCTGCAACTGCTAGGATAGCCACGTTTAGCAAAAAACGCCTTTTGCGGCGTAAAGCATTCCTTAAAGAAAGCAGAACAGGGCGGGATAAAAACTTTGGTTCTTGTAGCGTAATACCTTGTTTGTCTGCACTTACGCCATAATCATTGATTGCCTCTTTCACAGAAATATTAACGCCCCGCCGTATGGGGAAATAGGCTATAACCATAGGAACAATCAAAGCCAAAGCGCAGTAAATGGCGTATAGGTGAAGTGGCACGGAACTGTCCTCTATATGCAAGTTTCCAATGAGAAGCAACAAGGACGAAAACGCACCCGCCATTAAAGTTGATAATGTAGCGGAAATAGCCGTAGTAACCACAATCACACCGAAAAACACCATCATGTAAGAACATATAATCTTGCCTGTGCTTGCGCCAATGCTTTTTAGAATACCTATTTGCCGTGTCTGTGCTGATATGATAGAGGATATAAGACCGCTCATAATCATACCGCCAAACAAGAACGATACAAAGGAGAATATCCGAAGCAACGACAAGCCGACCTCGTATTCTTCAAGGTGCATGCTTATTCCCGGTGTGCGTGGCACATAAAGGCTCGACACAGTAAATCCATTTTCTTCAAGCAGTTGGATATACTCATTGCTGACTGTCAAAATGTGCTGTCTGTCGTATTGGCTCTCTGCCACAATGAAGTCAATTCTGTTGTTTACAAGCCCTAAATCAAGAAGTGTATCGTGGGAAACATAGGCGTAAACAGTATCGTGTGTGCTTGCGGGGTGGAGCGTAATGTCTGCGACTATCCCTGTAATAGTGAAATTTCTAGTATAGCCATTTGGGAAAACGACTGTTAAAGTATCATTCATTCCAGCCCCAGCTACGCTAAGTGCGTCACGTTCAATAAGAATTTCTCCCAGACCGGGCGTAAATGAACCCTGTTCGCTCGTAATCCTGTTTAGACGCATTTCATCAAAATTAAGAGCCGAATACAATTCAAGAGGTTTCCATTCATTCTCTCCGATTTGGGCGCGCAAATTATGATAGGCACGTTGCTCAAAGTTTGAAACTCCCTCAAAGTTTTCTGTAAGTTCTATTAGTCTGTCATCCACTCTGTCCACTATGATAGTAGCGGACGCAGGATTGATAGAGTTATAAACGCTGATAATCTCGCGGGGGATAATATGGTGTGAAAATGTAGCTATACCAAATGACATTGTGCCTATCAAAATGGCAAGCAAGGCGAAAATTGCCCTGCGCTTATCTTTGAATAAATCTCGCATTACTTTTTTATATAGTTTTTTCATTACTTGACATCTCCATTCAATTTGTAATCTTCCTGTATCTCACCGTCTTTTATGACAATCTTCCTTGTTGCCCCTTTGGTAACGTCACGCTCATGCGTGACCATAACTATTGTTTTTCCGGCTTTTTTCAAATTGTCGAGTATATCAAAGACCATATCCGCATTTTTGCTGTCAAGGTTGCCTGTTGGTTCATCAGCAATGATAAGGTCAACATCATTGGCAAGTGACCGAGCAATGGCTACACGCTGTTGCTCCCCGCCGGAAAGTGTGGGCGGCATTTTTTCTTCATGTCCGCTAAGTCCAACCATAGCCAGTAAATCTTGTGCTTTTTTCTCCCTGTGTTGCTTTGGTATCTTGTCCATTAAGTCCATAGGCAGCAGTATGTTTTCAAGCACGGATAAGGTCGGTATTAGCTGGAAAAACTGAAATATAATTCCTATGTTTTCGCCGCGCCATTTTGTCATTTGTGATTCATTCAAGCGTAGAATGTTTGTACCGTTTACAAGTACGTCACCAGAACTTGCACCATCAACGCCAGTTAGGATATTAAGAAGTGTTGACTTGCCGCTTCCCGATTTGCCTGTGATAAGTACATACTCGCCCTTTTCAACGTAGAGAGAGATACTACGAAGTACAGGGTAGTCATTTGTGCCTGTACGGTAAATTTTGCTTACATTTTTGAAATCAATCATGGTTAAGACCTCCGCTTAAATTTGTTTTGTTTTGATGAATTGAGTATCGCATACAATCCTTTGAATTAGGTTTGAATCGAAAAAACTTGAAAATATACGCTTAACCGTATACAATTAAGTGTGTTGTGGTAGTGAAAAACAGAGGGAGCAACTGAATGGACTGTATATCAACTTCCCAAGCGGCTAAAAAATGGGGCATATCAGAGCGGCGAGCACAAAGGCTATGCGAAGATGGACGCATTGAGGGGGCTATTCGCTTTAGTCGGATATGGGCTATTCCAAAAGAAGCACAAAAGCCTGCTGACCCACGCAAAAAGCCAAAATGAAATTGATTTTCAAACGAAAATCAAAGGTAATGGCGTTATAATTTAACTATCATTATGAAAGGCGGTAGTACTGCTTGAGAATTTTACTTGTTGAAGATGAAATACGGCTTGCGGAAGCATTGGAGCAGATATTAAAGAAACAAGGGTATATTGTTGATGTTACCCATGACGGCACTACCGGGCGGGATACGGCAGAAACAGGTATATATGATGTAATTATTTTGGACAGAGCATTACCCGGCGTTGAGGGTGTCGAAATTTTGAAATATTTACGCACAAAGCGCATAACAACACCTGTCATTTTCCTCACAGCAAAAGATACTATATCTAATCGGGTTGAGGGGTTAGACGCAGGGGCAGACGATTATCTTGTCAAACCGTTTTCCAAAGATGAACTACTCGCAAGAGTGCGCGCCCTTTCTCGCCGCTCAGAGAACTTACAAACAAGTGATACGCTGTGCGTTGGCTCTCTATGTTTAGATATGCGTTCCTTTGAGGTTTCGATTAGCGAAGAAAACATAAAACTAACCGCAACGGAAGCACAGCTTTTAGAATTACTCATGCGAAATGAGGGGCAAGTATTAACTAAAGAACAGATATTAGACAGAGTTTGGGGTTTTGACAAGGATGTTGAAATTAAAAATGTGGAACTCTATATTTTCTATCTTCGCAAAAAAATCCCCTTTAAAAAAGGCGGCGTTGCCATCAGCACCGTTCGGGGTATCGGATATAGCCTAAAGGAGATTCGGCCATGATAAAGACCCTTAGAAAGCGATTCATAATTTTTAGTGTCTTGGTTATCAGCGCAATAATATTTTTGGTAGGCTTGTTTGTATTTGTAGGCGGGGAAAGTGACATACCCGCCCATAGATATGTAATAACCTTGGGGCTTGCTGTTGTGCTGGTATTCATTGGAAGCCTACTTTTATCAAAAATGGCTATTCGCCCAATAAAAGACGCTTGGCAAAAGCAACTTGATTTTACTGCTGACGCTTCCCATGAATTGCGTACTCCAATAACCGTAATTCAAACGAACTTAGACGTTATTATGGATAGCCCTGACGAAATAGTGAGCAGTCAAATGAAATGGCTACAAAACATTGAAGCCGAAAACAAACGTATGGCGAAACTGGTTGAGGATTTATTAACCCTATCTCGTGCAGATACCGACCATCAAACCCTTGCAAAAGAACTATTTATGCTCGATGAAGCTATTGCAGAAGTTATAACACCTTTTGAACCAATAGCAAACGAAAAAAATATAGCGCTCAACATGAATGTAAATAATCAAACCGCTTTCTACGGTGATAGAAAACGGATTCATCAACTTATCGTTATTCTGTTAAATAATGCGTTAAACTACACAGATTCCGGCACGGTCACGGTAAGTCTATCTAAAAATGAAAAAGACATAACAATTACTGTTACTGATACCGGGCATGGTATTGACGCTGAACATATCAACAAAATATTTGACCGTTTCTATCGAGTGACAGAAACGAGAAACCTAAATCAAGACGGTTCAGGGCTTGGTTTATCCATCGCCAAATGGATTGTACAAGAACATGGGGGCGTAATTCAAGTAATAAGTACGCCCGGTGTAGGAACTTCTTTCTCAATATTTTTTGCATGACTAAAGCTCCATACGGTAATGGGGGTTTCGGGTGCTTGCTATGAATTTTAGTATGTGATATAATGAAACAATCGCGGTAGTGCCACGCCAAAAAACAGGAGGAATCTCATGAAAAATACGCGCAAAATGCTATCAGCCACCCTGGCCCTGGCCATGCTTCTGGGCATACTAACCCCCACCACCCTATCCGCCAGCGAAATAGGCGTAACCATAAACGGCACGCCTGTGGTCTTTGAAGATCAAACCCCTGTTATTGTAGATGGCCGTACCCTTGTGCCTGTTACTGATGTTTTTCGTGCTCTTGGGTTTACGTCTAGTTGGGATGGAGAGGCTAGGCAGACTACTCTTACTAATAATGATCATCGGGTTGTTATTACTATAGATAATGATACTTTCTTTGCTAATGGCGTACCGCAAACCCTGGATGTACCTGCCCAGATTATTAATGGGCGTAATATGCTGCCTATTCGGGCTGTTTTGGAGGGTGTGGGTAAGGAGATTGGTTGGGATGGTGGTACGCAGACGGTTTTGATTACATATGAGATACCTTTTGATCCCGATGTTTATGTGCGGGATGATGGGGTTAGGTTTTCTCGAATATGGAATAGCGGCTTAAACCAGCAGTCATTAGATGTGATATTTGACGACATGTGGATTAATGCATTTACTCCGATTCACCTTGTATACATAGGTTATGACTTGGATTTGTACGGATATAGTCCGATAGAAGACTCTATTTACGTCTGGGCATTTCACGGAGGGCCTCATCCTAGCGAAGGGGCACAATTTAATATAAGGCAAGTGCCAATATGGTACTATTACTCGCAATATAGAAACCAATTTGCGCGGCCCGCTGTAAGCAATGAACATTTTCTCAGCACATACGAGCATTTTATTGATACCCAGGCGCGACCTAATGCAACCGGAAGAAAATCACAATTTTGGATAGGATATGGTAGTTCAGTACCGTCATTGCCACCAGCAAATCTACAGCTTGACCAAGGAGCAAGATTTGCTCTGCAATCAGGCTTCTCCAATGACGAAATCCGTCATGTTTTCCCATTTTCGGTTGCATTTTTCAACAGGCACACCAATGTCGTGCAAAACCACTTTTGGGTGACATGGGATAGCGAAGGGGCTTGGGGTGTTTATCTGGGTTCGGCCACAGCGGTAGGGATACGAACAGATATGGAAAGCAGGGATCGGTCACATGCAGCAACAGCCGCCCATGAGCTTGCTCATTCCTTAGGACTAAACGAACATCTTGCTCATATATTTGATGATGTAATGGTCGGATTTACTGCGCCAGTTACCGAGGTAACGGTAACCTTTGAGTCCGAGCTCTGGACAGTAAATCAATGGGGATGGTCGCCATCTGGAGAGTGGGTTATATTATATACAACTGAGCGGTTAGAAGAAAATGCTCATGAAGTCTACCACTACAACTATGGAGGCTGGGGACGCTGGGATCTTTATCGCAACAGCGCGATGGATTGGGTTTTAATGGACTTGGCCGGGTCTGTTGTATTTTGGGAAGCAGTCTTTTGGCATGACGACAGCAGATACCGCGAGCTTTGGCAGCAGCATCTTGGCCATTTTGTTTCTTTTGAGACAATGCAACTTGCCCGTGCCGGGCATGAAGCTGTGTGGCACAATTCTGGCCTTAGGCAATCATTTATAAACGGCACAGGCCAAGCAAACCCCGAAGACCTATCGCACATAGGCCAGGCATTTATAAACGCCTTCGACACAAGCCTACCCCAAGCAACCCGCAACAGCTATGCCTTCACAGCACAAACCGCAATAACCAATATAGCCAATTGGGCAAGGCAGCAGGGTTTGCAGCCATACGAAAGTCATTTTAATACTATGCCAACCCGCACCATAGTTACGCCAATAAATTAATCAGCCGCAGAATAACCACCCCGTCGCTTCGCGCCACCCCTCCAAGGAGGGGAATTGGACTGACGCAACCTCATTCCCCTCCTAGGAGGGGTGGCGCTGCAGCGCCGGGGTGGTTAATTCCCCTCCCATGGAGGGGTGGCTGCGCCCGCTCTTGGCGCAGACAGGGTGGTTAAACCCTCATCATGCACAATAAACCAAAATAGCATCCCGAAAAAACACCGCACACCCACTCGCAACCTTATCATAATGCGCCGCAAAGCGCGGGTCGTCCACATACATTTGCGCCAGCCCCGCATGGGCCTCTTTGCTATATGTCGGCCAATAGACACAAAGCCATTGCTTGTGTAGCTCGGCGGCTTTTTGTGCCAGGTCGCTTGCAGGGTCGCCGGTTTCCATGGCCGCCAAAAGCGCGGCGTGCAGCTCTTTTTCCAGCTCTTCGGCCCTTGCAAATTGCTCTGGGCTCATCCCCCGCAGTTTCGCATTGGATGCATCTACCACCGCATCGCCATATTTTTCGCGTATTTCCTCGCCATATTTGGCCTCGTTGTCGGCTATCATTTTTTCGGCAAAGCCCTCGAATTTTTCTTGGTCGGTCATGGTTATTTCTCCTTTCTGCGCTAAAATGGATTTTTCTACATTGGTTATTAGCAGGTCTAGCTGACTGCGCTTGTTTTTTAGTGCTGTTAGGTGGGATTGCAGCATGGATAGGGGGTTTCGGGTCAAGCCCGGAATGACGGTCAGGGTGGCTTTTATGTCGTCCAGCGGCATGCCCAGTTCCCTATAAAATAGGATATGTTGTAGCCGGTCTACGTCATCCTGCCCATACAGCCTATAGTCGTTTTCGCTGTTGCGGGTTGGGCACAGCAGGCCTATTTGGTCATAGTGGCGCAGGGTCCGGGTCGAAATGCCCGCTATTTTGGCCAATTTGTTTATCGTGTATTCCACCTGTCTCACCTCCAAAATCATTATAAACCATGACGTTGCGTTAATGTCAAGAGAAATTTTTCAGTTTATACCAAGTTGCAATCTTAATAATACTTAGCGCGCGGGTGCGTGCTGTAGGTGACGCTATGCGCCCGCGCGGTTAGTATTATTTTGATTGCAACTTGGTATTAACCTCGTTTTCTTTCAAAAATATAGGTATAATTGATATATGAAGAAAAACTCTCTTCGCAAAAAAGAGTTAGGAGGAGATTATTATGATAAAGTTATTTGCAGGCGAAAAGGTAAGAAAGTACTGTGTATTGATACAGATAGCCAGCATAGCCTAACCGCTAGCATGGGCGTTAAAAAGCCGGATCAGTTGTCAGTTACAATTGCAACAGTAATCAGTAACATTATCAGCAAGAAAGGGGCGAAGGTAAAGCATTTATATGATTATTGCCTTATGGATGCCTCGCCTACAATTGATATTCTCACCATCAATGCTCTTGCAGCAGCAAACAGCGCAATAATTCCTGTCACACCAAAGTATTTAGATGCCAAGGGTTTAGAACTTCTTTTAAGGAGTATAGCAGATATAAAAGAAGATATCAACCCAGAACTTGATATTTGTGGTATATTAATGACTATGGTGGGCTTGACGACAACGAAGCAGCCATAGTTATGGTTGACAGTAATCTTGAACAGCGTGAGAAGATATTGTTAAGCGAAAAGGCATGGGCGTATCAAGTTAAATTAGAAGCCCTTAACCACCAAGGGATAAAATCCGCAAACCCCGGCGAGCTTTCTGTTGCGATTCTTAGTGAGCAAACCGGAGAGAGCAAGAATCAGATATTCCGGTTAGTACGTCTAACCAAACTTATTGTTGCTCTTCTTGACAAAGCAGATGCAAAACAGCTTGCATTTAACCCTGCTGCGGAGCTATCATATCTTTCTGTAACAGAGCAGGCGGCAGTAGCATCTGCCATGGAGAGTTATAATGTTAAGCCATCATTGTCACAGGCGAAGCGACTTAAAGAGTTGAGCAAGGCAGGTGACTTGATACTCTTATATCAACTTCTTCACCGAAGTTACAAAAAACACCCCGACAATAAAGATTTTTGGATTATTGACGAGCCAGCCGCCGTTGTTGTTCGCCGTATCTTTCGCCTTACATTAGAGGGCAAAGGGCTATATCAAATTGCTTGTATTCTAACAGATGAAAAGGTGCTTGTACCTTCTCACTATCTCAAAATGACAGGCAACAGCAAATGGCAAAAGAACGTAGCATATGACCCCTATACGTGGGGCATACACGCCATAGAGCGCATAGTACAAAAGCAAGAATATTGCGGCGATGTTGTAAATTTCAAGACCAGTAAACACGTTAAAGACAAACGCTCCACTTTCCAAGATGAAAGCGAATGGGTAATATTTGAGAACGTTGGAACAGCCACAGCAACAAAGGCGGCACGATATGGAACGATAAAAACCCATCAACAAGGCAGTAAACAATCCTGCTCCCCGTTTTCGACTGCTCCATTATACGGCAAAATCGGCTACACTATTGTGGTGGCGGGCTATAGCTTATGTGGTGGCTCTGCCCCCACGCCCCCGACCTCCCCCAAAGAACAGAAGTTTTGTGTAGATTTTTGGCGTGGAGTATGGTATGATTATCCGTGAAGTATTTTTGTTTTGTACGTTGTTTATGATTGTTGTGGGCGGTGTTACGATTTTATATTTTGCACGAGGGGGAAATCTAATGAAAATAGTCATAATTACCAAAAATAAAAAAGATTTTTTAGACCTATTACTCTTAGCTGATCAAGAGTATATGATTGATAAATATTTAGACAG